>WLWG01001792.1_pt1 | contig 18071 bp, 22 predicted proteins | sample 6712871 | NCBI WGS metagenome assembly WLWG01 (sample SAMN12718693, study PRJNA515312) | sponge metagenome | isolation source: marine sponge | host: Mycale hentscheli | place: New Zealand: South Island, Marlborough, Capsize Point | collected 2003-05-01
ACGCAGGGTTAGCGGTAAAAACGGCTTTAGCTAACTACTATTGGTCACAGAATACTAACCCAATTAACCCAATAGACGAACCAGTAGTAGGTGTTGATTTAGATGTATTATCAGATGGTAATAATGGTCATGGTAATGATGAAGGTGGATTTGACCCTTCTAACCCTGGTCAAGGTAACGGAAACAATGGTAATAACGGGAACGGAAGACCTAATATCGATAATAATACAACCAATCACAAATCATCTATAATAATAGATGGTATCTATGACATGACAGGTAAAAAAGTAAACTTAGAATACGCACCTAGTGGTATGTATTTAGTTATCGAAAACGGTATAACAATTAGAAAAATAATGAAATAATGAAAAAAGATATTAAATTTTTTACTTTAGTATTTTTAACCACCTTTTTAGTGTTAAATACAGTAAGAATACTCATAACCAATACATAAATAATCATTCTATAAGTATAAATAACAACTTCCCCTAAGTAAATACTCGTAGTTCTTGATTAATTGAATGATTCCCCTATATTTATATGTAGGGGAATTTTTATTCAAAAAAACAAATTATGAGAAATTTTATTTTAATTCTAACATTTTTAATGTCAGTTAGTGTCACTAAAGCACAGATAACAGAAACATTAATTGCATCAGACTACATCGAAACTTTTGATTGGTCGGGAGCTTGGTTCTTTAACAACCCAACAACAGGGTACTTTACAAACATATCGGTTACACCAACAAATAGTGCAGCTATATATGGTACAGGTAATAATGGTAGGGAAGAGGATTGGTATTCACTTCCAGCAGTAACTGTTGACCCATTTAAAGAACATGTTTTTAGAATGAGGTTAGCTGCACAAACAATATCTGACCCCACCGCAAACACTGCGGGTTTAGATGGTGGTGACTATATTACTGTCCAGTTAAGTAAAGATGGTGGTGGATTTGTTAGTGAATTAAGGGTTAGAGGATTTTCAAACGCTACATGGGACTATTCTTCTACCGCGGTAGCTAGTAAAGTTTCTGATGGTGGTCTTACCATATTTACACCTGCTGCTGGTGGTGATAGAACTAACTTAGGTGATGGTTATTCTTACATTGAACTAATAATACCACCAGGACCTAGTTCAATAGCTATAGATGTTTATTGTAGAGTGACTAGGGCAGGTGAAGATTGGTGGATGGATAATTTTGAACTATATCAAATATCACAGAGTGCACTACCAGTTACGTTATTATATTTTGAAGGTGAAGAAAGAAATAATTCAAATGTTCTTGAGTGGTCTACTGCTTCAGAATCAATTTCTGACTATTATGACATTGAATGGAGTAACGATGCTTATGTTTGGAGTTCTTTAGGTACGGTACCTGCAGCTGGAAACTCAAACATGAATTTATATTATTCTTTTGTTGATGAACAATTTTTACCATTAATAAATTATTATAGATTAGTACAGTATGATTGGGATGGTAAATTCGAAGTGTTTGGTCCTATAGCTATAGACAATAGAAAGGGTGATAGGAAGGTTTTACGTTACCTTAATTTAAGTGGTCAGGTAGTTAAACCAGAAAACCACAAAGGAATGTTAATTAAAGTTTACGAAAACGGGGAAACAGAAAAAATTATAAAATAAAAGAAAGGGGAGATAAGTTTCTTCCCTTTTTCATTTTTATTTTCTATAATTAAGTATGGATAATAGTTTTAAGAAAAAAGAACACATACTTAAATTAATTGACAAAAGTGTTGCCTACAATTTTATTAAAAAACACCACTATTTAGGTGACGCTAAATTTTTTTCCAAGTTTGCTTACGGTTTATATCATAAAGACAATGATTTATTATTAGGTGTAACCACTTTCTCTAATCCACAAGGTAATGTTGCTCTTAAAGGTTGGTTCGGTTTACCTAACACAGACCAAACCGTTTTAGAGTTGTCTAGACTTTGTGTTTTACCTCATCTTAATGGAACTAATGCCACTTCTTTTCTTTTAAGTGGTTCTATTAGGTTATTAAAGAAAGAAAGCATTAGAGCTGTTATTACATTAGCTGATGATAGTAGACACTCAGGAAGTATCTACCAAGTTTGTAACTTTACTTATTACGGATTAACAGATAAAAAGTCAGATTTCTTTAGGTGGGATGGGAAAGTTAACCCAAGAGGAGCAACAAAAGAAGTTCAAGGTGTGTGGATTCCTAGAACAAGAAAACATCGATATGCCTATATCTTAAACAAAGATTTAATTTGTAATTACAATAAACAAATAAGACCTAAAAAAGAAGATACTAATGATTATGATTGTTGTGGTGGAGCCAAACAAGTCTACGATAAAAGGTTCAGTAAATGGTATTCTTGCCCCAAGTGTGATAGTATGGCTGAATTAGCTTTTTAAAGATATTTATTAGTATGAATATTAAAAAAATCATACAGGAAACTTTTGAAGATGACTTTGAATGGGCTAAAGAAGTTACCACAAACCCTTTTTTATTGGAAAAAGGTGGCAATTACCACATTTTTATAGATATAAGTTTAACAGAGAAACAGTCTAGGTTAGTTTGGGATTGGCTAGTTGAAGCTGGTGTAACAACTGAATCTAAGGTAATTCAATTTGATAGAGTAGAAAAATTAACTAAATTATGGAATACTTTTATGATAATAAACTCTAATGGTAGCTTTAGTTACAACGTGAAATATTATCTACATGAACCAAGGAAAATGTTAAAAATAAGTGATTTTTTTAATAAAGAAGAAAATTTGAAAGAAGAACAATTAGATTTATTTGGTGATGAAGAGGAAGGTAAAGACGAATTAAAATGGATTAAAGATATTATACCATCATATGAAAGATGTTCTCACTTTGAAGGTAACCCCAAACACAAAGAGTTATGTTTTAACTTATACACCCTTGGTGCTTTCTTATATAAAGATTTAGGTTTAAAAAATATTATAAACCAAAAAATAAAATTAATGGGTGATGTTAAAGACTTAAATGAAAAATATCAGGAACCATTGGAATTAGTTTATAATACAGGTAGGTTTGATGATATTAGAAAAGAAGATGGTAAGTATCACACAAACAAGTTAGTTGATGTTAGTACCCTTTATGATGAAGGTGGGGCTTGGCATTATGTTAATAAATTAAATACTAACTATGCTGATTTAGCTGAGTTATTAACAGAACTTTTTATTAGAGGAAATATAGCTGACAAATTAAGTAACAAAAACAAACTAGGACTTAAAAAATACCTAAGTTCAATCAAAGATAAATTAATAAACGTTTTAGATAAATACATCTCTTTAGATGAATATAAAAGTTTTATAAGAAACTCAAAACATCTATCTAGTAAAGGAGAAAAAGCTGAAGATGATGTTAAAAAAGTTTTAGAGAATTTTGGTATGAAAACTTTATATGCTGGTGGTCATGGTGATTTTATAGATATGTTATATGGTATTGATTTAATCATGGATTATAAAGGTAAAACTTATTTAATCCAAGTTAAAAATACAGAAGACCAAGCATTAAAAAGTTCTGAGTACCCAAGATATAGAAAGCTTGACTATTTCGTGGCTCCAACTAACTTTGGTATAATCATCAAAAACAAAGATGGTAGAATAACAAAGTTAAATCAGGAAGGTGAAGTAATTAATGACTCCGAATAAAAAAATATATAATCATTCATTTTTAGGTGGGTTAGGTTACCTTAAGTTTTTCGATGATAATGGTAATCTTTTATGTTATAAAACCCAAAACTTTTTAGAAACAGGGTATATTTTTGTACAATACCTCCCACGAATTGAAGACTCATCAGAATTTAGACCTAGAAGAAGTATGATGAATAGGTACGCACAAACAGTTGTGAATAACAGTTTTTATGGAATAGTAGAACACGATGGAGCCTAATAAAAAGATACCTAGTTTTTGTTTTGAATCTCCTTGGTTAAAACCATTTAGTTTTGAAATGTCGTCTGTAGAGGTTACTACTGGTAGAAACACAATACATGTGACATGGACACCTGAAATAGCTCAAGATTTAGAAGCTTATCATAATATTGATGCTGAAGCTGAATTAACAAGAATGTTATCGGAACAAATCACTCAAGAAATAGATAGAGACAATTGGACCATAGCTCAAGATTTGATACCGGTACAACCTATGGATGCACCGCAAGGTAACTTATTTTATTTCGATTATAACTACGGACCCATGGAGGAACCTGTGGTTTATGAAGATGGTTCATGGTCTATGAGTAACACATTTGAAGGGGTTATTGGTATTAAGTCAGAAATTAAACATCACACACTCATTTAATCAAGTTTCTTAATATTTATTATTAAAGAATTTAATATGCCAAAAAGCTTTCATAATATATTAAAGAATGTAATCAAAGAGTCTTTTGATAATTTAGATTGGGTTAAAGATGTTGAACCACCTAATTTAGACTTTAGTTTTGACGGTAAGGAACATTGGGTTGACGTTTCAAAGATAGATAGGGAAGGTAGAAAAAAAATTGTAAACCATATTAAAAAGACTGTCCCAAATTATGAAGAATTTGAACATGATTTGTTCGGTCATATATCTAGGGGTAATTATAAAGGAATTGTTGTTCATTGTGGTTCTGATAGGACTGATTTTGAACCTGAAGAAAATTTATTATGTAGTGCGGGTAGTGGTTACGAAGATGATTATGAAACAGATAATCCATATGCAGATATCTCAAAATCTATTTATATCGATGGACAAGACATTTTAGATTATCTTACCGTGGTTGGTGATGATGAAGAATTAGATGAATCATTAGAGTGGTCCGATAAAGATACTCCTTTTGATGAAAAAGATAAAAGTTTTGAAAATGACCCTAGTTGGAAAAACGATGAAGATTGGTCTTTAAACCCTGAGAGGTCTTATTGGAAACAAGGTGATGCTGGGGGTTCTGGTGGCGGAGATATGAATGAATCCGATGATTTTGACTGGGTTAGAGATATAAAAACTAACGATACTATTGCTAAAGAAATTTATGAAAAATTAAATTGGTATAAGGTTCCCGATGTAACAACAGATTTTATACGAGTACCGTGGATTGACATTGTTTTTTCGGTAAGAAAAAGAACTATGTCTGACTCCAAAATACCTTTAATCACACCAAGTACATTTTACAAACGTTTTACAAAGTACATAAGGGAACATTACCATCTTTTTGATACTGATGTAAAGGAAATTTACAATAAAGTTAGAAAATTAATGGGTGATAAAATTCATGGAGATATGAATGAATCCGATGAACTTGATTGGATAAAAGATATTAAAGCCGACCCTTTAATAGCATCCCCAGACGTTTTTTTTAGAAGTGATGATGAGATGTTTTATACATTAGACCAATTAGGTCATGAAACAACTAATATGGAAGAAATGACCATGGCAGAATTAGCTTTAAATTATGGTTATAGATGGTCTGAGGAACATGAAGGATGGTATCACAGAGATGAGGTTGCTGATTTTGGGAATGGTAATTCACCAAAAGGGGTTAGAAGGGGTCTTGATGAATCTGATGATTTTGAATGGATTAAAAATGTTCCTGATACTCCACCACCAAGGGAAAGAAGAAACAAAATATCACTTAAAGACCTTTTAGTTGATGTTATGAAAGATAATTTAGATTTATTAAACCATCTTGTTGATGAAGAACATATAATACCAACACAAGAATATATGCAAACTGGCAATGATGGTGAAGCTTTTACATCTGAAGATTGGGATGATTTTGGTTATGATGAATGGTCTGGTGATGGTCATTGGGTTGATAATTATGAGTGGACAGAGGATGTTCCACTATGGGACTATGAGTTAAGGGAGTTTATGGAACTTACTGATGGTACTTGGAAAATGGTAGAATGGGATACCACCGATTATGATTTAGAGCGAGGAACACACACTGATAGAATGGTATTTAAAAGAAAATCAGATGGTGCTTATTTCGCACTAAATTTTTCAGGTAGTCATTACGATGGTATAGAAGATTGGGGTGAAGAACTTTACCAAGTGTTCCCTAGAGAAATCACTAGGTTTATATATGAGTCTAATAAAAAAATAATGTTTGAAGGTGATATGAGTTGGATAGAGGATATTGAACCCCACCCTAACTATAAAGGACACCCACAAGGAATCGTTTTATTACGTAATCACCAAGAAATAGATGAGTTTTTTGACATTATAGATAACTATAATGGTGGAAGAACAAACCAATCTGATGATGCACGTGCTAATTTACACCACGGTTTTGAAGGTAGAGAAGGTGAATTAGAAGAAATGTCAGCCGAAGATGGTGTAGATTATGGTGACGCGTTATTATCCGCTTCTTTTTTTGTTGAAAGAAGAAAACCAAACAAACTAACTGTTGGTTATTGGGCTCATGATGTAACCGAAGATAAAAGGAATATTGATTGGTGGTTAGATGGGGATTTTACATTTAATAAGGATTACCAAATCTACAAAAATCTTAATCAATTAAAAACAATCTTTAAAAATTATAAAAACCCTGTTTTATAGTAAAATAATACTATCTAGGTACATCTGTGCTGAATGTTGTAAAGTTTGCCATAGTACCATTGTTGCCACCACTTCCATTGTCAGTCAATGTCGGTGCAGTATCCCCATCACCACAACGCCACCACGATAATGGATTATATGAACTCAAATCTGTTGGTATTGTAGAACCTATTGCACTTGCATTTGCACTTTGGTCACTATTCCATACTGCAACTTCGTCAATAGTTCCTGTAAAATATCCTCTATTTGCAGGAGCAGTTGCTCTTCTTCCAATATTAAATGGACTTATCCCATTCAAAAAAGTGCCGCCACCTCCTACATTAGTTCCTTCAAGTGTTCCGTTTACATATATTTTTAAGTCTGTACCATCATTTACACCCATTATATGATGCCAATTACCATCATTTATAGTTGTAGTACCTTCAACAAATTCAGTACCACTTGAATTAAATATTAAAAATCTTGCAACCGACCCACTCCTATACAATAAAAAGCTTCTCGTACCTGTTGAAATGCTATCTTTTCCTATAATTATTTCATAGGTTGATGTATCCGTTGTTTTTACCCAAGCACTCAACGTCATTGTGTTGGTAATTTGTAAACTTGTTGGATTTTCACAATCTACATAGTCATCAACACCGTCTAAAGCTATTGACCTTGTTGAAAATGGTATTGTTGGTACATCATTTGATATTGAAGATAATCCCATATTTTGAGATGTTCCGTCATTATCACCACTACCATTATCTACGAGAGTCCAATTAGTCCCATCAAATGTTGCATCTTCACCCATTCTCCACCAACTTAAAGGTGATAGACAACTAATATCGTTAGGTTCACCACTATTGTATATACTTGTTACGTCACTTTGTGATAGTGCAGTATTAAAAATACTTACCTCATCTATGTTGCCATCCCAATTAAAACCTGTTGTGGCTTTACCTATTAAAATATCTCCGCTATCGCTGTTTAAAGTTGAATTTTGTTGTAATTGTGCTCCACCTGTGTTTGTGATTTGCGTACCATCAATAAATAATTTTAATCTATCTGAAAATGAACTTAAAGTGCTATCTAAAACAAATACTGCACTATACCAAGTATCAACACTTATAGTAGTTGAATTATTGTTAAATGCTCTAACGCCATTGATATATCCATCTATCCTATTTGACGAAGGTATAAACAAAAATAAAAATTGATTACCATTGTTATAATGGCTACTTAAATACTTTGCTGAAGTACCGCTTTTTGTAAACCAAAAAGACCAAGTAGCTTTTTGTAAACCATCTAAAATATTACTATTGGTTACAGAAACAAAGTCATCCGTTCCATCAAAAGTGAATGATTTGTTACTGTATAACGGTACGTCATCTACAATTGATGAACTTGACATGTTTGTCATTGTTCCGTTATTGTTTCCTGAACCTCTATCAATTAGTGTTGGATATGAATCACCATCACCCATTCGCCACCAAGATGAAGGATTGCTTGATGAAATGTCAAATGGTTTTCCACTACCATCCCAAACATCACCGATTGAAACACCACTATCAAATAAAGCTATTTCATCTAATTTACCATTTACTGTATCAGAACCATTAGAACTTCTCCTACCAATCCAAAACGAAGACCAATTGGTGATAGTATATGGGGTTGTTGGACTCCATGTATTTTCAAGATTACCGTTTATGTAAATCTTAGCGTCTGTCCCATCCCAAGTTGCTAAGATGTGTGACCAAGTATTTATAGACACCAATGTACTAAAGTTTGAAACTCTAGAATTAAAAAAGCTATCATTAGTTCCATCCCCTATTTGGAACACTAAAGCATTACCACCTATGGTTTCTAAAGACAATCCTGTTCCATTATTTGAAGAGGACCAATTACCAACAATATATTGACGATTTGTTAAAGATTCTAAATTAACCCATACAGAATAAGAAATATTTTGTGTTCTACCAACTGTTGAATTTTGTAATATAGTAACAAAGTCATCAGTACCATCAAACAAAATTGAACGTGTATTGAATAAAGGAACATCATATACGATATTATCTGATGACATATTAGTCATTGTTCCATCATTACCTCCACTTCCATTATCTGTTAATGTTGGATAAGTATCTCCGTCACCACAACGCCACCAACCAAGTGGATTGTATGTGCTTAAATCCGTAGGTATACCCGAATTATATATAACTGATGCGTTTGCGCTTTGGTCACTACTCCATATTGCCACTTCGTCAATATTACCATCAAAATAACCTTCAACCCCACTATAAGATTTTCTACCAATATTTATATCAGGCGTAGCAAAAGTTGTGTTTATTAAATTTCCATCAGTATTGCTATTATCTAAAATACCATCAACGTAAATCTTTAGGTTTGTTCCGTTATTGATTGCTAGAACGTGGTGCCATTGACCATCGTTGATATTTGTTGTACCTATAATATCGTTGAAAGAACCATTTGAAGAAAAACTAAAAAACCTTAATTTTATTCCACTTGAATTATGTGTTCTTAAAAGATACCTTCTACCTTGAGTATTGCTATCGCTTCCCACAATAACAAGACCTCCTACAGCGTCAGTAGTTTTAAACCAAGCAGAGATGCTTATACTTGTAATAGAGTTTAGATTACTTGGATTGCCTATATCTACAAAGTCATCAACACCGTCAAATGTTAGAGACTTACAATTGGTAAATTCTGAAGGTGGTGTGGGTGTGTCTGTTTCGGTAGATAGTAGGGTTAACCCGCCATTACCTACGATTGTACCATTATATGAAATAAACTTCTTTCCCATCTAAGTTATAAATATCCACTAGAAAAACTTTGTTAAATAAATATTTTTTACTATATTTGTAGAATGGATATATACACTTTAACAACAATATTTACAACTCACTTTATCGCTGACTTTATCTTTCAATCAAGAAACATGGGTCGTAAAAAAGGTAAAAACATTTTTTGGCTTTTAACACATGTTTTTGTTTATACTTTAGTTACCACAATTGGTTGGTCTTTATTTTTAAATTTAAGTTTATTCTCGTTTAAAACATTTCCAATCTTTATTTTTCTAATGTTCTCCACTCACTTTGTTACAGATTTTATAACTAGTAAGATAAGTGGTTATTATTATTTAAAAATGTTAGAGAATAAGAAAAAACCTTACAAATGGGAACACTTATTTTGGTCTACAATTGGGTTCGACCAATTAATTCACGTAATAACTTTGATTTTAATATATAATTACTTATATTTGTAGAATAAAAAAACAGAACAACACTGCTTAATAACGCAATTAAGCATATTTAATAAAACGATGAAAAATACTGTAGATAAAGAAGATGATAAAATATTGTTCTTACTAAAAGAGAAGGAGAAGAATATTAACAAAGTTGTTAATAGATATATACGTATTAATTTTAAACGAAGATTAAAAAAATTTACTGGAATAAAACTTTAAATAATGAAAACAATAAAAATAACATATCAAGAAGTTAAGATGGCCACAAGACCCAATGTGTATCGTAATAAGAAAAAATACGATAGAAAAGATAAGTCTTGGAAAAAATCTTATTTAACTACTTTGGTTTTTATTTTAATGTCAACGTTTATGTTTTCACAAACCAACACTAGTTATTTGATTGAGAATAATGTAACCAACAATACTCAGACTCAATCGGTTGAAAATTTTAATCAACAATACACCCTTTATCTTGAGAAATCTTATAGTCAAAGAAATACTGCAACTTGGATAGGTGTTTTTGGTGGGTTAATAACTTCAGTTGGGTATAACTACTATTCTAATAACCCACAAATGATTCAAGGAGTTTTACTTACAGGTATTTTAACTTCTTGTCTCTCAACAACATTTTACATTAGGTCTTCTATTAATAGAAAAAAAGCGTACCAACTTAAGTCAAACACATATTTATAGTTAAATGTTATGGAAAAGGTATTAGAAAAAGTAAAAGAATTAGCTACTAGACTTCATGGAAATCAAAAAAGAAAATATAGTGGTGAACCTTATGTTAACCATACTTTTAGGGTCGCCGATATTGTAGAAAAACATGGTGGTGATGAAACTATGGTTTATGCAGCAATCTTACACGATGTTGTTGAAGATACACCAACCTCATGTCCAGAATTATTACTTGAATTAATGAGTTTCATTGAGGTAGAAGACGCCATAAAAATTGTTACACTTGTTAAAGAACTAACAGATACTTTTACCACAGAAAACTACCCCCAATCAAATAGAGAAACTAGAAAAGAAATGGAAGCTATGAGATTGGGTAGGGTTTCATACCAAGCCCAAACAATCAAATACGCTGACCTACTAGACAACAGTGAGGATATACTTAAAAATGACCCAAAATTTGCGAAGGTTTATTTAAAAGAAAAAAAGAAAATCCTAAGTTATATGGATAGAGGTAACCAAGTTTTATATAAAAAATGTTTGGATTTCTTGAAAAATTAAAATAAAATTTTTATATTTGTTAAACAAAAGACAAGGAGTTACACAATAATATTTGGAACTATGTAACTTTAAAATAGAACCTCGTCTTTTATTTTGAATTTAAATAAAGAGTGGTGGGCACTCTTGGTGTTAGTAGAGGTCACTTTCAACTCTACCCTAAAAGCCTACGTGAGGGAAGAGCGAGGTATGTGGATACATGGATGGGTCGTCCCCCTACCCCCACATTAAGGACCGACTTTTTTATGTGGTAAGACACTAATGAGTATTTTGAGTAGAAAAAGAACGTTAAAATCTAGTACACTAAATCCTAATAATAGGGTTCAAAAACCCAAGTGTATGAACTGGATGGGTAGCTCAGCTGGATAGAGCATCTGCCTTCTAAGCAGACGGTCGCAGGTTCGAATCCTGCCCCGTTCACAAAATAATTAAACAAAAACAAAGATGATTAAATTAAATATACATGATACGTTTGTTCATTGGATAAATACATTAGGTTTAAGTGGGTGGTCTATATCCTCCGAAGCTATTAGTAAAGAAGCTGTTACTTACTCAGATGATGTCCCAGATATCGACAAGTATTTTGTTGGTGTAGAAATAAATAAAGAGTTTTTGCAAGCTAAAATTTATTACGATAGACCACTTACTGAAGAGGATATAGTACATGAGTTATTACATGTAAAGAACCCTGATTGGTCGGAAGATAAAGTTAATTTAGAAACAGAAAGATTGTTAAAATAAAACAAAGAAAGTTTAACCTTTATATCGATATTTATATAGAAAGAAAGTCTTATGAAAGTATTAGTACTCAATATGGACTATAGCCCAATCAATATCACAACACTACAACGGGGATTTAAATTAGTGTTTAAAGGAAAAGCGGAGATAGTTACACACCAAAATAAAAAACCAATAAAAACAGAAAGAAAAAACTTTAAAAGACCAACAGTGATTCGTTTATTAAGGTATATTGTTTTACCTTTTAGAAAAGTTAGTTTAAATAGACAAAACATATATAAAAGAGATGACCATAAGTGTATTTACTGTGGTTCAAAGCAAAACCTAACACTAGACCATCTAATACCTAAATGTAAAGGAGGTCCTAATAGTTGGAAAAACTTAGTTACTTGTTGTGGTGGTTGTAACGTTAGTAAAGGTGACAAAGACGTTGGTGTTTTCTTGGAAGAAAAAAATTTAAAAATGAGTCACCAACCATTCAAACCAACTTATCTATATTTTGTTGAAAAAATAAATAAAGTTAATTCTGATTGGAAAAGGTTTGTAGGAATTATAAATAATTAATATATGGAATTTGAACAAGGAAAAGATTATTACCTTGAAGAAGGTAGGATAATCTTAACAGAAAAGTATTTAAAAAATCGTGGTAAATGTTGTGGTTCAGGTTGTAGGCATTGTGCTTACGAACCACCATACCAAAAAGGAAATCAAAAATTAAAGCAATACTTAGACAATAAGAAATAGTTTGATATTTATTATTGATGAAACTATTTGAAGTATATCAAGATATGATGGCATCAGAAGCTTGGTCTAAGTTTGATGATTACTTAGCTAATGAAACTTCTTTAACAGAAATTGATGCCGCAAATGTTAATGAACTATTAAAAGAATCTAATGTCTTAATATTTGAAGCTTTTGGGATTGAACCAGCTCAAGCAGGAAAATATTTTATAGGTGGTTCCGCTAGGTTATTTAAAAACCCCGAACTATTTAAAGTTTTAAACCAACAATTTGAGAATTTTCCACTATCTGTTGGTGATTTAGATTTTGTTATTCCTGGTGAGTCCGAATGGAAAACATTGTATAACAACTATACCAACAAAGACTCTGATTACTTAAAAAAGGTGGGTAAGATTATTGGTGAGAAAAACATACCTGTTGTTATGGAAAGATTTAAGAAACAATGGGAACGGTTTGGTGGTAAAATTTATAGACCTGGACCTGATGGACTTAAATTATCTAAAAAAGATATTGAAGCCTTTACTGAATGGAGACCAGATTTAGCTAGTGACGCTGAAGATGGTGTTAAAGTAAGGTCTACATCACAAATATTAAAAGACGCGGTTAAAGTAGGTGGTCGTTATTATATGAGTATTTACGATGTCTTTGATTATAAACAAAAACTAGGTAGGGAAAAAGAACAAGCAATAGTCAAACTACTAAGTAAATTCTTAAACACAAAACAAACCCCACAAGAAGCAGAACTATTATTTAGAAATATTGCTGCAGTTTTGGAAAGATAGATATTTTTTCTTATATTTGTTTTATGAAAGGTAGAGATTATTATAATTGGTTCGACTCAGAAGATAAAACCAAATGGTTATCTAACTTTCATGAACAAAAGTTTCAAAAAAGTTTGGAATCTTTTATGGAAAGAGACTTTCAACATTATTTTCAATTTTTCTTTTTATCTTTTGAACTTGATAAATCTATTGAAGGTAAAAGTTATTGGATTAGTCTTTTTCACAAATATAAAAAATACGACAATGTAATTGTTAAACCTGGTTATGGTTCATTTGGTTTTTTTCCTTTACCTAAACCAAAGTTTTAAAAAAAATTAAATATTACTTGTCAGATTAGAAAAAAGTTTTTATATTTGTATCAGTTCTTTGAAAAAACATAAAAAAAAATATACACGGGTGTGGTGAAATTATTTCTTCGGAATGTGGTAAACACGCAATACTTTGGGGTTGTGAATGAAACAAATCTTCTTTTAGACGATAAGTAGTAATTCTTGGAGGTTCGACTCCTCCCACCTGTACCAACTAAAATTACATAGTGTCATTAATATTATCTAATGATTAAATGGCAGAAAGTCCGCAGCTATGTAATTTATTATTTAAAATATGACCGTGTGGCGGAATTGGTAGACGCTTACACAGATTACTGTATCTTTGGTATGGTTTGATAAAAGTGGTAGAAAACTTTAATTAGTACATTGGCCCACAACAAACAAAAATATAATTTAATAATAACTAAAAGATTACTAACGCGTTAGTTGAAACAAATTATAATATGAGAAATGATAGAAAAAAATCCAATCGATTATTAATTAGTGTATGAACGAAAGTTCGTAAAGGTTCGACTCCTTTCTCGGTCACAACAACCCATTTTAAGATGGGTTTTTTTATGCTTTACAAAATAGTTAAATACTTGTATATTTATAAATAAAAACATTATATGGAAGAATTTAATAATATGGATGATGAACAATTTAGAAAAGAGTTTCTAAAATTTTTAGAACAACATGAAAAAAAAATGAATGAATTCATGAAAAAAATGTATGACCCAAAACCTAAAAAAGATACTAATTTCAATAAACTAAACGACTACATAAATAATATGATGAATGGTTTAGATAATACTTTTGGTGACATACCTAACCCACAATTTGGTAGTTGGAATTTACCTAATGATTCTTTTATGTACAGAAGTTATAATAATGATGTTAGCCCTTTTGATTTGTTTAATAAAAAAAATGAAAACAAAAGTACAATGGATATTTTGGATGATAAATTAAAAAAATCAATCATAGAGGAAGATTATGAAAGTGCTATAAAAATTAGAGATTTAATTAACGGTATAAAAGAAGACCAAAAAAAAAGTAAAAATTAATATATTTAATTACTGTTAACAATAGTAATACCATCCCTTGTTATCTTATATATTGAATACAAGGTTGTTGTAACAAAAAAAAGGGACCTTCGGGTCCCAATTTTTTTATATATCTAATGGTTTAATATCTTTAAAACGTTTAAGTATTTCGTCCTCTTCTTCTAGGTCTTTAATTTTACCTAACCCATCTATTAAAGAATGTAAAGACATAATCTTCCATTCTATTTTATTTTTTATATCACCAATTTCGTTTTCTATTTCATAACCCCAATCATCATAATCTTCTTCTGATAAATTTTCTAATTCTTTTTGGATTACTTTATATTGAGACCAAACAACATCATTCATTTTAGATAACTCCCACCAAATAGAATTTAAATCTACCTCATCTTTAATAATTTCATCTATAGTCAAAAAAGTTAGTGTAGAAAACTTGTTATTAATTCTATTAATTAAGTTTTGTGTAAGTTTTTTATATTTTTCTAAAATTTCCATTATATTTTGGTAGATGAGTCGTTAATCATGTCAATAACATTTGAAGGAAATTTTTCATAAGGTTGTCCAATATATTCATCTAATTCACCAGCTTTAGTTTTAATACCATACATATTAGAACCCTCAAGTTGTTTTTCTAGTTTCATCATATTAATTGTTCTATAAGACTCAGGGTTTAAAGGGTCTACTTTAGTTAAACTTTTTATATAAGTTTCTGGTGTTGCTAAATAAACGTAAAAAGATGAACCTTGATGTTTAGCTCTTTCTTCAGGGGTCATGGACCATTTTTTTAGTAAAACTTTACTATCTGTGTTGTTAATTTTTTTAGTATCAAGTCTTTTAACAAGATTATATTTTTCTTCATCACTAAAGTGGTCATTAAAATTTTTAGATGCAATTTCATAATTATTTAAAATTGTTGGGTTATTTTCTGCTACCTTTAACGTTTGGGAATTATTTAAATAAGGTCTCATTTTTTTAAAATCTGAAACATTTACTTGTCCTTTGGTGTAATTTTCGATAAATTCCATTTTTTGTGACTTATTCAAATCGGGTACTAAAATACTGAACATCTTACTGTTTAATGCTTCATTACCTTTAATCATTTTATTAATAACCAATTGTATTTCTTCAGGAGACATTGCTTTTCTGTATTTCTCATACTCATTTATTCTTGGGTTTTCTATAAATTCTTTTAATTGTGCACTTAGTTTTAATTTTAAGTGTACGGGGTCAAAATTCTTAATAGCTTTCATTACTTCAGGTTTTACCCAACTAGGTGTAGAAGTTGATGAGCTGTCTGTAGCGTCCCACCATGTTAGTTCTCTTCCCCCATTATCAAACCTCCATTGTAAAGCGTATTTATAATCTCTAGGGTTGTTTGTAGCGTTCATATTTTTATTTAAAATAAAATAAAAATTAGAATGTTTACTATATTGGTCAAAGTAGTTATCACCTTTTGCTGAAATACACCATCTAGAACCTGAACCATACTTACAAGAAGCTTCTTTAGTTAAAGGAGCGTAAACAATAACATCATCGTCTTCAAAAACTTTTTTAGCTTGTTTAGAGATTCTTTTTTCTTCAGCTTTAGCATTGGCTTCATCAACAACAGCTTTTAAATCAAATACAGATTTATAAGAGTTAAGGTCTTTATTTTTAATTCCAGGTAATCTTTTATCAAAATCAGTAACTAATTTAACTATTGAATCCGCACTTAATATATCTTCTTCTTTATTTAACAAACCTAAAGCTGTTTTAGTCATCCAACCTAAATATTTATTATTTCCTGATGGGTCAGACTGTGATAACCTATCTATAAGTGATTTATGTTCTTCACCATATTTTTTTATCACATCGTCTTTTCTACCTTCTAATAATATGGTAGACTCTAAAATTTGATTTAACTTAAATTCCATTTTTATTCTTTTTTTTATAAATATCTTGTTTTTTCTTAAATTTACGCAAAACCTTGTGAGATTCTTCAGTTAATTTAAAACTTTTGTCTCTATTTTCTTTTTTTGGTATAAATCTAAGGTTATCCATAGACCCAACTAAATGTGGTGGTATCTTTTCCAAGTATGAATGAGCTATTGATAATATGTGGTCCAACTCATAACAACCCGAATGATTCCAACACCTTTTTTTATGGTTACGTAGTTTATGTAAAGGTTGCATTTCAGTTACTAACCAAACTCTTAAGTAATAAAGTCTTTTATCTTTATCACTAATAGAGTCTAAACTTCTTTTTTTAAGTTTAGGCATTATTTTATATATTTGACTTTCTGTGGTCTCATATAATTTAAAACCAAACTTTTTCTTTTTTTTTAACGCCATTTACAATATTACATTATATACTATAATTATATAAAAAAATAAAGATTATGACAAATGAACAAAAAGCAGTAGAATACGACAGACTATTAAGAGAACATGATAAAAAGTCAACTGAAGTTTCTGGTTTACAAAACAAAATTGACCAAACTAGAGAAGATAAAATAAAAATTAAAGAATTAAAAATGGAAATGGCTCAAATACAAAGAAAAGCCAACAATTTACATTCACTTTAATATTTAATAAAAAATAATAAAAAATAATAAAAAAATGAAAAAAGTAGTTAAAGTTTTGTTTTATGTGGCATTTACCATTTGTTTGGTGATGGGAATAATGCATTTTGTAAAACAAATACAACCTGTTGAAGAGGTTCAAGTAGAAAAAGTATTACAAATACATAAAGGTAAGTTTGCTTTCTGTGGTGCATCTGGAGCGGTACCAACAGGAAAAACGATTAAAATCCAAGGACGTGAATTTAAAGAAGGGTGTGCAATATGTCCTGTATTAAATGGGCCATCTATTTCTAATTTAGCTATGTATGGTGAAGGTGGAACTTGGGGTGAATTTAATGTAAAAGAAAGTCCTCAGACTCCTGATGGTACTGAAAATACTGTATATTCATTCTTTTGGTTCTTTGACGCCAATGATACGGTCCCTCAGTTTAACCCAGAAACAAAAGAGTGGGAGTGGATGAACCCTGTTAATAGAAAGTTTGTTATAAACAAAGACTATGATAGTACAAGTATGAGTAACATGTTTGCGATGCCAGGTGTTATATTCGATACAACAGAAACAGGTATTGTATTAGCTAAATGTTACGGACCTATTAATGAAGCGGCTGTACCATTAAGAAAAGCTATCCATGTAAAAAATGGTTGGACTTCTGTAACTGCAGCAAAAAAAGGTTTCCCTTACCCTGTGGGAACACCAATCCCTGAAATGGGTTTGGAATAAAATATGGGGGTATTCTGGATTTGACTTGCAGTAATCAAGATTGGTGTAAGCATGTCGTGAAATGATACTATCACGTAAATCTGTGTATTACAACTCTTAAATGGCAACATTTTAGAAAACGCTAC
>WLWG01001793.1_pt1 | contig 18060 bp, 30 predicted proteins | sample 6712871 | NCBI WGS metagenome assembly WLWG01 (sample SAMN12718693, study PRJNA515312) | sponge metagenome | isolation source: marine sponge | host: Mycale hentscheli | place: New Zealand: South Island, Marlborough, Capsize Point | collected 2003-05-01
CCGATCAAGGTTGGGTCTATCGTCACTGGAAGGGAGACCCCGCAACTACTGATAGATACTGGGATGAAATTATTGTTGCTGGTCAAGTAATTAATCCTGCAGGTACCGATGACAATGGTCTTCCCGTAGACAATGGAAAAGTTCAAGTAACAGAATATACAGATCTTAGTGGCAATCCTTCCGGTAGTCAGAAGTACCCCCCTACTGGTCTCACTTCTGGTTATGAACCAACTCCTGGTACTGATCCAGGTACCCCTGATGGACAGTTTGACATCGCTTATGCTGGTGACATTCACAAAGAAGCAGATGATGCTGGTGTAATAACAGAATTTGTTCCCGAAACGACCGACTTTGATGCTGACGGCAATAACCTAATTGCTAAGACACAGGCTGACATAGTTGCAGATGACCCAACCAAGAGAAATGCCGGTTCATCTGCATATACTCAGTTCCCAGAAGATACGACATCTGCAGGTGATTCAGGTGATTCAGGTGATTCAGGTGATTCGAGTGATTCGAGTGACGATGGAAACAATGGCGGTGGTTCTACACCAGCACCATCTGATGTAACTCTGGTATTCACTGGAGCTGATGGCACATCCTCCTATACTTCAGCAGGTGGAGCTAATGCACCTGTTTCTATTGAAGTTGGTGGAACACTCACCATCACCAATAACACCGGCGGACATCCCGTTGATGTAAGAGTTGCTGATGGTGGAGCCACAGTATCTACTGGAACCCTTTCAGGTGCACCTGCTGGTCCTGGTGAATCACTCACCTGGGATACTACTGGAGTGACACCTGGTACTTATTACTATCAGTGTACTGCTCATGCATCAATGGTTGGACAGATTATTGTAACCGCATGATATGAATTTCGTTGAACTGAATAAGGATAATTTCCTTTTATTTGCCATTAGATATTATGAAAATCCCACTGCTTCTACCCAAGAAGAGTTCGATGAGGATTTAAAAAGATTTAAGTATGTCAAAAGATGGCTGAAGAAGTACCATGAAAGTGGTACCATCAACAGCCATCTTTTATTGAATCACATAATAATTATATTTAATTGTTGGAACGACGCCGCCATTCCATTGTTGTTTTGTACTATTGACTCAGCATATTGGAGTTATTTAAAATCATTCTGTATTTACTTGAATAGATTACCAGAATATCCTAAAACTAACCTACACGATGTAGAAGAGGACATAAATATACTTAAGATACTTAAAGGTATCTAATAACTTAAAGTTGACACTTACATTGTAATCAAATAGGCTAGGCTTGTTAAATGTCTAAGAGATCACTATCAGAAAGATTAGAATTCATCATCGAAGATGACGGCGCCTGTGCCACTTGTAGTGGTGGTGGAGGTAGTGAAGGTGACGGCGAAGGGTTTGGTGCTGGTGGCGAAGCAGACAAAGAGTCTGACTTTACTCAACTAGTAAAGGGCCTTAAACTCATTAAAAAGATGAAATTAAAAAATACAAAAAACAAAGAATAAAATAATGGAAATTATTACTGCCATTTTGGGCCCAATGATGGGCGGTATGATTTCATTATTTGTTTATGTTAATAAAAAGAATGGTCAATTCATGACCAAAGAATTTGACCGGATTCATAATACACTTAATAAAGTGGACGAGAAAATCGATGACCTTCGTGTCAATGTAGCAGAGAACTATGTTACTAACGATCAGCTGACACAACACATCACCAGCGAAGAGAGCTGGCATCTGCGCTTTAGTGAAGATATGACACAGACCAGGGATGAATGCACTGCCACAAGGGTCATTGTAGACAGAATGTGGATAGACTTTCAAAATCAGGGTAAGTTCTGATATAATATAGCTGCACCCGTATTTTATTGAATGTATACAGAGATAAAATATCTCAACTTGTTGTCGACTAGGCTACAGAAGTTTAAGAGGAAAGGAAACAATCTCTGGAACTTCCGTTGTGTAATCTGTGGGGATTCGCAGCGCAATAAAAACAAAGCCCGTGGTTTCGTCTTCGAGATCAAGGGCGATTTAGTATATAAATGTCACAATTGTGGCGTCTCTATGCCTCTAACTAAGCTCATAGAGCATGTTGACCCTGAGTTACTTAAAGAGTATAAACTTGAAAAGTTTAAGAACTCTAACAAACCAAGAATGCCCACAGAGAAACTAAAGAGAGTGGTTTCTACCAAACCAGTTTTTAAAAAAAATGTTTTAGCCAATCTCACACCTATCAATCAACTAAATACTTCGCACCCGGCAAAAGAGTACTTACTCAACCGGAAGTTACCGACACAAGTTCTGTATTATACAGATCAATTTAAGGAGTGGGTGAACTCCGTCAAGCCTAATACATTTGTAGATAAATCTAAAGATGAACCTAGGATTATCATACCTTTCATTGATAGAGAAGGAAGTGTATTTGGTTTTCAAGGCCGTTCCCTTTCTAATGATGGTCTTCGTTATATCACTATCTTGTTGGATGAATCAAAACCAAAAATATTTGGACTAAATTCGATTGACTATGACAAAAGAATCTACATCACAGAAGGACCATTCGACTCGCTCCTTCTCAAAAACTGTGTTGCGATGGCAGGTGCTGACATATCTGCTGATGAGTACCTTGGTGATGATATTGTGTACATTTATGACAATGAACCAAGAAACAAAGAAATCACCAACAGAATCTCCAAACATATTAGTGAAGGCCATCAAGTAGTGATTTGGCCATCAAATATAGAGCAAAAGGACATTAATGACATGTGCCTTGCTGGAATTTCTGTACAAAATTTGGTAGAATGTAATGTCTACTCTGGTTTAGAAGCCACTTTAAAATTTACGACTTGGGAAAAAACATGAAACAAACGATCTTTCAACTGAATGTTCTTTGGCAAAATGAGGTTGCTGACATCGATGTAGACAAACTACTCGAAACAATCGAAGCTGGAGAAAATTCGTTTACGACTGATAAGGATTCGACCAGATATGAAGACACAAAACTCGAATGGAACAGCGAATTAGAAAAGATTAAACAAGCCGCGATCGATCTCATCAAAAAAGATGGGATGAGCAGTGACGAATTTGAGTATGTTGTACCAGATAGTGAGTACTGGGCACATGTACAAGAAAAGAACATGAGCACCAATACTCATGACCACGGCCATGCTGCCCTCAGCGTTGTCTACTGGTTGAAAGTTCCTGAAGGTAGTGGTAATCTTAGATTGCATTTGAAACCGGAGCATATCGGAACTCCAATCATTGAACCAAAAGAAGGCGGAATGGTTATTTTCCCTGCCTGGATTGAGCATAGTGTAGGAAGAAACCTTTCTGAAGAGAATCGTATCTCTATTTCCATGAATCTGTTTGCTAGATTAGTTCAGCCACAAGAAGAGCCCGCAATTGATCCTGAAGTAGTATGAAAACCTTAATATCAGTCAAGAAGAGAAATGGAAGAGGTACAGAAACATTAGACCTCAATAAGATTCATGTAATGGTCGAAGAGGCCTGCACGGGGCTCTCCGGCGTATCTGCATCACAAGTAGAGATGCAATCTGAATTGTCTTTCTATGATGGAATCACTACTGCAGACATTCAAGAGACACTGATTCGTTCTGCCTCTGATCTGATCAGTCTGGAGTATCCAAACTATCAGTTTGTAGCAGCAAGACTCTTGATGTTTGCATTAAGAAAGTCTGTCAATGGTAAGATGTGGGAGCAACCCACACTGAAAGAACAGATCAATTATGGTATTAATGTAGGTGTTTATGACAAAGCGATCCTTACCTACTATTCAGAAGAAGAGTTAAATATTCTTAATAGTTATATTGATCACGATCGTGACCTGAAGTTCACCTATGCTGGACTTCGACAGGTGTATGACAAGTATCTTTGTCAAGATCGTTCAACTGGTGAAGTCCACGAGACTCCCCAGTTCATGTATATGTTGATTGCAGCCACTATTTTTCATGCCTACCCTCAAGAGACCCGACTGGACTATGTCAAACGGTACTATGAAGCGACGTCGCGGCATCTTATCAACATTCCGACGCCTATTATGGCGGGTGTTAGAACCCCTATTCGTCAGTATGCTTCTTGTGTTCTCGTCGAGTCTGACGATTCTCTTGATAGTATCTTTGCCTCTGATATGGCTATTGGATATTACACGTCGCAGCGCGCGGGGATTGGTATCAATGCTGGTCGGATTCGAGCTCTGGGCTCTAGGATTCGTGATGGAGAAGTCAAACATACGGGTGTCATCCCGTTCCTTAAGAAGTTTGAGGCCACTGTTAGATGCTGTACTCAAAATGGAGTTAGAGGAGGTTCAGCAACGGTTCACTTCCCGATTTGGCACTCAGAAATCCAAGACATCCTCGTACTCAAAAACAACAAAGGCACAGAGGACAACAGAGTCAGAAAGCTAGACTATTCCATACAAATTTCTAAACTGTTCTATGAAAGATTTATTAAGGGGGAAAACATCAGCCTCTTTAGTCCTCACGATGTTCCTGGTCTTTACGATTCCTTTGGTACTGATCAGTTTGACGATCTATATACAAAATATGAGTTAGACGAAAGTATTCCCAAGGACATCATTAGTGCTCAAGAGTTGTTCATGCAACTCGTCAAAGAAAGAGCAGAAACAGGTCGTATCTATGTAATGAATATCGATCATTGCAATTCGCATAGTAGCTTCAATATCCCGGTTCGTATGTCTAACCTATGTCAGGAAATCACACTTCCTACACAACCACTGAAGCATATCGACGACACCTCAGGAGAAATCGCTCTTTGTATCTTATCTGCTATCAATGTGGGTAGGTTGCGGCACCTATCCGATCTGGAAAACCTATGTGATCTAGCTGTTCGTGCTCTGGATGAACTGATTGACTACCAAGGATACCCAGTCAAGGCTGCTGAACAGGCAACTAAGGCACGAAGATCTTTGGGTGTTGGTATGATCGGTTTGGCCCATTACCTGGCCAAACAGGGCCTTCACTATGAAGATCCTGCTGCTATGCAAGAGGTGCACGCTCTAACTGAATCCCTTCAATATTATCTCATTAGTGCCTCGTGTAACCTCGCACAAGAGAAAGGCGCCTGTGATGATTATATTGATACTAAGTATTACAAGGGACTTATGCCAATCGATCACTACAAAAAAGAGATTGATGGAATTGTCTCCCCTAACTATGCAATGGACTGGGACGGACTTAGGTTGGCAGTATCGAAGTATGGACTTCGTAATTCCACATTGTCGGCACAAATGCCATCAGAGTCGTCCTCTGTGGTATGCAATGCAACCAACGGTGTAGAGCCACCTCGTGACTATCTCTCCATCAAGAAGTCTAAGAAAGGGACACTGAAACAGATTGTACCTTCCTATTCTTATCTCAAAGGTAACTATACATTGTTGTGGGATATGAAGTCTATGGAGGGATACCTCAATATCATGGCTGTCATTCAAAAATTCTTTGATCAGTCTATTTCTACAAATACATCATACAACCCTCAGCACTACGACAACTCCGAAGTTCCAGCTTCTGTGTTGATCGGTGACTTGCTTCGTTCCTACCAGCTTGGAATCAAGACCCTATATTATCAAAATACCTATGACGGAAAAGGTGACGAAGAGATTACTGAGACTGAAATTTCAGTTGAAGATCTGCTAGAATCAACTGAAAGTTGTGATTCGTGCTCTATCTAGTTTCGTTATGTTAAATAAAACCAATCAAGAGACAACTATGCTAGACGGTATGACTGTGTTTAACTCAAATCGAGTTGATTCTAAGGAACAACCAATGTTCTTTGGGCAACCGTTGGGAGTTCAACAGTACACTAGTTTCAAATACCCGATTTTCGATAAACTTACACAGACACAACTTAGTTTCTTTTGGAGACCGGACGAGGTTTCTCTACAGAAAGATAGATCAGACTACCAAACTCTCAGGCCTGAGCAGAAGCACATCTTTACCTCTAACCTTAAGTATCAGGTTATGCTGGATTCTGTACAGGGCCGCGGCCCCAGCATGGCATTTCTTCCCTATTGTTCTCTACCAGAATTGGAATCAGCAATGGAATGTTGGGGATTTATGGAGATGATTCACTCCAGATCCTATACTCATATCATCAAGAACTTATACAGTGATCCCGACTCGATCTTTAGTACTATACTCGATGATGAAAAGATACTTTCTCGTGCCTCGACTGTTACATCATCTTATGATGAGTTCATTCGATCTGCGCAGCAATTCAGTACTGGTGACTGGATTCTGGCACAAGAGAATGCAGGCAATTTCAGACAGGAAAGATACGAACTGAAGCGTAAACTACTTCGTGCCATGATGAATGTTAACATTCTGGAAGGTATTCGTTTCTATGTCTCATTCGCTTGTTCCTTTGCTTTTGGTGAAAACAAACTGATGGAAGGATCTGCCAAGATTATTTCCCTAATTGCCCGCGATGAGAACCAACACTTGGTTCTTACACAGAACATCATTAATAAGTGGAGAAGTGGTGATGATCCAGAAATGAAACAACTATTCAATGAAGAAGTTGAGCGGTCTCGTGCTATGTTCGAAACTTGTGTAAACGAAGAGAAAGCCTGGGCAAAATATCTATTTAAAGATGGCTCTATGATTGGGCTATCTGAAAAGTTACTAGCTAATTATGTTGAGTGGATTGCAAACCGACGAATGAAGGCTATTGGATTGGTACCATTGTATGATGTCCCAGCAGCATACAACCCACTACCCTGGACTGAGCACTGGATTAAATCTAAAGGTGTTCAAGTTGCACCACAAGAAACCGAAGTCGAATCCTATATCATCGGTGGAATCAAACAGGATATTAAAGAAGATGCATTTGCAGGATTTAAACTATGAGTGAACAAGACAAGGACTATCCAGAAATGCAGCAAATGCTTAAAAACTTTGCTGGATTCGCCAAAGATGTTGCAACAAATCCCAAGTTTGCAAGTTTCGAGCAGTTCTCAGAAAGAATGAATATCTGTAGAGCTTGTGAGTACTTTGATTCTGATAAAGTACGCTGCAAAAAATGCGGTTGTATGCTCAGAGGCAAAGCCAAGTTTAAAGCAGGCAAATGTCCTATTAAGAAGTGGTAATGGATAGTGGACAATACCCCCAATTGGGCGAAATGATTAGAAACTTCGCCAAATTGACGAAAGAGATAGGTAAGAACCCAAAATGGGTCTCTGCTACTGAGTATCAAGACCGAATGAGCACTTGTTTTAATTGCTCTAGCTTCGATGCTGATTATATTAGGTGTCGATCATGTGGCTGTATGATGAAAGCCAAAGCAAGATTTCAGGCTGCCCGTTGTCCCTTAGATAAATGGAAAGTTTAATAAATATGTTGCCTATGTTATAATAGGTATACGTTCGAGAGAGGTTCTCCTCTCTTGCGAGTAGGACAGCGGAACGTCAGTGATGAATCATTACACATACTACTCTTACGAACCCTACGGGAGAGGATACATTGGTTCTCGACAATGTCCTTGCCCTCCTGAAAAGGATCCTTATATGGGTTCATTCTCCTGTCAAAACTTCAGTCCCAGTGAAAAGATTATCCTTTCCACTTATCAGACAAGGACTGAAGCACTGGAAGCAGAGGTGTTACTTCACGATTATTATAAGGTGGATGTGAATCCACACTTCGCTAATCGTGCAAGACAAACATCTTCATTTTTCATCTATCATCCACCCAAATTAGGCAAAGTTTGGGCGACAGACGGAACTAACGAAAGTGTTATGTATGAGGACGAGATTCCAGCAGGATGGTGGAGGGGTAGATGTGAAACCTCAACCACTAAGTCCACCAACAATCTACCCCATTGGGGAAAAATGTATAGCACATTTTGTGAAGATTGTCAAGCGGACAGAAGTATCCTTGAGATTTCTAATCGTGTTCTTGCCAAAAGGTACAGGACATCCCACACCTCAATCAAGAGATGGAAAGATTCATTATCGTTCGGGGACTGAGAACCCTGGAAACTGCCCGAACGGAACGGAAGTAAAAATCCCATTCCCGGAGGAATCCAATGAATACGCTTAACATGATCCGTAAGCAAATCCGTAAGGCTAACGCCCTACACGATGCTCAAATTAACATCACGAAATATCGTGGAGTTAGTTGTACTCCTTGCCACGAGGTAAAGAATACTCACGGTGAATTCAGTTATCGCGGTCACTCCTACATTAAGTGATCACTGGGGGCATATGCCCCCTTTTTTTGTATTTTCTAAATAATTCTGACTAAATCCACCACATTATGTCAGAACAAGTAAAGAAAGAAGACGAACCACAAAAGAAGAATTTTTTAGCCAAAATTAAAGAAAACTTTGATGATAAGGAAGAGAAGCTTAATGCCTTGTCAACAATGGTCAGACTTGGCATTTTAATATGGTCCGGTGCTATTCTTACCCTAGCTTACATCAAACTTCCCCCTGCATTGGGTGTTCCTGAGCAGAAGCTGGATCCAACTTTTATTGCCAGCGTCTTCACGGGAACGCTCGCGACTTTTGGTGTTCAGGCAGCTAAGAAAAACAATGGTGGCGCTAGTGGTGGCGGAATGACCAAAGAGCAAGTAGAAAAACTGATTGAAATGGCATCGCAGACTGCACCCTCGCAAACAGTTAAAATTGAAGCCCCTTCTTTTAAAATAGTACCATCAGATACTGAGCCGAGCAGCTAGTTTTTTAGCTATCTTAGAAGGAGCAACAAACAAAGACTTAAATCTTGTTTTGCCTTCATTTGTAAACTCATCTAACAAATTGTCATCAACAATTATTTTGTTGGTGACTTCGTAGTATGCGTCGTCATTAATTTGGTCTCTCAAGTAAGTTTCTACATTTTGAGTCGATGCAACTACTCTAGTTCCTTTCTTAGAATATTCAAATACATCAATAGAACCCGACTCTGTTTTTACAAAGTGGAGAACAGGCTTAATTTTCTTTACTTTTACTTTAAACTTTTTCTTCTTTATTACATTAGAAATTATATCAGTTGCTTGTTTTACCAATATTGCTGCAGAAAGTGATGCAACGGTTGCCACAACTGCGGTAGCTCCTGTAGTTGCGATAACATCCGGTGGTGGAAGTGTAGCATTCACTCCACCGATACTAATCGTAGGACCTGTAGGTGCATCTACATTCGCAGGTGTAGGCGGTAAGTCTCTCGTATCTTCAATTGGTTCTGGAGTTTGTTGTCTTGGCTGAGCTAATTGCCCCTGGAATGTTTGCTGTGTGGGAGCATCAATCGTAGGGTACTCGACAATCGGCACCGGTACCTCGATTATAGGTACCTCCAATTGAGTTACGATTGGTGGTGGTGTGTTATTTACAACTGGCGGAGGTATCTGGCGAATGACATTTGCCTCGATACGAATAGGCTCGATTCTCATACTCATATTTATAAATATCTATACAAATCTGAGAATCTCATGAGAAAAGCAATTTTATTGCTGCCTCTCTTTATTATGTCTTCCGTGAGTGCAGCTGAAATTACATCAAGAATTACAGACTCTGTTCAACTAACTGTTGATGGACCAATGGTACAGAGTACAAGAGTCGGGTCGAACTATAATGTTTCTGGTTCTAACATTACTGTTACAACTTTAGGTGGGCTTACCAATCCCTCTGGAACTGCAGCAGCTGCTGTAACAACTGGCACCTATGACATCAATACTGATGGACAGGCATTCAGTTTCACTGAGTCTGCTTTGCTTGGTGATACAACTGTGGCATCACAAAGTTCCTTAAGTTCAGGTGGTAATGTTGAAACACCAAACCTCTACGGAAACACCTCTCAGTACCAAGGTGGTACGCCTGGTGCCTTGGCTGGTACTCTCAGCCCTACTGGTATTCCTACTGTCACCGCTGGTGGTGCTGGTACTACTGCAATCGGTCAGCGGACAGTCGAGTTATCAGTCTTCCAATGAGGTGGTTACTCCTTCTCCTAATCGTTAGTCCAGCTCAGGCAGCTAGCATCGTTCCTAACTTCACCACTGGTACAGTTACTTCTGAAACGACATCTAGAACAGAGGTTATTGAAATTATTAAACAACAAGAATATAGTACAGCTAACACATATACCGTTACTGGTCACAATATAAATATCCCCGCTTCTCCTACTCCTGGTGCCAATTATACGATTGTAAATCAAGGTGCATCTTTTCAATTTTCTGAAACTTTATTCACTCCAGGATTAGTCACAAATACAGAGATAGAAAGAACAACTGTTACTGACTCTACTACAATATCAACCAGTGTCTTTACACAATGAAAAAGTTAGCTATACTATTATCTTTAGTGATTAGTACCCCGGTTTTAGCAGAGCAAGCGCCACAAAACACAAATATTGCTGGGCCTTCTGCATCTGCGACAGGTAATGTCACTAATCAAGCAGTTCAGGTGTTACAGGGCCCATACCCTATTACTACATTCGGTCAAGGCGTCTCTTGTCCTGGGCCAGCTTTAACTATTGCTCCATTTGCGACAGGTAATATCAATAATAATACTGACCCCTGGACATATCAAACAAACTCAGCAAATGCCGGTATTACTATAGGGTTTTCCACACCTCTAAATGGTTCAATTACTGAAACTTGCCTTACTGCAGCCAGAACAGCAATTGCCAGAAATCAAGCTGAAGCTGATAAAGCCAGATTAGATTTTGAATTGGTCAGACTTTTGAGGTGCTCTGAGGCGATGAGAGCGGGGGCACACTTCCACCCAAGTAGTCCCTATGCAAGTATATGTGCAGACATTGTCCTCGTGACGCCACCTGAACCTGGCACTGTAACACAGGGGTCACTACCAACTAACAGTCAAGAGTAAACTGTGCCATAATAATATGAAAAAACTATATTATGTCTATGCCTATCTAAGACAAGATAGATATTCGCCATATTACATTGGTAAGGGACAGAATAAAAGAGCATTTGCGAAACACACCTTTACTGAAACACCTACTGAAGACAGAATAGTTTTCATAAAAGAAAACCTTACAGAAGAAGACGCACTTGCCTTAGAAGCAGTGCTTATAAAGTTTTGGGGATGCAAATGGGACGGCGGAGTGTTAGAAAACAAACGCACTCGCGGCGGCAAGTCCTACATCACAGAAGAAACCAAACGAAAAATAAGTGCTGCGGGCAAAGGTAAAAGGTTGGGTAATAATAACGCAAAATCTCGCCCTGTGACATATATGGGTGTGTCTTACCCCTCTGTTGTTGCCGCTGCCAGGGCACATAACTGCCAAACAAGGACTATAAGAAGACACTTAGAAAATGGAGGGGAGCCCAAAGAGCGCAACTACAATAGGAAACCAGTAACCTTTAGAGGTGTTACTTATCCATCACGCACTGCAGCTGCGAAAGCCAATAACATCTGCAGGAAAACATTGGACTGGCATCTAACAAATAAATAGTTTTGTGTTATAATGAAAGATTATGAAGCCAGCGAGCGCTAAAGCGAAGGGTCGAGCCCTACAAGATTGGATAAGGTTAAAGTTGATAGAAGAGTTTGATATGTATGAAGAAGATATCAAAACTGCCGTCATGGGGGAATCGGGAGAAGACATCAAGATGGCCCGTGCAGCTAGAGAGAAGTTTCCATTCTCAATAGAAGCAAAAAATGTGGAGAAACTCAATGTTTGGGAAGCATACGAACAAGCAAAAGAAAATGCAGGTAAATATGAACCTATTGTAGTAATGAAAAAGAATCGCAAAAAACCACTAGTGGTGATTGATGCAGAGTCATTTATCAAATTGATGAATAAATAACGAAAGTTACTATGGTTTATTATGGAAGTTAATGACTTTAAAAACTTCTTCAAGTATTATAGTGGGCAAATCCACCAAGACAAGGCAATCGAAACGCTCTATAATGACTTAGAGCCCAGACTCAAAGACGATTTGGCCGAGTGGGTAAGGCAGTATAGAACAGAAGAAGACCCACCTACTACCACAACTGGGTTTACTCCGGTGCGTTATTTCTCGCAGCGTGATAATTATCGTGATTCACATCGAACCTGCTTCTCCTCATCTTGTGCTATGTTGGTCGAAGCACTAAAGCCCGACACACTTAAGGGAGTTCACGGGGACGATTTCTACATTCATAAAGTATTTAAGAATGGAGACACAACTGAGGCATCAGTACAACTTGCGACACTTGCTGAGTATGGCATTAATGCCAAGTTTGTACAAAATGGCAATGTTGAGCTACTAAAGAGTCAGCTCGATAAAGGAATCCCTGTTCCTATTGGTATTTTACATAAAGGTCCTGCAGAATCACCATCGGGTGGAGGGCATTGGATTATTGTGATTGCTTATGACGAAACCGGATTTATTGTTCACGATCCATGGGGAGAAATTAATCATACTTCTGGGTCGTATAGCGCTATTGATGGAGAATCTCTACACTATTCATATAATTTGATTCGTAGCAGATGGACAGTATCCAGTCCAAATGATGGATGGGCCATCATAGTGTAATCATGGCAAGAAGACCGTTTAGAAAGGGGGTCTTCTTACTCAGAACATTAGTAATGATTTTTGCGGCACAACTGAGTTTGTTAGTGTTCTCCTTTAGTACTTGCACCAGTATAGCTGACAAAAGAGGTGAGAGTCCCTCTGCCGTCTGCCCCAACCTGGCTGATAAAACAGAAAAGTTATTTGGTGTGGCTATTGCCACTACTCTTTCACTTCTGGCCACAAAATCAGAAGAAAGTTAATTAATTTGTAATATTTTGCTATAATAAATACTTAGAAGTTGGTGAAAGCCAACTTTTTTGTTGTATATCAAATTTTATAGTGTTTAAACAGAAAAGAGCCGCCACCCTGGCAGCATCCATAGCGACGACCCTTTTCGTGATACCTGTATTGGCAGGCGATACTCCTCTTATGGAAGTACTAGACAGTGTTACTGAAGAAGCTATTGAGGTAAACTCAATCGATAGTTCTTCCGAAGATAAATTTACTGTCGTCACTAAATGGAAGGGTTCGGGATTTACAGAGACAGAGACCCTTGTACTCGACTTCCTTCAAGAAAGAGGCATCACAGACAGAGCAGCCCTGGCAACTATTATGGGCAATATTAGACAAGAGTCTTTGTTTCAGACAACCATCTGCGAAGGTGGAGTTAGGACAGGATATCATGGCTGCTATAGCGGCGGCTTTGGTCTCATTCAATGGACCACATTGAACAGATACAATGGGCTTGGTGCATTTGCCAAGAAATATGGTGGAGATCCTAACGAACTAATCACTCAGCTGAGGTATATGGTCAATGAAAACCAATGGGTAAACAATCAACACATTTGGAAAACTCCTAATCAATCGATTGATACTTATATGAGAGCAGCTTATAGATGGTTAGGTTGGGGAATACATGGTGCACGGACGGAATATGCTAGAGAGTATTATGCAGCTCTGACACAAGTAGAGGTGGAGGTGTTATCTGACACATAAATAAAACATCTACCACCATAATCAAATGGAAAACAAATTCTGTTCTAAATGTGGAGCTAAGTGGATCGATGGGCAACTATACTGGGCCACTGGTAAACAAGGCAGCGAAGCAGATTTAGCTGGTCTTGTCTGTGATCAGTATAGTGACGAGCAATGCATTAATAAGCTCAAGGGCACCAATCACAACGGCCAAACCTGGGAGAAAAGGATGGAAGAGATTGACAAAGTATTGGCCGATCTCGATAGACAAAGACTTGAAAGACAACTCGATTTGTGATAGACTGAGCCTAGCTAACAAATATTCCGCCCAACTCCCAAATATTCGAGATTAACATGAACATTCGATTATGGTATAATAATAAAGTCAGTCAATGGAGGTGGACTTTGACTGACGACTCCGACCCAATTACCTTGGAATCGGGAAACTCAACAGAGCTAAGAGGTGCTATGGATGACATAGCTAACACAGTTGAGTGGATGTTAGAGGCACCTCATCGATGAGGTGCCCTGTGGTATGGGCAAGTAGCTCAGCTGGAAAGAGCATCGCACTTCTAATGCGTTGGCCGGGGGTTCGAATCCCTCCTTGCCTGCCTTATTATTAAAATTATGACACTTGAATTTTCTAAAACTGAACTCGATAATGTGACTATTCACGCACAAGATGTGGATATTACTAACTTTGATGACAAAGAACTACCAAATGACACTCATATGGTAGAGTATAAGATTGACAACAAGATTTCCTTTGATGCAGTAAGATCTTATAAAATGTCTGATATCTTTGACATTTATTATGATAAATTGAAGCCTCTTGGCGGAAGTGTATTGTCAATTAAGAGTGGATATGGAAAAGTCAGAGCCAAATTTTATAATGCTAACCCACCTAAAACGGAGTAGCACATTGGCCTGTAGCTCAGCGGTAGTAGCTGATCACTGTTAATGATCCGGTCGCAGGTTCGAATCCTGCCGGGCCAGTTACCTTTTTTTATAATATGACTGAAGAACTTAATCAAACCAATAACGACGATAACAAGTTTTTGATGGAGGTTTTTGGAAACCCTGTCATGACACTCGATACCCCGATCGATGAAGAATGGAGACAAGAGTTACTCAAGTATATCGACAAAACCTCTCCTCTTGACTCAAACAGAACATATTTTACAGATGACTCTCCTGTAACCTTTGACTTTGACATTACACCACTATTGTCAGCGATCAATAAAGCAGTAAGAGAATACCTTTCGGTATATGTAAAAGAAGATAAGATGAAATACTATGACTTTCATGTGGTCAAGTGGTGGTCGGTTCTTATGACAAACGATGGCGTCGTGTCTCCTCATACCCATACCGATGGTCATATTTCTGGAGTATATTATGCCGAGGCCAATGATTTTGATACTGGATGCTTGAGTATTATGGATGACAGTGCAGGAACCACTTTACCCTTTGGTTTCCCAATACATGGTCGGCATTTACATGGACCATATCGTTATGATATTCCAGCCAAAACCAATTCACTTGTGCTTTTTCCTAGCAAAGTATGTCATGCAGTGTTGCCATACAATGGAGTAAAGAAAAGGTACTCAGTATCTTTTGATATTATCATTACTCGTAACAACGAGCCGGATGACGAGTGTGATGGGGCATTTGAGAACACTCTCCCCGAACCTAAGTTTTGGAAGAAACTGACTTGACATCCTCTTCCACCCCTGCTATAATAAAATCGTTCAAACAAATCATTATGGAACTCAACATCAATAACCTCGTCCGCTCCGCTGTGGTGCTCGTTGTAGGACTTCCTCTGGTGCTGCCTCTTGGTAGCGCTATCGGAAAGGCAACACAAGTAACTCAACCATCTCCAGGCCAAAAAGCAGCAACTACCTTTAAGGATGACCTGACTGTTCCTTGTCTCCGCTTTGCATTCTCCCGTGAGGATACAAAAGCAGAACGAGAAGCCAAGAATGATATTGATGAAGTTCTTGGTGGTGATGCAAATCACTCTGCAGTTTGCAATTATGTTCTCTGATTGTTAGGGCTTCGGCCCCATGCTTCCTTAGCTCTCTGGTGAAAGCACTCCGCTCATAACGGAAGAAAGGTGAGTTCGATCCTCACAGGAAGCACTGCTAAATATACCAGTTACTGAAACATAATGCAAAAAGTAATTAATGCTATGGCACTGGTATCATTCGCTGTAAGTGGATGTGTGGTTGCAGGAGGAGCATATGTATATCTCAACAAAGATTCAATCATCGAGAATGTAAAGTCTCAAGTCATCAAAGCTGCTACCGAAGGTATCGGTAATGCTATGGGATCTGAATTGGCCGGCCAACTTATGCCTGGGGTGAAAGCACCAGAAGCTAAATCGAGTGGCTCCGGCAGTCTACCCGTTCCCATTCCTGTGATGCCGTTTTAATTATATGGGGTATTAGTCTAGTGGTTATGACGTCGCCCTGTCACGGCGAAGATCGCGGGTTCAAATCCCGCATATCCCGTTTGAATTCTTAATTATGGATTATCATCCTATTCATTTGTGTATTAGATCCATTGTGGAAACCGAGGTGCCTGGAAGGTATCTCGTAGACATGCCATCTGTCTGGCGGCCTGATGAAAAGCCGCTTAATGTTGATATGGAAACCATTGACATTGTCATGGGTGGCAGGTGGAATGTTCCTATGTGTCCACCTGGATGGCCTAATCCACCAACTGACTAAATAGAAATGAACTTAGTGCCCTACCCACGCACACTTTGGTTGGGGGCACACGCTACAAACACGAAGTCAGTCGAGACTTCTATCATCCGTAGGTTAATCTCTACGAGACATTCTATTATCTAAAATGATTAAATCTGTATTCGCAGCAACTGCTGCTCTCTCCATGTCCGCCGGTGCTGCATTTGCAGGTCCTTACGTGAACGTAGAGACTAACGCTGGTTATACCGGAACCGATTACTCTGGAGCCGTTACCGACCTTCACGTTGGTTTTGATGGCGATCTTGGTGACGACGCTTCTTGGTACATCCAAGGTGGTCCAGCCATCGTTTCCGTTGATGGCCAAGAAAACGAGACTGAGTTCTCTGGTAAAGTTGGTCTTGGAGTTGCCGTGACCGAGCGTCTTGGAGCTTATGGTGAGCTTTCTGCTCTGACCACTGACCAAGACTTCGACACCGACACCCTGAACGTGGGCGTCAAAGCCGGTCTTAAGTTCAGCTTCTGAGTTCTAAACTCAACTGAATAAAACACAACCACCCTTGACGGGGTGGTTTTTTTGTGCTATAATTTACATAACTTAACGAACTTGCTAAATAGTTATGTTAGGAAACACACACTAAGTGTTTTTACTTATGCTCCCCTTCAACCGAGACCTATAGGGAGTCAAAACCACGTCTCTAATATCCTCCGCAAGGGTAGGAGGAAATAATACCGACTCTCACTTCCCTCGTGAGAATACATACAACCCTTTTCAAATGTCTACTACAACACTATCAAGGCAACAAGAATCGGCCTGGAACAAGTTTTGTTCCTGGGTCACCAGCACAGATAACCGCCTCTATGTGGGTTGGTTCGGAGTCCTTATGATTCCCTGTCTCTTGGCAGCCACCACTTGTTTTATCGTTGCGTTCATCGCAGCACCACCCGTCGACATCGACGGAATTCGTGAGCCAGTTGCTGGTTCTCTAATGTATGGAAACAACATCATCTCCGGTGCAGTTGTCCCATCAAGCAACGCAATCGGACTCCACTTCTACCCCATCTGGGAAGCAGCTTCCCTTGACGAATGGCTCTACAACGGCGGACCTTTCCAGCTTGTTGTCTTCCACTTCCTCATCGGTATCTACGCTTACATGGGACGCGAATGGGAACTTAGTTATAGACTAGGTATGAGACCTTGGATCATGGTAGCCTACTCTGCACCTGTTGCAGCCGCTTCCGCAGTGTTCCTCGTCTATCCATTCGGTCAAGGTTCATTCTCAGACGCAATGCCCCTGGGTATCTCTGGAACATTCAACTACATGTTGGTCTTCCAAGCAGAACATAACATCCTGATGCACCCCTTCCACATGTTGGGAGTCGCCGGTGTCTTCGGTGGTTCACTCTTCTCGGCAATGCATGGTTCACTCGTTACCTCCTCACTCGTGAGAGAGACGACTGAAACTGAGTCACAGAACTATGGTTACAAGTTTGGTCAAGAGGAAGAGACCTACAACATCGTCGCAGCCCACGGCTACTTCGGTCGTTTGATCTTCCAATACGCTTCATTCAACAACTCACGTTCACTCCACTTCTTCCTGGCAGCCTGGCCAGTTGTGGGTATCTGGTTCACCGCCCTTGGCGTGTCAACCATGGCCTTCAACCTCAACGGCTTCAACTTCAACCAGTCTGTCATTGACGGACAAGGTCGTGTGTTGAACACCTGGGCCGATGTGCTCAACAGAGCAGGTCTTGGGATGGAGGTGATGCACGAGAGAAATGCACACAACTTCCCACTTGACCTGGCAGCAGTTGAGTCCACTCCTGTGGCACTCGTAGCTCCTTCCATCGGTTGATATCTGTTATAATTCTTGAGGAGGGGGAGACCCCTC
>WLWG01001794.1_pt1 | contig 18058 bp, 15 predicted proteins | sample 6712871 | NCBI WGS metagenome assembly WLWG01 (sample SAMN12718693, study PRJNA515312) | sponge metagenome | isolation source: marine sponge | host: Mycale hentscheli | place: New Zealand: South Island, Marlborough, Capsize Point | collected 2003-05-01
ATATTGATACTCTTGCGTATGCGGATCAGCCCACCAACGTTTTGCGCGCGCCCCTTCCACCACTGCGGCATTGTCACGGTACGCCGACAATACTTCACCGGGGTGCGTTTGATAGGTGTGTTGAATCATTTGAAATAACGTTTGTGCTTGTTGCACATCATCGATGGTAAACGTTGCATTGAAAATTTTATGCCGGCAATGTTCAGAATTGGCTTGAGCAAACATCATTAATTCAACATCGGTGGGATTACGATTTAATTCGGTGAACCGTTTTTGTAAGTAATCGATTTCGTCACTGCTAAGTGCTAATCCCATGGTTTGATTGGCATGGGTTAACCCATTAGCACCCCCGGTTAACACATCGATGGTTTGATAGGTTTGTGGCGCTTGCGTGGCAAACAATGCCTGCGCATCGCTGACATTGGTGAGTAAGGTTTGAGTCATGCGATCATAAAGTGGCTGCAAATCAGTCAATGGTTGATCGCTAACGTACAACGTTCCATGTTCAATGCGTTGAACGTCCGTCAAACCACAATGCCAAGCAATGTCGGTGGCTTTGGATGACCAAGCCGATAAAGTACCGATTCTAGGCACTGCTAAATAACCATGCGCCGGACAGTCTTGCGCCATTTGTGCTTGCAACAATTGACTTAATCGCTGGGTATTTTCTTCACTCAAGGCAGCCTTGGTCACCACAAAATAAACTTGATACGCGTTGAGGGAAGTGACCGTTGGTTTTAATTGAGCCATCAAATGTTGCAAACGAAACGCAGATAAGGCAGGCTGACCGATTAGAAATAACATGGAGGTATCTTCCTTCAACTCAAGCTAAATAAAAGTGTCTGCATTCTACTGAAGTTGGGTATTGATTGCCAGGCGGGTGACGGCTAGATTTTATTTTGGAGATTATTTCCTACGCACGCTCCGGTACTGCTAATTTTTTGCGGTATCTCTTTTTGCTCGCAGTTTCAGCCAGTGTAATAAATGTTGATACACTCAATGAGTGTTGTACCGTTTGTAATTTTTATACAAGCTTGTTGAAAGAGGTGGCCATGTACTTTACACGACAGTAGCCTGGCTGTACCCTTGATCTGGCTGTGTATCTTCTGTAGTAGCTTCTTTTAATTCTTTTTTACTAGCAGCAGCGGTGAAAAATCTTTGTAAAGGAAGCGCTTGTTTTGCAAATTCGCTTGGCAACCTCGATCCAAAGTTAGCCACGGATACTAAATAACTTGGCTTACCTTCTCGCCTTAAAAAGTGCTTGCAACAGATAAAAAACCATTTTATCTGCTTCCATGCCCTTTTAACGCAATTTTCCGTTTCCCAAAATTTAGGATTCTGTCTGTTTTGTTCAAATTTTTCTTCCACCTTTGTTATTTGAGCCTGTGCTTTTTCAATGTCACCGTGCATTAATAGTTTTGGCAATTCGGTAAAGCTTTTTTGAATTTCATTTAACAAATATAAAACTTTTCTTGTTGAATCATCCGGTTCAATTTGATTAATGGTGTTAACGTCTAATTTACTCAAAAAATCATCGTCAATCATTTCTTTTTGCTCCTCATCTACTTGCTCCTCATCTACCTTTTCTTGAGGGAGTTTTCGCTTAAGGTGGCCTAAGAGTTTCTCTCGAATTTTCTTGTGCTCTTGCTCAAACAATTTGGCATCTGCTGACCCCATACAATCTTCTACCAATGTACGTTTAGATAAATTACAAAGTGCTCGCTCAGTTAGCACCGTCAGTGTTTGAGGAATCTGTGCTTTTTGGTTTGCCCGAGTTGTTTGAGTAGAAACGGGCTTGCTTTCAGATGATTCAATTTTTATTTCAACCTCAGCCAAAAATGAAGCAAGCACTTCTTCATAGTTACTACATGTGTCATTAAGATTCCCGGTAAGCTTGATGAAGTTTGTTGATTCGCGTGGCAACATCAATAGAATAATTTCCCCTTGCTTACGCCGTATAGTCTTTAAGTCTTCATCAGTTGATTTCTTCTTTGATTCATCCTGTTTTAATTCGTCCTTCAAATGGTTTACTAATTCTTCTATACTTTTGCTTGTCTGATCATCTGGTTGTCCGGTTGTTTTTGTTCCATGCTCATCAGCTGCTACCGCATCAACAACCATCGAAAAAGCTCCTTGCCGACGTCCTAACTCGCCTAGAAAACCATGAGCAACTTTTTTTAAGATAAAAGGATAGCTTTTTTCAAGTACCTGCCAAAACTCTTCGCCTGTTGGTAACTCACCACCAGATCGTGAGTTTTTCACCACCTCATCTAATAATGGTACCCCAACATCGGAAGACACATATTGTTGAGACCTGGCTGTATAAGCTTTCAATCTCTTGGTATTTTTTATTTTTTTTGGGAGCTTTTTTATATAAGAGCTTATTTTGTTCAAGAAAAAATTAGTTACTCTTTTTTTAATGGTCTCCGAAGTGCTTAAATGGTTGCTAGCAATTGTTTCCACATCACGCGAAACCGCCTCTATAGCCATTAATATAAAAAGTATCAAATTCGATGAACTTTGTTGCTTTGCTGCACGTTGCTTATAGAGACCCCACAATTTGGCTATGACGTCAATTGGATTAGGGTTGCCTTCAATTCTTCGGCTCATTTTAGAAAGAGTCCTTAATACATACGGGGGAGCACTAGCATACCAAATTCCACTAAAAATGTGCAATAATGTTTGTCTTTATTGGCCCAGACTGAACCTGTTGCATGAAACAATTACTCAATCATTCCGGTGGTAAATTACAATATTTGTTGCAGAGAACATCTGAATTAGACATATTAAACAATACCTTACGTGGTTATCTACCCGCAGAACTAGTCGAGCATGTTTGGGTTACCAACATTCGACAAGGTTGCCTAATTCTAGCCACTCACAACGCCACTTGGGGAACTCACCTGCGCTATTTGTTACCATCCCTGCGTGACGCATTGCGTCGCGATGGCATTTTGCCAAATTTAACCGAGATTCAATATATTGTTCGCCCTGCAATATCGGCAGCAGTTTCACCCACCAGCACCTTGCCTACCCCGCAGTTAACACCAACCACGCGTCGTGAACTCACGCAGGCAGCGCAATTTTTACCCGCACCCTTGCAACAAGCTTTGTTGCACTTGGCGCGAGAAAAAACAGAAAAGTAACCGGTTTGCCAATGCTCACCACGCATTGGATCAGCAACAACCATTCACCAACCTGCGCCAAAGATGACTCTTTAGCAAGATTTAAACTTGTGGGGCATCAGCTATAACGATGGGTTTATTATCATAACCTCAGGCAGCAACAGCCCACTGATAATCCAAGGGCGCGGGACAACCGTCAAAATTCACCAATTCCCAAGCACTGGGATCGGCTAACACGGCTTGTACCAAGTCATAAGTTAAAGAATGGCCAGCTTTATAAGCGCGGTATTCACCGAGAACACTGTATCCCAGCAATGATAAATCACCAAAAGCATCCAAAATTTTGTGTTTAACAAATTCATCTGGATAACGCAAACCATCTTCATTTAACACTTGTTGGTCATCCAACACAATGGCATTTTCCAAACTGCCACCCAAGGCTAAGTTCATCGCTTTTAATTGTTCATACTCGTGTAAAAAACCAAACGTACGTGCTCGGCTAATGTCTTTTAAATAGGACATCGTAGAAAAATCAAACACCGCTCGTTGTGGTCCGGCTTGAATCACTGGGTGATCAAAGTCAATGGTCACATCAAAGCGCAATCCATTTTCCAGTGGATTCAACTCCGCCATCTTGTCACCTTGAGTCACCCGAACCGTGCGCTTGACGCGCAAAAATTGTTTTACCTGCGATTGTTCGACCGCACCAGCCGATTGCAATAAAAAGATAAATGGCTCAGCACTGCCATCCATGATAGGAATTTCCGCACCATCGACATCAATCAATACCTTATCAATGCCAAATCCCGCCAACGCAGACAATAAATGTTCTACCGTGCCTATGCGGGTTTGATCATTTCCTAGCGCCGTGCACAATTGAGTATCCACCACCTGTTGCACACCCGCAGGAATATCCACGCCACAATCGGTACGCCGAAACATAATACCACTGTCCTCCGGTGCCGGAGATAAGGTGACACAAATGGATTGGCCGGAATGGATGCCGACGCCTTGTGCCTGCACCTGATTTCTAATTGTACGTTGCTTAGCCATCAAATCCTCCGCTAAGAATACTTTAAATCATCAATAAACATAACCATTCACCACCGTTCAAGATGCGTCAAAGCTGACTTTGAGATTTGAAATTTTGGTGAATAGATACCAATAAATTATGCTTCTTCTTGCTGTTTGCGCCGTAAAAAAGCGGGGATATCTAAATATTCAACATCAGCACCTTGATCAGCAGGATTGGTACTGGCTGGTGTCGTTGGGGTTTGTCCTTGTTTGCGGATCACGGTTGGACGTTCCAATTGTTGGTAATCCAACGCCCCATCACGTCGAGTGGCATTGCTAGTATTGAGTAAATGACTGGTACGCATTTTATTGCCGACACGCGTGTTCGTTTGTGATTGTCCCAAACCCGTGACAATCACCGTCACCCGCAATTCATCACTCATGTTGGAATCAATCACGGTACCCACAACCACCGTGGCATCATCAGAAATGAACCCTTTGACCACTTCACCCACTTCTTCGAATTCTCCAATAGACATATCCATGCCCGCAGTGATATTGACTAATACCCCACGTGCACCAGACAAATCCACATCTTCCAGCAAAGGACTGGCAACCGCTGCTTCAGCAGCCAAACGTGCGCGGTCTTCACCATTGGCACTACCACTGCCCATCATCGCCATGCCCATTTCCGACATCACCGTGCGCACATCGGCAAAGTCCACATTGATCAACCCTGGACGGGTGATTAAATCAGCGATTCCTTGTACCGCGCCTAGTAATACATTATTGGCAGCTTTAAACGCATTCAGTAAGGAAACATTTTTTCCTAACACGCTGAGTAATTTATTGTTAGGAATGGTAATTAAAGAATCCACATGCGCACTTAAATTACGCAAACCTTCATCAGCAACCACAGAACGTTGTCGCCCTTCAAAACTAAAAGGCCGGGTGACCACCGCCACGGTTAAAATACCCAGTTCTTTAGCAATTTGTGCCACCACCGGCGCCGCACCGGTACCGGTTCCCCCGCCCATGCCAGCGGTAATAAAAACCATATCGGATCCATTGAGTAATTCTTTGAGACGCTCGCGGTCTTCTTCCGCAGATTGACGACCCACCTCTGGATTGGCGCCAGCGCCTAATCCTTTGGTAATTTGCTCGCCCAATTGAATTTTGACGGAGGCATTGGAATTTTGTAAGGCTTGAGAATCGGTATTGGCACAAACAAATTCAACTTGTTCAAGGCTCTGACTAAGCATTTGTTCCAACATATGCTCAACGGCATTACCGCCGCCGCCACCCACACCAATCACTTTAATCACTGCTTGTTTCTGGTTACCGTCCATTAGTTCAAACATTTGGAACATCTCCTAAGCGAGCTTAAAAAAAAAGAAGTTAGTCTAACACAAAATCACTTAATGTCTAAAAATTACCCTGAAACCATTCGCGCATTCGTCGCCACACGCCGGTCAGCCCACTATTGAATTGCGATTGAAAAGAAACACCATCTTGTTGCAATTGCCAACCATGCAGTAATAACCCAATCCCCGTGGCGTAAATTGGATTGTTGATCACTTCACTCAACCCATTGACATTGGTTGGGGCCCCCAATCGTACTGGCGTTTGAAAAACTTGTTCAGCCAACGCCGTGGCACCGTTGACTTTTGCCGCACCGCCGGTGAGCACAATGCCAGAAGCAATCAATTCTTCAAACCCACTGCGACGTAATTCATTTTGTATCAAATTAAATAATTCTTCATAGCGAGCAGCAACCACTTCGGCCAACATTTCGGAAGAAATTGTGGTTTCCGGACGTTCATTGGCACTGGGCACTGCAATCGATTCATTCGATACCGCCGCATCACGCAAAACACTGGCATACCGTAATTTAATATTTTCCGCCGCTTGCGTGGGGGTACGAAAAGCAATGGCAATATCATTCGTAACTTGATTACCAGCAATCGGTAATACGGCTGTGTGACGAATAGCACCTTCGGTAAACAAAGCAATGTCAGTGGTCCCCCCACCGATATCCACTAAACACACACCCAATTCTTTTTCATCTTCAGTCAACACGGCATGGCTAGAAGCTAATTGTTCCAAAATAACATCAGCCGCATCCAATCCACAGCGACGCACACACTTAACAATATTTTGCGCGGCACTAACCGCACCGGTCACCATGTGAACTTTGGCTTCCAGCCGCACACCGGACATACCAATGGGTTCGCGAATGCCTGCTTGATCATCGACGATAAATTCTTGCGGCAACACATGCAGGATTTTTTGATCGGCTGGAATAGCCACCGCTTGCGCCGCTTCAAGCACCCGGGCAACATCGGCCGAAGTGACTTCATAATCTTTGATAGGCACGATGCCATGAGAATTAAAACTACTGATATGACTGCCCGCAATGCCGGTAAACGCTGAATGTATTTCACATCCGGCCATTAATTCGGCTTCTTCCGCCGCACGTTGAATTGATTGCACCGTCGCTTCAATATTCACCACCACTCCACGTTTTAATCCTCGTGAAGGATGCGAACCAATACCAATGACATCCATCTGACCATCTGCGGTCATTTCACCGACAATGGCCACGACCTTTGAAGTACCGATATCCAAACCTACGATTAAATTTTTATCTGGTTTTTTCGCCATAGAATCACGCCACCTAATCTGTTAGAACCCATTCAAATGATTACTGCCACCGCACTGCAAGGCCGTCAGGATAGCGCAAATCAATGGACTCGGCTACTCGTGCGTGGTCAGCAAATAATTGATCATGCACTGCAATGAATCGTTTCAAGCGACGTATGGGTTTTTCCTTACCTAAAATCAATTCGCTACCATTGTTTAAACGCACCGTCCACGCATATCGATGGGACACCTTGACCTGCGCGATCCTCAAATCAACCACCGTCAATATCTGATCCATCTCACGATAAGTTCGAAAGATTTGTCGTTCCATGCCGGCAGGACCACTTAATATGGGCAAATCCTGTGGGAAAGTGTCACTGGCAGGGAAAAATAATTCCCCTTGCGGATTAAACAGTGCTTGATGTCCCCAGCGGACAACCGCCACCTGCTCAGTAAAACGAATGTGTACCGTATCCGGCCAAATGCGTTGCACCATCACATCGTCTATCCAGGCAATTTGTAAAATACGCTGCTTAAGCGCATTGACCGGCAACCCGAAAAAACTTTTTTGCAAATATGGGGTGATGGCTTGAGTTAACTCTTGTTGAGTCACTTTTTGATAAGTCGCTTCAACCTTGATATGGCGAATGGGGAAATGATGACTGTGAGTCAGCCAAGACCATAGACCACCCACGACGATTAGCAATAGCCCCATCATCATTAAATAACGATATTTTTTGATTTGAATCCACACCATTTGTTCGCAACCTAGTTAAGGTATGTTCGCCATTGATGCGCCATTTGTTGTTGGCGCTCAAAGCGAGCAAAGGCTAAATCAATCAAATGCGTCAATAATTGCCGATATTTCATTCCACTGGCTTCCCATAGCAATGGATACATACTCATGGAGGTAAACCCTGGAATGGTGTTTAATTCGTTAAAATAAATGCGGTCAGACGTTTTGTCTAATAGAAAATCTACCCGAGCCATCCCGTTACACCGCAGTGTGGAAAACACCGTCGCTGCCATTTCCGTTACCGCTTGCTGGGTGCTGTGATCTAATTGTGCAGGGATCAGCAACTGTAAATGATCCGCATCATGATATTTGGCTTGGTAATCGTAAAATTCATGTTGAGAGCCGTAGAGAACTTCACCGGGCAAACTCACCAGTGGGGATTTATCCAATTGTGGATTTTCCAACACTGCCAATTCGATTTCACGCGCATCCACGCCACACTCAACCAACACTTTGTGATCAAATTGCAACGCTTGCTGTAAATAATATAGAAAATCATCCGGTCGTGACACTTTGTGAATGCCAATACTGGATCCGGTGCGCACCGGTTTGACAAACACCGGCCAACCTAAAGTTTGTTCAACTTTGGCTAGGGTGCGCTCAGGACGCATTTGCAAATCCTGTTCAGTGAATGACAATGCGTCTAAAGTGGGCAATCCCGCCACCATCGCCAGGCGTTTGGTTAATTCTTTATCCATTCCCAGAGCCGATCCCATCACCCCACAGCCAACATATGGGGCTTGCAGCGTTTCCAAGAATCCTTGAATCACGCCATCTTCACCGTTGTGACCATGCAAGACTGGAAAAGCAATATCCCACGGCAATTGCAATTGAGTATCAGGCATCAGTTGTAAGGTCAAGGGTTGAGAGCGCGAGCTTAACAATTGCAATTGCTTATTCTCAGCATCAAACACATCTTCCAATGCATTCAGATACCAACCGCCTTGTTTATCAATCGCAATCGGGACAATGTCAAAACGCTGCGGATCCAACTGTGCCATCACCGAGGCCGCTGAAATAATAGAAATTTCATGCTCACTGGATTTGCCGCCGTATAATACCGCCACCCGACACCGCGCTTTACTCATATTCCTATCGTTTCCCGCTATGTAATTCACCGCGTATTGTACCTTAATCTGTGAAAAATCAAACCGAAGACTGCCGTCACCCTCAAGACCAGAAGATGAAGGCGATTTTCGAGCAAATCGAGATGATTCATTGTTGGTTTACCCGAGATAAAGTGCTTTGATCAACTTTTCACGAACTCAATTCGCAAGTCCATACCCATTGCCAGCGAGTCACGGTTTGCGGCTTGATTGGTAATTGACCCGATAACCAACCCGGGATACCAATCAGTTGGTCTTGATAAAAGATCAATGGCAAACGATCGCGTTGCCAAGGTGGGATCCCCCACGTTTGAAATAATTTTTTTAACGATCGGCGACCGGCGCGGCCGGGTAAATAACACGATTCACCGCCTTGGCGTAACCTGACAGTCACCTGAGTTTCCCCCATGGGCAAATCAGTGCCCAGTGGTTGATCGGCAGCCACTTGGATAGCAGTTAATTGGCCTAATGTGCCTGGTAGTTTTAACGGCTGGGTCAGATCCCATTGCCAATATTCAGATGTGTCTATCGGTGATAATAACGGATGAACAAATAAAATGTCACGATAGCGCCGCACTTCTACAGTGCCCCACCGAACAATGGGGTTGGCATCCAAGCGCGCTAATAATAAATCAGTTTGTAGCGCAATCAATTTATCATAGTTGGGAGCCCGATATCCCAATTGAGCGATCCAATATCGCAATACGTTGCGTTGTCTGGCTGGTGATAAGCGTCGCAACGGCGTGATCAATAATTGATGTCGGTTGAAATGTTGACAACCAGCATAATCCAGCGCGGCCAAATCTTGCAGGAGTTCCGCCGCTTCACCGCATAAATGAGCACTGCGGGTAATCGTCTGCTCGGCACCCGGCCAATAGCGTTGCATCATCGGAATTAATTGGTGACGTAATTGATTACGCGCAAACGTCAAATCGTGATTGGTCGCATCCTCAATCCAATGTAACTGATGTGTTTGCGCATAATGTAAAATATCAGCACGTGAAACAGTCAGCATGAGGCGATGAACCGAACGTTGCCGCCAACAACGTATCGTGGGCATCGCCGCCAATCCCTGTACCCCACTGCCGCGTAATAATTGCAAAAGCATGGTTTCCAATTGATCTTGACGATGATGAGCCAGTAGTAAATGTCCTCCAGGTGGCACCTGCGATGCAAAAGCCTCATAACGAGCAATACGCGCAGCTTCTTCTAAACTTTGCCCCGCATCGGTAGACACTTGTACCGTTTGGCATTGCCAATTCACACCCAGATGCTGACAAAATTGCTGTGCGTGCGCTTGCCAATCGTTGGCCGCCGGATGCAATTGATGATTAATATGCACCGCGGTAATTCGGTCAACAGGATATTGGGTTGTCAGCCAATGTAACAAGACGGTGGAATCCAACCCACCGCTATACCCTACCCATAAAGGTGCCGGCGCTAATTCGTGTAACAGTGCTACTTCAAGAGAAGAAAGGATTGGATTGGTCATTGATTTTTAATTTGTAGTCAACATCACAAGCAACGAGTTTAATCGTGTTGCACCCCAATATTCATTAAGCGTTGGTAACGTTTTTCTAATAGCCGATCCATAGGCATTTCTTTTAATTGGATTAAGTTTTTAATCAACGCTTGCTGCAATCGTTCCACCACCAAGGGCAAATCACGATGTGCCCCGCCACGTGGCTCGGGAATAATTTCATCAATCAATCCCAATTCGAGAATACGTTCGGCATGAACGCCCATGGCTTGGGCCGCTTCTGCAGCTTTGTCCGCACTCTTCCATAAAATAGACGCACAACCTTCCGGAGAAATAACCGAATATACACTGTATTGCAACATCATCACGTAATCACCCACGCCAATGGCCAAGGCGCCACCAGAACCCCCTTCACCAATCACCGTGCAAATAATCGGAACTTTTAAATTAGACATGACAAATAAATTACGAGCAATTGCTTCGCTTTGATTGCGTTCTTCCGCACCAATCCCTGGATAAGCACCAGGCGTATCGATAAACGTGACAATCGGCATTTTAAATTTTTCCGCCATTTCCATTAAGCGTAATGCTTTACGATACCCTTCTGGTCGTGCCATCCCGAAATTACGATAAATCTTTTCTTTGGTTTTTCGTCCTTTTTCATGACCAATCACCATCACAGGTTGCCCATCCAAGCGAGCAATGCCCCCCATAATCGCCGAAGCGTTGGAATAATGACGATCACCATGCAATTCATCAAATTCGGTAAAGATGGCTTCAATGTATTCAGCCGTGTGCGGACGCGCCGGGTGACGGGCCAGTTGGGTGATTTGCCATGGGGTTAAATTGGCAAAAATAGATTCGCTCAAGGTTTCACATTTGGTCTTCAGTCGGGCAATTTCCTCTTGGAGATTGATTTCACTGTCATCGCCAACCATACGTAATTCATTGATTTTCGCTTCCAACTCAGCAATGGGTTGCTCAAACTCTAAAACATGTTTGCTCATTGATTTGTTCACTATAATTTGATACAGAATTAAATTTTTAAAGGGTAACGGATGCCCATCCAATTAGCAAGAATTCTCATTATTTTGCTGGGGCTCGGGGGATTTTTCCTCAGCAACGCACAAACTGCTTCCTGCAACGGTCCTTACCGCAACCAAACCTTAACCCAAACACAAGTAGATGCCTTACTGGCGCAGCAACAACCCATCAATTTATGCGGCGCCAATGTCAGTGGCTTGGATTTCAGTCATGCCGATCTCACTGGGGCCAATTTTGCTGGAGCGGATTTAAGTTATGCCAATTTTCATCGAGCACAATTGAGCAATGCTCACTTAGAACAAGTTTATTTTCGCTGGGCGAATTTGGTTGAAGCCAATCTAACTCATTCCCAATTAACCCATGCCATATTGGCAGATGCCAATTTAGATCAAGCTAATTTAAGCCAGGCGCGTTTGCAACATGCCAATTTAAGCCGAACACAACTCCATCAAGCCAATTTATTGGGCGCTTTGTTGATGAATGCCAATTTAATGTCAGCCAATTTGACCCAAGCTACCTTAAGTTGGGCCAATTTAACCGATGCGAAACTGGCTGAGGCCAATTTAACCGACGCTAACTTGGCAAACGCTAATTTAACCGATACCGATTTGAGTCGCACTAATTTGACCCGAGCCAATTTACAAAACAGTCAACTCATTCGTGCCAACTTGGATCGTGCCCAATTAACCGATGCCGATTTAACCCAAGCGGATTTGGCGTATGCGCGCTATCAACCCGAACTCAACACAATGCCTAACGTCATCACACTGGCTACCGCAAAACATTTGGATACGATTCAATTTGATTCAGACTGGGGCATTCCCGCACTCACAGAGTTGCGTTCAGCGTATATGGACAATGGCATGCGTCAAATGGAGCGACAAGTGACTGCACTGGTGAAAACCAGCCAAATGAAAAGTGCTTGGCAACGCGGCGGCTACGGGTATGTGGAAGCGATCTTCAGTTATATTTTATTTTATTTGCCCAGTCATTACGGTGCCGATCCAGGACGCCCTTTGCGGATTTTTTTAATCGCCATGATTCTATTTACCCTACCTTATTGGTTTGCCTTGCAACTGGGCAATCGGCGACACGCCATTTGGGTTATTTGGCAAACACCATATCATCACCATCAAGTGCTTGCAGGGCGTCAAATCCATCGGCAACATCATCATAAATGGAAGCGCCATTTACATTTATGGCGGGTAGCCTGTTATTTCAGTTTGATCACATCTTTTCAAATTGGCTGGCAGGATTTTAATATCAGCAATTGGATCACACGTTTACAACATAAAGATTATCGTTTGCAAGCCACCGGCTGGGTTCGATTCATTGCCGGATCACAAGCACTGTTAAGCGCTTATTTAATTGTATTGTGGGCTTTTACTTATTTCGGTCGACCATTTAATTGGTGAAAAATACCCATCGCACCTAAAGATGAGTACAAAGTGGCTATTCAAAAATACCCTCTTCATTCAAGCCAGCTCGCTCAATGATGCGGCGTAAGTTTTTGAGGGCTTCTACTTGAATTTGGCGTACACGTTCGCGGGTAAGACCGATGGCTTGCCCCACCTCTTCTAAGGTTGCTCGTTCATAACCTTGCAATCCAAATCGGCGAACCAAAACTTCTCGCTGATTATCCGTTAATTCATCCAACCATTTCTCTATTTGATCGCTTAAATTTTCATCGGTCAAAATATCAGATGGATCAGCACTTTGTTCATCGGGCAAAGTATCCAGTAACGACTTATGATCATCGTAACCAATGGGTGAATCCACTGAACTAATTTTTTCATTCAAGCTTAACATGCGCTTGACATCTTCGATGGGTTTGTCCACCAACTCGGCAATTTCTTCTGGAGTTGGCTCATGATCCAACAATTGCGTTAATTTTCGGGCAGCACGTAAGTAAACATTTAATTCTTTCACCACATGAATCGGCAACCGAATGGTCCGTGTTTGATTCATAATTGCTCGTTCAATGGTTTGACGAATCCACCAAGTCGCATAAGTGGAGAAACGAAAGCCGCGTTCGGGATCAAACTTCTCTACAGCGCGCATCAACCCTAAATTACCTTCTTCAATTAAATCCAGCAATGCCAATCCACGGTTTAAATAACGTCGGGCGATTTTAACCACTAACCGCAAATTGGATTCAATCATTTTTTGGCGGGCAGCTTCTTCCCCTTTGAGAGCTAAGCGAGCGTAATGGACTTCTTCTTCGGCGCTGAGTAAAGGTGAATAGCCAATTTCACTTAAATACATTTGGGTCGGATCGGCAGTGCGGGCTAATTTACGTGTGGGATGTCGATTGGGTAGGCTGGCTGCCAATTCCAAGACTTGGCCTTTTTCACTGTCAGTCACTGCATCGTCGTCAACATCATCGGTCAAATTTTCTGTGTCTGATAAACTGCTTTCATCTAATTCTTCATCATCCCGTTTGTCTACTGCCATCGTGTTATCCTTACTTTGTGTTAACCTATTTGGCGTAAATATAATAATGGATCTTTGGGTTTACCCGCTTTTCGAATTTCAAAATGTAGCATAACTTGCGTCGCTTCGCTATGTCCCATTTCAGCAATGGTTTGCCCTGCTTTGACCACATCACCTTCCTTAACCAACAGTTTGCGATTGTGTGCATAAGCACTCAGATAATCTTGATTGTGTTTGATAATCAACAACTGACCATAGCCACGCAACCCACTACCGCTGTAAGCGACCACACCATTGGCAGCAGCCTTGATTGCCTGACCGGAACGACCGGTGATTTTAATCCCTTTTTCACCCTTGCTTGGTGCAAACGTCCGTATCACCTCACCTTGAGTTGGCCATTGCCAAGTAAATGAAGCATTGACACTCGATGTCGACTTTGTTGGTGATTGTGGTACAGCTCGTTTGGTTGACGCAGTGGCTGTCTTTTGCGACGACGATGTTGCTGGTTTGTTCGAAGCAGATGCTGGTTTTCGTGGTACTGATTTTTGAGCTGTGGAAGTGGCCGTTTTTTTAATTGATGTTGGTTTTTTTATTGGTGTTTGCTGCGTTAAATAAATGGTCTGCCCAGAACGAATGGCAAAGGGTTCAACCAAACCATTGTAGCGCGCCAAATCTCGATAATCTTGATCGTACCGCCAGGCAATAGCATATAATGTTTCCCCAGTTTGCACTTGATGTGTCGCCACCGCTTGATTGGGATGCAGACGATATGCTGCATGTTCCATCGGTGCCAATCGATTGTTTGCACAAGCGATCAGACTTAATATCAACAGACAGCCGATTGTTTTCTTGAACCAAGTCATCAATGAAACGACACAAAATTGGCGCATAAAGCCCCGTACAATTATCTTAAGCGCTCTTATAATGTCTTAAAAGTTTGGCAATTACAATCGATAAAGATTTCACCACTGAACCATCATTTTTAGCATCACCAAAAAATAAAATAACCCACCACTGCCAAGACAACAACCAACCACCCCAACCAATCGATGTAACGCCGCAAATGGGTTTCAAATTTTTCACCACCTAAATACAACAAGCCTGCCACTAAAAAAAACCGGGCGCCGCGAGCAATCAACGACGCTGCCACAAAGGGTAGTAACGCCATGTGCATCGCACCGGCGGCAATGGTGAATAGTTTATAAGGAATGGGTGAAAACCCAGCGACAAATACAATCCAAAAACCCCATTGGGTAAACCATTGATGTACGGTTTGATAAGCAGTTTCATAGCCCAAATAACTCATGTAACTGGCAGCCAATTCAAAAAATAAAGCACCAATCAAATAACCCACCAAACCACCCACCACTGAACTGAGCGTGGTTAACAAAGCATACCACCAAGCCCGATCCGGGTTGGCCAAAGTCATACTGGCAAGCATCACATCCGGTGGCACAGGAAAAAAACTTGATTCAGCAAAACTCACACCCGCCAAATAGTAAGGTGCATGCCGATGACGTGACCAACGCAATACCCGATCATATATTTGTGAAAAAATACCAATCATAACGTTAACTGTTTCACCCAACCGGAAAGCTGGTCAAACACCTGGTAATGGGTTAAATCGATTTGTAGCGGAGTCACCGATACATAGCCTTGATTCACCGCATGAAAATCAGTTCCCGGTCCACAGTCCAATTCAGCACCCGCCGGCCCAATCCAGTAAATGGGTCGTCCTCGCGGATCAGTTTGCTGCACCACCGGTTCGGCCACATGGCGCGCACCCAACCGAGTGACCGCAATACCAGCCAATTGCGCCAACGGTTTATCCGGCACATTGACATTCAAAATAGTTTTGGCGGGCAAAGGATCGTACCGCAATTGCGTTACTAGCAACGTCGCTATTTGTGCAGCGGTCGCATAGTGTTGTGGATGTTCACCACACAAAGAAATTGCCAAGGCAGGCAATCCTAAATTACGTCCTTCCATGGCCGCAGCCACCGTTCCAGAATACAAAGTATCATCACCCAAATTAGCACCGGCATTAATACCAGAGATCACCATGTCTGCTGCGAAATCTAACAATCCAGTCACCGCCAAATGCACACAATCGGTGGGGGTGCCTTCCACACATAGAAAACCATTTTCCAATTCCGTGCAGCGCAGCGGTGAACTTAAGGTCAATGAATTACTCGCTCCACTGCGATCACGATCGGGGGCAACCACTTGTACTTTGGCCAGTCGGCCTAGTGTTTGCGCCAACAATTGAATCCCTCGGGCATGCACACCATCATCGTTGCTAACCAAAATATTCATTGTATTCGCCCACTGCGGATCACTGCCAATCGGCCTTGATATTCGCGCTGTAATTGTTGCAAACTCTGTTGATATGACTGTTGCAGTGTCTCATCGCTTGACGCTTTTGCCTCGGCAAGTTCAGTTTGCAACGCTACCATTTGTTGTTGTATGGCTAAAATACGTTGCCCATAATCGGCCGAATTGACTTGATATTCAGTGACATATCGCCAATAGTCTTGCCAGGCTTGCAACACAATCTCACAATGCGGCTGAGTTTGCGCTCGGCAATCTTGATACGCACGACTTAGCTGCTGCGGCTGGCGTAAATAGTCCCAATAATCAGGCGCTGCGCACCCATTCAAAGCCATCCCCAGCATGATCAAAATCCAAAGCTTCATTTACTTAAACCCGCGGTTCATTATGTTTTTAACAAGATCATCATTAAAGCCTGCACAGGTGCCTAGTGATGGCCTGTGTTTAGATTGGACAAACTACTGGATCAGGAACGAAAATGCAATTGTGTTTCATCCTCCAACTCAATCATGCAACCGATCACACACCCTTGCTTAATTAGAGTTATGCCAAAAAAACAAACGATAAAAGCCTTCTATTTTCTCACCCCCTGTTGCACTTGACTGATATCATCCTCTGTTGTTCTGTGACTTATTGAAAAAATATATTATTCAATGGGTTACTGTTTGATTATTTGATTTTTATTTGTTTGTCAACAATTTATTATTGTCAAAATATTCATCATATGGTCTAATTAGAAGCAATTTCACCAAGGAGGATGTTATGCGTCACAATGATGATTTTCTTCAAAGAACTTTTAAGACAGGGCGTAACGATACTCTTCGAAGAATTCTTAAGACAGGGATGGAGCTTCGCAATCATCTTGATATCAGTGACCTTCAACATTCTTCCAACCCTTTTTTGGAAAGGGTTTCTAATCAATTTAAGACGGCTCTAAATAACTTACCACACGAAACAATACCTAAGAACCCTAACGCTCAAGAATATTTAACCCTCATGACTTCCCTTTTCACTTGGTACCTAGAAAAATTAGTCTTAAATGCAGCAGACGATCTCGGCGATGATGTAGATAACCCAAATGGATCATTCACCATTCAACAGCAAAGAGTTCTTACTTCATTTTCTCAAGTCATGGTAGCTACTGCCAGAATCATCCAAGAAAACACCCTTACACAAGAAGATAAATCTGGTCAGGAAGACATTAATAGAGACTGCCAAGTCACTCAACAAGCCCTTCAATTTTTTTTAACAACAAGCCGCTCTATATTGACAGAAGCAATCCCCAAAGATGACGACCTTAAAATGGATGAAACAACCCGAAAAATAGTCATTGAAGCAAACCAATCTTTGGAATTTTTACAGCAACAGATAAGCACTAAGGAACGTGTTTCCCAATTATTGAAAAAATTCTGGTGGCAGAATATAGCACCAGTACCATCATCAACTCTGTTTCTATCTCGAGCTTTGGAAGATGCACAGGGTTACCCTCATTGTTATGTAACGCCTCAATCGGGTGGTTATTATTATAATTCAACTATCTTTCACCATTCATTAATTAAAGTGGGTGACATATTAATACAGGAAGATCCAAAGTCGGTTCCTTTATTGGCGTTTGACATTGTATTCGCATTACTTCCCTTGGTTATTACTGTATTCCAAATCGAGTTCGTCGAAGACGCTCAGCTTGCTGAACGGAGAGAAAAAATTGCACCCGCCGTCTTTAATTACATATTAGATGAGCTTTGTCGAATCACTAGAGAGACTCACTTAACCCAAAAAACGCCTCTACAAGCTTTACAAATAGAGTCTGCTTGTCAATTACTTCGTGACCCCAAACAAATTGAGATGCTTTTAAGTCATTGTGAGAGAATCCTTGATACGCATTTCGAACCACCACCTCTTATAAATGATCCCCATACTGCTGCTTTTATACGTAATGTAAATAACGCTACGAATCAGCAAGAAATTAAAGAATTACTCTATCAACAAAGGCGAGAAGAGGCTGCTTTTTTGTGTAACGCTTTTTCAAAAGTTCAAACAGAATTAAACTCTGTAACCCAGAAAAATGTTTGGCAACGTTCAACCT
>WLWG01001795.1_pt1 | contig 18057 bp, 8 predicted proteins | sample 6712871 | NCBI WGS metagenome assembly WLWG01 (sample SAMN12718693, study PRJNA515312) | sponge metagenome | isolation source: marine sponge | host: Mycale hentscheli | place: New Zealand: South Island, Marlborough, Capsize Point | collected 2003-05-01
TTACCTATTCAGCTTCCTCCTCTTCTACTGGTGGTACCGGTGGAGTTGGATTTTGCCATGTAAAGTATAAGTCTTCGTTTACTGGTGTAATCTCAGATTGAATAGTTGCAGCTATGCTAGCTTGCATCGCAGGTACATCTAATGATCCTTCTAACCATCCAATAACTACGTTTTCAAAAGCCTCTGTATCTGCGTAAGGTACGAAAGGATCTCCAGCTACGTAAGTATAACTTTGCGTTCCAATTTGTGTTGATGAATAAGTTTTTCCTCCAGATTCTTCAGAGCCAGTGTATCTGTAATGTACCGTGTATATTACATTGTCTTCACCCTCTGCTTGAATGTGAGCGTTCATTTGTGGGATGTCCCATTTGTAAGTAATTGCCATTTTGTTTTTTTGTTTAATTGTTATTTTCTAATTGTGTTATTTTGTTTTCTAATGTTTCTACTTTTTCAACTAAGTCTTTTATTGCTTTCATTAAATGAGGAACCATACCTGTTGGATTAAATCCATAATAAGGTTTTTCATCGTCACTTAAAAACTGTGGATATGCTTCTGGAAAATTATCAACTTCGTTTTGTGCAATAAAACCTAGTGTTTTATCTTCAGAAACATCTTGTGTTTTAAATCTAAATTTTTTAGGTTCTAAAGCTTTAAACTTACCTAGAGTATCATCACTCCAGTTTGTTATGTTTTTCTTTAAATTTAAATCTGATGCGCTAGTTATAAATTGAGTTGCTGAAGTTGTTAATCTAATAAACCCAACAGCAGTTGGAGTTGATCCTTGCCAAAACTTAACTGCATTAGCAAAGTTTCCACTAGAAGTTTGCACCATGTGCATTGTAGTAGCACCTTGTCCAGTATTTGTATTTATAAATTTAGCTGTTCCTTTATCTAAACCACTACCATCTTCATTTTCAGTTACATGAAGCTTAACATCAGGACTAGTTGTTCCGATACCAACTTCTGCATTAGGAATTACTAAATCAACATTTAAAGTAGTATCAAGATAAGCTTTACTTGAGCTGTAATATATTTTTAAATTTGCACTATTACCAAAACCAGCTATACTATTATCTGGAAATACAGTATAAACATTACTAGCATCAGACCTTTCTCCATCTAACATAAAATAAGTAGTTGCACTACCGCTTCCGTTGTCTGATTGAAAAATAATATCTTTGTTGTCTGCGAAATTCCTTATATATAAATCGCCAGTAATATTTTGTATATAAGAATTATTATTACTTTCATGCACGATCTTAAGATCATTACTTGAACCAATTCTTAATTCTACGTTGTCATTTAATTTTAAATTACCTGTCATTGTACCACCGGCTAATGGTAAATACGCGCCACCTGTTGCAGGTGCTGCGCCAATATCAGCTAGTACTTGAGCTGCAGTTCTTGTAACTAGTTGTGTAGCCTCGTTTACAACAAAAGCTGTACCACTTGAAGACGCTGCGGTAGCAGTCATAAATATATCATCTGTACCTATAGAACCTACAACTGATAAATTGGTAGTAGGATTATTATCTCCAATACCGACTTTGCCATCTCCTGTAAATCTTACTCTTTCGTTTGAGCCATCTGATTGGAATACTAAATCCATATCATTAGCTCCATTCGCTTTTCCAAATATTTCAAAATCAGTATTACTAGAACCAACCATTGACCTAAATAACACACCTATTTCGTTGCCTGCTGTAGTATTATTATTATCTAAAATTAAAGCTATATTTTCTCCACTTGCATTATCTCTAGAAATATGTAAAGGAGCTTGTGGGTTGGTTTCTCGAATCCCGACGTTGTCGTTTCTTAACACTAACGTATCAGCATAATAAGTACCTCCTACTCTTGTTGTGAAGTCAATGTAGTTGTCAGCATTGTTCCACCTCATCCAACCTTTATTGTTAGTGTCTTCTCCTAAGTCAATTCTCGGATTATTAGATCCTTGAACGTGAAGTAAATTATCAGGACTAGTCGTTCCGATACCTACTTTTTGTGTAAAATAATTTAAATTATCCTGAAATTTAACAGTTTCAGAACCGTTTATTAAAAATTTTTGGCATTTATATTGATGTGTTGGTGTTTTTAAATCTGTGTTTACAAATCTATAAGAAGAATTAGGTTCTATAGAATTAGTTTCGTCATCTACACCAGTTGGAGCAGATTGAGATATGTTTCCAGAAGCTGTGGTAAATACATAGTTTTCTGTAAAACCACTGTTGTTTAAGGTTCTGTACGAAACAAAAGAACTCCACTCAATATTGGGTACTCTTAACCAAACATCATAAGTGGTTCCATCTCTTGTAACTATACATTGAAAATTATATCCTCCTTCAAAACCCCCATCAGTTTGACAACTAACAGACACACCTGTACTGTAAAAAGAAACCACCACAGTACCTTTCATCCATTTAGGATAATTATTGTCCCCTTTGGCTAAAATTTCTGTCATAATTTTGGCACTATTATTTGGGGCTGTAAATGTACCTATTCTATTCCACATATTATATAAAGTAGGGGCTACATATTGATATGCTGATCCATTTCTATAATTCAATTGTATAAGACCAGAGGTTCTTGACTGAACAGCTCCTACGTCAAGTATACGTAACTTTTCACTTTGAGTTCCTTCGTTTGTAGTATAAAAATTAATAGACCCATCTTCTTGTCCGTCTGTAACATCTGTAGCAACAGTTTCAATTCTTGCAAAAGTTCTTAATCCAGGGGTAGTAGCATCGTTGTTTCCTTGAAAAACTATTCTGCCTAAAATATCATTATCAGCAGGTGATGCAGACAATTTTTTCAATATTAAGCCAGAAGGGTTAGCATCGGCATTAGTATTAACAAATTCTACCGCGGAAGAAGAAGCTCCACTTTCAACAACAAGAATATTCCCTGGACTAGTCGTTCCCATTCCAATTTTACCGTCTTCAAGCACGGTTATAGCAGTATTAGCTCCTAAGGTTTTATTTGTTAATGACCATCGATCTGTACCTGTATTAAAAGGACTTAAACCAGCTATCCATTGTCTTGTGTAAGTAGATGTTACTCCAGGGTATCCCGTGCCACCTGCTGCCCATACAAACGCAACTTCAGAATCGTTTGGGTTTGCTATAGCGGATTGTCCCCAACTGCTAGAAGTGTGTCTTGTAAGAGATTTATTTGCTACTTCAAGCTGTACACTAGGACTAGTCGTCCCAATCCCGACGTTGCCGGTAAAGTAAGCTCTACCATCACCTCTTACTGCAAAAACTTTTCCAGAACCAGCATAACCTCCATTATATAAATCTTTTATTTGAAATTCACCTTGGCTACCAGTGTAAGTGACACCAATTCTTCCTATAGTATTTGAACTACCAACACTATCGGACCATTGTATTGCAGCTAAGCCATCAACATTTTGGGACCACCCACCGTTGTAAATTATTTGTTGAAAATCAAAATCACCTTTATTAGCTGCGTTTGGTTCTCCTATTGTAAGTTTTCCATTAGGACTAGTCGTTCCAATTCCAACGTTGCCAGTGTCTTTAATTCTAAACTTTTCGCTACCACCTGTTCCTTGAAATATAAGATCTCCGCTATTACCTACCGAACTAATAATCAACCCACCTGTTGCACTGTCTCTTGATAATAATGGTTGAATAGTTCCACTTACTCCAATTCTTATAGCTCCGTCTACGTTTAATTTGTAAGTTCCAACAGAAGAAGTACCAATACCAACATTTGTACCATTGTCAAAAACAATACTATTACCTAGCGTGTCGCCATCTGGTGTCCAACGAGCTAAGTAGTTTGTAGTGCCTGATCCGCCTGGTACACCTGGTATAGCTGAACCATCTATCCAATCAGTACCTGTAACTGTAGATACTAATACTTGGTTTGCTGTACCTGGTGAGTTATTTGAATCGTAGTAAGCACCTGTTACTCTTAAGTTACCAGCTACGTGAAGTTTTTGAGTAGGACTAGTCGTTCCGATCCCAACGTAGGCTGAGTTGAATATAAAATTATTAGAAGGATCCCAATACGCTAATATATTATTATAACTACCAGATTTGTTGGAGTCTTCTAAAAAATATAAGTAATTACCGTTAGCCCCTATATGGTACGCATTTGAAGCTTGAGTGTCGTTTAAATACAAAGCTGGCGACGTGCCTTCTATGGTTATTCCTCTAAAAGAACTGCTTCCTTGATTAACCTGCAAGATGTCATCAGGCGAAGTCGTACCAATTCCTACGTTGCCACTTGAAGCAATACGCATTCTTTCTGAACCTGTTAAAGTGGTATTATTTGTAGCTGTATAAAATATTATTTCTGTTGCTGCGTTTTCTCCACCTGATCCACCACCAAGTCTTAATATGTTGTTACTAGTTTGCGCGTTTGTTAATATAGCGGTAAAAGGCTCTTCAGAATTACTATAATGAGATGTTTTTATTCTACCTACTTTTTGAGTATTATCACTAGTGCTTGATGATAAAGTAATACCGCCACTAGCTGCATTAGGACCAAGCACGTGCAAAGTAGAAGCTGGATTAGTCGTTCCAATACCGACGTTACCTGCATAGTCAACTCTAAATCTTTCTGCTAACCCTGTTGGTGAACCTGGACCTACCCCAGTTGCGTTATTTGTATAAACTACAAAAGCACCAGAGCCTTCTTTTTCTTGCGTATTTGCATCACCATTTCGACCAACTTCAGCACCTATTCTAACTTGTGGATATTCATTGGTGTTGTTATCTTGAAAAACAAAATCTATAAATGTTTTTTGTTGCTTAATATCACTACCTACATAATTCCACAGTCTTTGTAAAGTTGTACCTGTAGTTGTGGAACTTGTTCCTGTAGATTTATAAAGGTCTAATAAATAACCAGGACTAGTTGTTCCGATCCCGACGTTACCGGCAGAATCAATACGCATTCTTTCAGTTTGTGAGCCAACTGTTGTTGCTGAAGAATGAAATGTAATACCATTAAAACCATCTATTCTAGTTGTAGAGCTCGGAAAACTTACTCCAGCAGAATTTGATGCAGATCCATTATATATTTTATTTCCAAAAATACTTAAATTTCCGTTTACCGTTAATTTATCACCAGGATTAGTTACCCCAATACCAACATTACCGTTAGTATCAATCATCATTCTTTCAGCTTGATTTACCCAAAAATCTAAAGTACCACCTGCTGCGGAACCTTGTTCACCAGCTTCTATTCTTAAAGGTCTTTCTGTTGTATATAAATGTCCACGAGGATTAGTAGAGTTTTGAACTAATAAAGTTTGATTACCTGTTTGACCGGTATGTGCTAATATTAATCCTCTAATACTTGAATTTGCACCTCCTTCTATTTTTATATTACCTTCCTCAACTTGTAATTTTTCGTCAATATTAGTCGTTCCGATTCCTAGTTTCCCGTCTACAAATTTAGCGACAACAGAAGCATTGTTATAAACCTGTACATAACCTCCAGTGCCTCCAGGTTTTAAATTTATACCATCTATAAGTGATGTTCCTGGCTCTCCAATCTGAATAATATCACTGGTTTTCCCAATCAAGCGTCTTAAATAATCAGAGCTTCCGTCAAGAGTATAGATAAAATCATTCTCTGCTATTACAGGCCCAACGTCTGTTCTTGTGTCATTAGGCGTGCTAAAAGTCCCTCCTCTTGATAATGTTACTCCATTTATTTCGAGCTTAGATGCAGGCTCTGTTTGACCAGTTCCTATACCTACTTTACTATTTATATCTGTTATGCTATTATTATATCCTGCCATTTTATTATAAAGTTGTTAGTGTTACAAGTTGTGCGCTTGTCATTTGTGTAAACATACTTAACTCCCTGATCCTTAATAAATTTTGATTACCGTCTATATACAATGTGTCTAAAGGTGTATCTAAAGCTTGTGCTGCTGTTGGTGAACTTGTAACTACATTAGCCCCATTTGCACAATATACAGCGGATGTGGTAGATGTAAACATATACCCTGTTTTATTACCGCTTGTTTGGTTCAAAGTAAAAGATCCAGCACTCCAACTATCTGAAATACCTGTAGATCCTTGGTAAAGATAAACTCTGGGGGTTACATTGTTTTCATCGTAAAATCTAAGACCGTCTGAGTCACCTTCTCTCTTGTAATCAAAGTCCATATACATACCACCTTGACCAACCATTCCTTCAAATATTGTATCGGAAAGGTTATTTACAATCATATAGTCATTATCCCTTGTAACAGCGCTTCCTGTTGTGTTTATTAGAGTAGTTGCAAAATCTCCTAATTCTAACTGTTGTCCAAAATAAGCTATAGAAGAATTTCCTACACCTATTAAAGCTCCAAAATAACCTCTAACTAAAGCTTGAGTATTTCCTAACGTTATAGTTATCTGACAAGCAAATCTATCAAATCCACTTATATTACTTTCTATTTGAGTTGTAGCTCCAGTAAGTGTGCAATTGACAAGTCCACTTACATTCAAGTCGCCTACAAAAACATCCTGTACAGGAGTAGATAATCTTCTTCTATACCAAGAATAAGTAAATACGTCTCCATTACTATGTGTGTTTGCTGCAATAGTGTACTGATATCTATCAGCAGTAGCATTAGGCACTGGTACAATAGCCGAATTATAAACTCCGTTTGGACCTGGTACTGTTGTTGAGCTTCCTGGAGTATTACCATAATCTCCTGGACCACTGTTAGGCACTAAGTTTGTTCTTGTTGGTTCAATTAATATCTCACCATTTGAGTTATTAGCAAAATCTATTCTTGGTGTTGCTATTGGAGCTTCTGTTATAACACCTTCTTCATTTGTGTAATTAGCTACCGTAGTACGTGTCCAAGTAAAATCAACTCCAGTCTTTGGTTTTGCCGCTGTAACTTTACCTGAAAAAACACCACCAGGAAGTAGCATCATAGACATCAGGTTGAATAAATTATTAGATTTATGTTTAGCTACATTACCTGCTGCTCCAGTAGGAAAATATGATCCTCCGTAGTCAAGCACTCTTGATCTATAATTATTTATATATGCCTCACCAAAAGATACATCTTTAGAAGAAACTGATGTTACTTTACCAGAAACAGGATTTACCGTTAAAAAGTCTCCTTGCCCTTGTGGTGTATCTGTAATAATAAGATCACCATCAATATGAAGTTTAGCTCCAGGGTTAGTTGTACCTATTGCAACTTTACCAGTATTTATATAATTATGATTTCCATCTGTATAAAAAGCTATTTTTGCAACACCAGAATCATACATTTCTAATCTTGCTTTACCACCAGACCTTTCTCCTAATTTAACTATGGTGTTTGTGCTTGCGTTTGCTTGTATAGTTAGAGCAGATTCACCTGAGCTTACTGAACTTGATTTTATAGTTAAAGGTGAAACAGGACTAGTCGTTCCGATCCCGACGTTGCCTGCGGAATCAATACGTATTCTTTCTGAAGCTTCATCTTCATCATAAATAGCTAAACTACTATCTGACTTACTTTGTATTAACCAGTCGTGTCCTGCAATAGATGATAATTCAATATTTGCATCTCCTGAAATTGCTTTAAACCTTGCTCTGTTGCTTGTTACGTTTACATCTAATTTAAAAGTTGGTGTATCACCAATACCGACGTTACCTGCGGAATCAATACGCATTCTTTCTGTGCCGTTATTTGTAGTAAATGTTAAAAAACCACCGACGCTACTGCTGCCTCTATAAAAAGTTACAGCTGCATTTTCCGTACTGCCAAAATATAGCCCATGTTTAAATGCGTAAGCACTAGAACCATTACCCGTGCCGTTATTGTATGTTGTTAGTCTAAAATTTGTTTCAGAACCGTTTATTAAATTCATCCAAGCATTGCCTGATGCAACAGAAACATCTAATTTTGAGCCAGGACTAGTCGTCCCAACCCCAACTTTGCCTGGAATAATAACCTGAGTACCTGCTCTGTCACCTGACATAATCAAAACTCCATTAGCGCTATTATTATGACCCCACATACCCCAACTACCATTACTAATTTGTGCTAATCCAGCCCAAGTATTTCCGCTTGCGCCAACAATAGAGGTAGCACCTCCTCTATAACCCAATGACATACCATAATTGTCCATAGCTGCTGTTGTGCTATTATGTTCTGAGAAAAAGATTCTTGAGGAGCCTTCGCCAGATGTGTCAGTATTTCCTTCAATAGATATAAATCTACCGTTTGTATTTGCGCCATTTCCTGGCAAACCAAAAGTTTGGTTACCCATTACAGTTAGTTTAGCTGATGCTGCAGGGCTAGTCGTTCCGATACCGACGTTGCCTCCGTTTAGATATGAATCACCCGCGTTGTTTAGTTTGGTTGTAAGTACGTTACTGGCGTTATAAAGAGTTAAATTACCAGCGTTTACTCCAGTCGCTTCTACGTTTATGTTTGCTCTTACATTTCCAGGTGAATTTCTAAAATTGTAACTTTGTGATCCAAATAACCTAACACCAGTACCTTCATAAAAAGCAGGATTGCTATTTGTAATTACTTGAACTATACCATTTACTTGAAGAGGTGTTGATGGATTAGTCGTTCCAATCCCGACGTTGCCTTCTTGAGTAAGTCTCATAACTTCTCCAACTGTCCCTGTATTAGCAGTGTGGAATGACAAGTCGCCTCCTTGTGCTGAATTAGTATTTACTTCTATATCACTTCTTATTCTTGCGTAAACGGCCTCTGTAGCATTAGCTGTGTTAAAACTAAAATCTAAAAATGATGCAGCTGCTGTTGATGAATTAGGTCTGTGTAAATTTAATATGCTTCCACTATCATTACTAATATCTAAAGCATAATTAGGACTAGTCGTTCCGATTCCTACGTTGCCTTCATTTATTTGTATAACTGGTGTTGTTGCGTTTGCCATAATTTATGTTACTGAGTTAAATTGTCCTTGAACTGTGAATGTTAGTAGTCCTGTAAAACTAGTAGTACCAGTTGTTGCTGTAGTTCTTATTTGTATTTCAAAATTCTTTGGATTTGCTGTTGAAGTAGGATCTAATATTTGACATACTATTTGATCAGTTCCAACAGATGTATTATCATCTTGTCTTAATATTATACCTGGTTCGTTATAAGAATTTGCACCGTTTTGTAAGAAAAACTCTCCTCTATAAGCAGCAGAACTATGAGAACCCCAATCACCAAAGCAACACACAGTTACGTAACAACCAGTATGATTACTTAAATTTACTGTAAGGCAAGTTGTAAAAGCGTTTGTTAAATTGTGACTTTTATGTCCTTGTCTAAAGTGTGAAGGATTACCAGCAGAAGAATCTACATAGTCTTTTGTTACAAGAGTTGTTGCAGCATCTGCTGAAACTGTTGAAGCTGAAGTTGCTTTACCTGCAAAAGTTGCGTTTTGTGATGCGTCAAGTGTTAAGCCTAAAGTTGGGGTAGAACCTGTTTTTACAATAAAAGTACCTGCAGTACTAATTTCTGCACCACTTGTATTGTTTTCAGGTGTTATAAAAGAATTAGCAGAATATTGTAATTTTTTACCTGCTGCTAAATTTACATCACCTGCAAAAGTTGCGTTGCCACCAGAAGTTAAAGTTAAAGCGTTACCACTCGTGCCTCCATTAAATAAAAAATCTTTACCAGATGTAATGTTAAAGCCTAAATTTCCAGTTGCAGTTTGTCCAATACCTACGTCGTTATATACACCTCCTTGATCTTGAAATTTTATTCTGTAAAAAGCATCAGTGTCCATGTCACCGTAAGTACTCTTACTAAATAAAAGCGGAGCAGATCCTGTTGACTCAACTGTTATGCTCCCTGCAAAAGTTGCATTACCACTTTGGTCTACTAATAGTTTTTGAGCAAAACTTGTTGTATATAAACGAAAACCATCAGCTGATCCACCTATGTACATACCTCCATTACCAGCTCTAAACAAACCTAGTTGAGCAGAAGCGCTAGTCATTGTGAGCCTTGGATAGTTATTAGCATCATTAGTTACGAACGTACCACTATTACCCGTGTTAAACGTAGAGCTTGTTCCACTTACCGCTACATTTCCTGCAAAAGTAGAATTATTACCACTAAATGTTATTGGTGCGTTTGTTAGTGTATTTGAAGTCCCAGATCCTGCCCATCCAGCTACTGATCCACCTGTACCAAATCCATCTAATACAGATGAGTTATCGATTTTTTCCCATTGATCGCTAGCACCTTGCTCTATAAACACAGCCCAGTCACCAGTTTTCCAATCAGTGATACCATCTAAGTTTGTATTACCTGGAGTCGATACTATATAAAAATTACCTGTTGTACCAGATCCACTTGTAAGTGTTGGTGTGTTTGTTGCAGCGTTCCACGTACCTTGAAATACTAAACCTGCAGGTATTAAAGCTATTTTGTTATTTACATAAGCTGTAGTAGCTATTGTTGTATCGTTTATAGCGTTAGCTTGTGTAGTTGTTTTCCAACCGTCTATAAGTGTACCACCAGCAGTTGTAGCTGTACCTACACTAACAATTCCAGTTGAAAGCTTTTTTGAGTTGTCGTAAAAAAGTTCATTAGCGCCATTGGCAAAGAAATTTGCTAAACTTTCACCAGTAGCTGTTTTCAAAAGCAAGTGTACACCTGAATCTATTGTTAAATTTCCAGTGCTATTATCAATAAAACTATTGCCTCCGTCGTGATATATTTGAAGATCTGCTGAACCACCAAACTTAGCTTTTACATTGTCTTCAAAATTAAAATCTTTAAAAACAACAGTTTCTACTTGACTGCCATCTAATCTAAAATATGTAGCCACTCCACCAGAACCATTATCTGACTGAAATATTATATCTTTATCATCAGCTAAATTTTTAATATATAAATTACCTGTAAAATTATTTATATAACTATCAAAACTATCGTGGACTATTTGAAGATCTGAACTTGTTCCAAATTTAGCTTTTGTATTATCAGCATGCTTTACAGAATTGTCTGATACGTCTACTTGAAAATAACCACCTGTAGTATTAACTAATAAATCCCCAGTCATTGTACCACCGGCTAGTGGTAAGTAAGGACCGCCAGAACCAGAAGGAACTGTAGTTGTTTTTACAACGTTACCATTTGCATCTGTACCTAATAAATATGTAGCTGTGCCTGTTTTATTTGTACCGCTATAATTATTAAATCGTATTGCTCCAGCAGAATCAACTTTAAGCAATGTACCTGCGCTAGCTCCAATTCCAGGCGGAGAAGATTGGCTAGAAGGAACAGTATAACTTGTGTTTCTATTTATAACAAAAGCATCATTACCACCGTATGGTAATCCTGAAAACCATTCAACGTCGCTGTGAGCAGAATAATAAAAATTACCTAAACCTCTTGTTGTGCTTGCTTGATTACTTATAAACTGAACACCTGCGTTTACAAAAGATGAGCTACTACCTTGTATCGTTACAAATGGATTTGAGTCTTCTATATCTAATTTAGTATCAGGACTAGTAGTTCCTATACCAACATTACCTGAAGGTTTAATTGTTAAAACCCTGCTGTTATTTGTAGCAAAATATAAATCGTTATTTTCAAAATTCCAAATATATGCTCCTCCTGCCTGTATTCCTAATTGAGCTCCATCAGTGGATCCAGTGCCAAATGAATCTAAAGTAAATTGAAGGTCATTCCTAGACCCAGAATTAGATGAATGTATTTTATATAAAGGATTAGTCGTCCCTATACCAACGTCGCCACCACTAGTAATAAGCATTTTAGTAGTATTGTTAGTTCTAAATTGAAGCGAACCATTACCCATATTAGATAAATATGCAGTACCACCAGTAAACTGTAAAAAACCAACATCAGTTCCATTTTCAACCCATCTAACAAAAGGGTTTGAATCTGCTTCTATTTTTAAAACTTCACTATTAGTTCCTCCTTCTATATGTAAAGGTGCTGTAGGCGTAGTCGTTCCAATACCGACGTTGCCTGCTGAGGTGATGCGCATTGCTTCATTACCACTAATATTAAAAGCTTGGTAATTATACGTTCTAATTGTTAACGGTTTAGAGGTCCAAGTTTCTAAATAAGCCATAGCCTCCGTTGCATTGTACCCTAATGTTACTCCTGATTCAGAAGTATGAGAAGTATCGTAATTTGTAGACTTAATTGATCCAGCAACTTCGAGCTTACTTAATGGCGTTGTGTCCCCAATCCCAACGTTGCCTGCGCTAGTGATGCGCATTTTTTCTGAACGTGTTCCGTTATTACGTGTGCCAAAAACTAAATTTCCAGAGCTAGCGTTACTTGTTTGAACTACGCCTATTGAAGCTTCTGCTGTAGTTTGGCCTTCATAACCTGTTACGTTAAACCTAATGTTAGCAAATTGGTTATTTCCTTGATTGTTTTTCTTTTCTATTCTAAAAGTTTTTTGATACGCAGAGTCATCATAAACGACGTTAGAATCATCTTCAACAACAAGTTTAGCGTCAGGACTAGTCGTTCCGATACCTACGTTACCGTTAGCAAGTATTTTAATTCTATTAGAACCTGCGGTATTTAAACCCATTGTGTCTCCAGAAACACTTATGCTGTTTCCGTTGTCAGTGGAACTATTGTCTTGAATAATAATCTCAGCTCCTGAGTCTGTTGATATAAATTTACCGACTCTATCATAAGGAGTTTCTACTATAAAAGGCCAACTTCCAACAGTGTTTTTTACATACAAAGTAGCTCCAGGATTGGTTGTCCCTATACCAACATTACCAGTATTATACTCAATAGTAACTCTTTCGTTTTCACCACTAGTAGTATCTTTTGATGTAATTGCAAAATCTGCGTCACTTGAACTACCACTTCCTATTTTCCAATCAGTATAAGCATCTCCACCCCAAGTATCACTTAAGCCTCTCATAAACTCTATACCTGTTCTTGGTGTTGATTCATGATCAGCGTGTAGTCTTGTGGTTACAGTGCCTGAAGTTTTCTTTAATTCAAGAAGTTGGTTAGGACTAGCAGTCCCAATACCGACGTTGCCGTTTGATTCAATAGTCATTCTTTCTGTTAGACTATTTGTATAAAACTTAATATCCGAAGAATTCATGAGTATTCTTGTGGTATCGTAATATGTTATTTGAGTACCAACACTAGGATCCCCAATTTTTAAATCACCATACTGCCCATCAACTTCTAGTTTTCCTCCAGGACTAGTCGTACCAATCCCGACGTTGCCTGGATTTGAAAAGTAAGCGTGCGTGGTGCTACCGTCTAAAACTAAATAAGAAGTAACTACACCAGAACCATTATCCGCTCTAAATAAAATGTCTTTATCAGCTGCTCTATTTTGTATTTGTAAATCCCCTGTATAATTTTGAATATAACCTGCCCCACCTCCACCTGACGCATGTTGTATTCTTAAATCTTGACCAGTACCAAATTTAGCTACTACATTATCATCAAAAAGTAAATCACCAGTCATTGTTCCACCAGCTAGTGGTAAATAAGGACCTGCACTAGAACCTGGAACTGTATTTGTTTTAACTACATTACCTGAGGCATCAGTACCTAATAAAAATGTTGGAGTACCTGTTTTGTTTGTAGAGTTGTAATTATGTAATTTAAAAGAACCTGTGCTATTCAAACTTAGCATTTTAATAGCTGAAGAATTTGCTACAACAAAGTTTTCACTTTCATCAGAGTCTGTACCTATTAAAGCACCGAAAGTACCGCTAGCGTCATCTTTTATGCTAATCCAAGCTTGGTTGTCTGTAGATTTAAAAATGCTTGTAACGTTAGTTGCTCCAGAATTAACTTCTAATTTAGCACTTGGAGCAGTCGTACCAATACCAACGTTACCGGTAAAGTAAGCTCTACCATCACCTCTTACTGCAAAAACTTTTCCAGAACCAGCATAACCTCCATTATATAAATCTTTTATTTGAAATTCACCTTGGCTACCAGTGTAAGTGACACCAATTCTTCCTATAGTATTTGAACTACCAACACTATCGGACCATTGTATTGCAGCTAAGCCATCAACATTTTGGGACCACCCACCGTTGTAAATTATTTGTTGAAAATCAAAATCACCTTTATTAGCTCCGTTTGGTTCTCCTATTGTAAGTTTTCCATTAGGACTAGTCGTTCCAATACCGACGTTGCCGATATAGTCAATACGCATTTTTTCAGAATTTCTATTTTTAAATATAATGTTTCTTGCGGAAGCACCACTATTTCCATCGGCGTCTGCGTTAAGAATTAAGTTTACATTTGATCCAAAATATTTATCATTACCTGTGTCTGAAATTAATATATTTCCATTTACATCTAATTTTTCACTAGGACTATCCGTCCCAATACCAACGTTTTCAGAAGAATCTAAAGTAATACCTCTATTGCTAACAATACCACCACCGCCGTTTTGTATCTGTAACTTATTAGTTGAATTATCTAATATAATTTGAGCATAATTATCATCATCAGTATCCCCTAAAGCTAGCTGTGCTAAACCTGTTGTTGGTGCTGTTATAGCTATAGCGGTATTGGCTGTTCCCTTAACCTGTAAATTTCTACCAGGATTAGCCGTTCCAATACCTACCTTACCGGCGAAATATCCATCATTTAAAAACTTTAATGCCATGTATTACATTGGATTAAATTAATATTATACGTGTGAAAGCAGTACTTGGTAAGCGTCATTTGCTATAGAACCTGTAAAAGCTATAGCCATACTAGCAGATCCACTTCTTGTAACTTCTGCAAATACTGTTTGATAAGGTGAAGATCCGTCAGTTACTTCGACTTTAACATTTTCTGCTAAAGCACCAGTTCCAAATAAACTAGCAGCTGCTAAATCTAAAGTGAATGTTGTTATACCTCCAGCCTCTGCTCTTGAAGAAGGAGCTGTATTATTTAAAGATTGTTTAGCACCGTAAGGATTTCTTTGAGAATTTAATTGTACCCAACCAGAAGCTGATACATCAAAGTTCGCTGAATCAAAACCAGCAACACCTTTCTGTGTAGCACCATCTGTTGCGCCAGCACCTGCTATATTAGCATCTGATATAACAAATATATAATCAGATTCAGAAGGACTACTGTTAGCAGCAATGTTTGTGTTAGCAAATATAAAGTCGCCAACCTCTAATACTTTAGTAAACAAAGTACCTGGGTTTGTTACTACATAGAAATCACCATTACCTACAGCAACGTTACTTGCACCGCTTAGCGCTGGAGAGTTTGTAGCCGCGTTATAACCACCTTGGAAAGATCCTAAACCTGCAACTAATGCTTCAACCTGAGCTAAGTTAACACCATCTGTACCTAATGTACCAGTTGCAACTTCAGTAAGCTTGTTATTGTTCATGTCAAGCGGACTAGCAAAACTATTTGTTTCACCTGTTTGAGTTTGTGTTATAACACCACCAACAGTTAAATCATCTACTATTGTAACATCGTCTGTTAGATCAATAGTTATACTACCATTGTTTTGATTAACGCTTGTTACATCTATTCTACCTGTTGTACCTATAAATTCTACTGTTGACTTTACGCCAGAACCAGTACCACCTGCTGTTAAAGATATCTTACCACTTGTTGGTGCGCCAGGAGCTACTGTACCTGCGGTTACAGGTAATGTATATGTTTCATTAGTATCAGCTGGTAATGTTACTGTTTTAGTATTTACTGTAGTTACGTGACCAGTTGAGTTTGTTGCTACAGAATCAATAGCTGTAAACGTAGCACCGTAACCAGGTGATGCTGTCGATGTAGTATTTGATCTAGTTGTTAAATCGTGGTTAATAGTAGGTATAGGTCCAGTTGGATTATCTATATTTATATATGTACCTTGTGTTAAAGCTGTTATATCACCTGATATTGAAACCCAAGCTCCACCTTCACCTACTTTAACTACATTGTCTGTGGTATTATAATATAGCTGACCGTCAACTGGAGTTCCAGCAGCGGTGTCGTTAGCCTCGTTTACAAGCCTAGCTTTATCTATCTCGTTTTGGTTAAAATCAACCTTGTTTAAAAAATTTATTGCCATGTTTTTTAGTTTAAATATGCTTTGCCAGTAAATCCAGCAGAAAAGTTTAGTTGTACGTTATTATTGTCTATGTATGTTACTTCACCGTTTATTACAATGTTGTTATTATTTATTACAGAGACAGAAGGAAATTTTCCTAAGTTATGTTGTATGTTCCAAGTTGTAGCAGGTACGCCTTGAGTAAATTCAAATGTTGGTGAGCCTTGTGAAGATAATGTAAATACTGCAAAGTCATAAAATTTATCTACGTCAAAATTACCGTTACCTGTTAACGATGTTACTGTAAGAGTATAAACGTCTGCTGTTTTCTGAACATAAGAATCTATAGTAAAATGACCGAACTTATCAATGTCATTTTGTTCACTTATAAGTATATTGTTACCTACTAAATAAGTTAAAAACGCTACCGTATTGGCACCGCTTACATCTTTTATAGATAAATCCATTGTTGTTGCAGAAGATATTGCGCTACCATCAGCTGGTCCTACAAAATCTCCACTATTAGGAGTAACTAGATCTACTAGCTTAAATATCATTTGTGCAGATATAGATATCTTACCCTTTATATTTAAGTATTTAGCAACAGCTGCAGCCGTAAACTGCTTTGTTTGTCTGTTACTAGCTTCAGTACCTATCCAGGCATCGTTGTCAGTAACGTTTGCATCAAATACATACGAACTTATTCTTGCCATTATTTATGAGTATATTCTAATTTCTATAAATCCTTCAGTGATTCCATCTACAGGTGCAGCGGTATTACATAGTATGTTATCTACTCTAGCTGTATCATCACCTGTACGTACTATAGAAGGAAACTCAGATCCTTTTGCAGAAACTACTCCCCAGAATTTGTTTGCTATAAAAGGTGTTCCTGCTACGGTAGCAACAAACTCTCCTGTGCCTATTCTTGACCATACAAATGTTAAACCTGTGGTATTTTGTAAAACAGTTGCAGTTGGTGCTACTCCAGGCCCAGCAGTAAGTTGCGCTGTATACACTGTGTAACCCAAACTATATGAGTTAGCAAAGCTAGCAATTGATTGTACCGTGAAGTTTCTTGTTAAGTTTTCTTGTTTCCCTGTTGAATCGGTATATAACTCTGTACCTGCTAAAAGATCTGATGCAGCTGGAGTACCGATAGGATATGTGGATATATTTGCCATAGTAATTAGTTAGTTTCTTATACTATATATACTTACAGGTATAAGCAAAACTTTACATTTAGTGACATAAGGGTACTACTATAGTATTATAACTACCTATTGTCACTAAAATTAAAAAAGTATTACAAATAGAGGGCAGTAGCACTCCCCCTCCACTTTTTTTCTTCTTTTTTTCCAGTAAAACACCTTTTTTTTACCCAGCCTACCCAACTTTTCACATTTTTGTTTAATTTGTTTTCAAAAACTTCGATACTTATTACGAGTTTAGTTAGATAATATAAATGTAACTAATAAAAACTATACAATGATTACTACTAACATTTCTAAAAACTGGTATATAATTAACAAAGATGAAACAATAACTTACATTAGAGATTTATAATGTCAAGTTGTCATGACAATCAGTCACTGACCAATACTTTCATCACATTTACATTCACTAAACAATAATACACTTGTATAAACTTCGAAACATAATACATAACTAACTAGATAATAACTATATAAATAATAACTTAAACAATAATAACTATGTCAACTTTAAATTCTAAAAGATTTGTAATCAGAAAATCACTAATTGGTAAAAACCAAATCATTAACTTCACTAACAAAAAAGGTATCACTATTGAATACAATCATGATATTGCTTATGAAATAATGAAAGATAAATTAAACTCTATGAATTGTTTCACTAAGTATAAATCTTACACTTCATCTAATAATATTCCAGTAATACTAAGAGATAAAGAGTTAGTGTAGTGACAAACTGTCATGACAATCTGACATAATGGTTAATGTGAGTTCGATTCTCACCATGTCAACTAATATAATAACTATGATAACTAAAATACAAAAAGCATTCTTTATTCAATGTCTAGTAGATGAT
>WLWG01001799.1_pt1 | contig 18019 bp, 20 predicted proteins | sample 6712871 | NCBI WGS metagenome assembly WLWG01 (sample SAMN12718693, study PRJNA515312) | sponge metagenome | isolation source: marine sponge | host: Mycale hentscheli | place: New Zealand: South Island, Marlborough, Capsize Point | collected 2003-05-01
GCTAATATCGAGCGATAGAGTATGGGGTATTATGACACCACATCAAATGCTTGGCTATATATTAGTCTGGTATTCTTACTAATTAAAAGAACAAGCGTTCAATTAAATGATTGCCTAGGGCATTGCGAATCCGCCCGAAGAGCGCAAGAAATTACTTTTGTCAATGATTCTTTTATGTTTTGTATCAATTACTTGTGTCAATAGCTTAAAGTGTTGCAATTATGTCACACCAGGAGTGATTCGTTATTTTCATTGGGGGTATGTCAATATATACTTTTGTATGGGACCCTATACTTTATGGGGTATAATTTTGAGCGGCGTGGTTACCCACCCATATCTATAACATAAGAAATTTACTTTGGGCCATATCTATAAAATAAGAAAATTAGTTTAACCCCACAACCATGAAGTGCAAGTGTGATAAATATGTCACACAACAGAAAAATAAATAAAAAAAGATTCGTGTGTTATCAACGACATAAAAAAAAGTTTGACAACGATTGTTATAAACACAAAAAAATGGTGCTATATAGTAATAGGCAACCTACTAAAGTATAGCAGATGTAACTACAACGGTAAAGAGACTATATAGTATAATACTATTATGGTTATTACTATTATAGTTTATAGACAACAGCTATACATTAGTAGTTACATGAGTACTAGGTATCAACTATATTCTTGTTTTAAAGTCTTCTCCCTTAGTCAACCATGATGAACACTGACAAGTTAGAATTACAGGATGGGATCATGCCGATGATTGAGGGAGTTATACTTGTTGTCGTTATTATATTATTTGTGATGTATTAGTCATCATGTACGGAACTGAAGGATGTTCAGAGTTCATGGCAGAGAAACTACCATATAGTGCTATTATAGGTAAGCATGTTCGTAAGGGCATCAGTAGTGGTGTGTCAGTTAAAGATATTATGGCATCTATACAGAAATATTCTCATGCACCTAGTTCCACAGCTACTTTCTATAAGTTGTATGGTGGAGACATAGCGGAGGTGAAGTTTGATACTACATCAGCTATTGGTAATGTTGTCGTTGAGCAAGCGTTAGCTGGTGATTTTAAAGCTGCTGAGTTGTACTTAAGAAGTAAGGGGGGTTGGTCTCCTACTAACACTGTTGAGGAACGGGAAGTTGGTAGTGAAGAAGAGGAAGACCGCTCCGCTGTAGAAGAGATTATGACCCGACTAGGAAAATCAACAGATGAACATGAGGATAACGGCTGAGGACTTAAGGAAGTTACCCTCAGATGAGGTAGCTGATGTTTTGTCGTCTCTATCCCCAGAGCAAGCTGAAGAACTTAAGTACGATTGGAAGTTCTGGGCTAGACCTGATCAATTAGAGCCTGATGGTAACTGGAATGTATGGGTTGCTTTAGCTGGTCGTGGTTGGGGTAAGACTAGGGCTGGTGCTGAGTGGGTACGACACAGAATTATGAAGAATGATCGTATTGTTCACTGTGTAGCACCAACTAAGGGTGATGTTCGTAGGGTTATGGTTGAAGGTGACTCTGGACTAATGAATGTCTGTCATAAGAATGATAAGACGTACAGAGGAAAAGAGTTAGGCTTCCCTACTTGGTCTCCAACTAATAACACAATGACTTGGGCTAATGGTTCTAAGGCTGTATTCTTCTCGGCAGAAGACCCTGAGAGACTTAGGGGACCACAAGCTTATTCGATGTGGGCAGATGAACTTTGTGCTTGGAGAAATGCTCAAGAGACTTGGGACATGGCTCAGTTTGGGTTACGCTTAGGTAGACGCCCAGTATCCTTTGTAACTACTACACCTAAGACAACTAAGCTAATACGGACTATTCTTGATGACGAAAAAACGGTTGTCTCTAGGGGCAGCACTTATGACAATTCTGCTAATCTCGCTGATACTTTTATCGACGCCATCAGGAAGACCTATGAAGGTACACGCCTTGGGAGGCAAGAGTTATATGCAGAAATACTTGACGAAGCGTCTGGTGCATTATGGTCAAGAGGTCTCCTAGCTAAGTGCGAGATAGAGAAAGATCAGGTTCCAACCCTTAACCGTATTGTTGTCGCTATTGACCCGGCTATTACCTCTAATGCAGAAAGTGACATGACAGGTATTGTTGTAGCTGGTGTAGATGTTAATGGTGTAGCTTATGTGCTAGAGGATCATACTGGTCGTTATACACCTCAACAGTGGGCATCTAAGGCTGTAGAGTTATATCATGAGCATTTAGCTGACAGGATTGTAGCTGAGAGAAACCAAGGTGGTGATATGGTAAGACATACACTGCATACAGAAGATGAAACACTGCCAGTAAGGTTAGTACATGCCTCAAGGGGTAAAATGGCTAGGGCAGAACCAGTTTCAGCATTATATGAACAAAACAGAGTTAAGCATGTAAGAGGATTGAACGACTTAGAGGATCAGATGGTACAGTGGGAACCTCTAGGTTCTATTGGGTCTCCTGACAGGTTAGATGCTCTAGTATGGGCTATCACTGATCTAAGTCTGAATGGTTACGCAAAGCCACAACTTAAACTAGCGTACTCTAGTGCCAAAGGGCTAATTTAATATGGCTACAAAGAAGCGACTATCAGAAGGTGCAGCTAAGAGTATTCTTGGTGTAGCTGGTGATAACACTCGTACTGGACAAATACGTGCAGATGAGTTTATCCCTGAACTACGTGGTAAGAACGCTATTCGCAAGTATCGGGAGATGCGGGATAATGACAGTACTATTGGTGCGGTTATGTATGCTGCTGAACAAGTACTTAGAGATGTCAAACTTAAGGTGGAACCAGCCAATGATACTGAGGAAGCTAAACGTGAAGCTGACTTTGTGGAAAGTATCTTTGATGATATGGATCACAGTCTGGACGATCACATTGCAGAATCTTTATCGTCGTTGTCGTATGGCTTTGCTTGGTTTGAGGTCGTATATAAGCGCAGGGTTGGTCCAACTAAGAGATCACCTAAGAAACATAGTAAGTACACTGATGGACGCTTGGGTGTCCGTAAGATTGCTTGTCGTGCGCCTTGGACAGTCTCTAGGTTTGATGTAGAAGATAAAAGCGGTGATGTACTAGGTATTTATCAGGACGTAGGTTATGGATCAGGAAAACACTATATACCAACTTCTAAGAGCCTTTACTATCGTACTACTGTTCTTAATGGTGATCCTAGTGGCCGCTCTATCCTCCGCAATGCTTATTCCTCGTATGTCTATCTGAACAACCTACAGAGTATAGAGGCTATAGCTGTTGAACGTGAGTTAGCTGGTATCCCTGTTGCTCGTATTCCCTCTGAATACTTATCGTCAGATGCAAGTGCAGCACAGAGTGGCTTCGTAGGCAACCTACAACAAATACTTCGTGATGTTAAGTTTAATGAGCAAGGGTACATAATTACCCCAAGTGATACTTATCCTGACAAGGATGGTTCCCCTACAAATATTAGACTTGTAGACATTGAACTAATGAGTAGCAATGGCAAACGTAATTTAGATATTGACCCCATTGTTAGGCGTTACCAACATGACATTGCCCGTAGTGTACTTTCTGAGTTTCTTATGCTCGGTGGGGGTAACAATGGATCATACGCACTCTCCAAGTCTAAGACTGATCTGTTTCTACGTGCATTAGAAAGCTACATCCAAGCTATTGTAGATGTGCTTAATAAGCAACTGGTGGAACGCCTATGGCAGCTTAACGGACTTAACTACGACCTCATGCCCTGTATCAAGGCCGGTGATGTTGCTCCGCATGATCTACGTGAGATTGCAGCATTTCTTCGTAACCTTAACGGTGCAGACATTAACGTCAGTGATCATCCAGAGGTTATACAAGACCTTATGGATATAGCTGAACTGAACTATGACCCTATTACAGAGGTCGCAACTGAAACAAATGACCTGTCCGGTGAGGCAGAAGAAGACAACAAGGAAAATACATAATGGCTATTACTACAGCATTAAGCAAATACTTCAAGCAGGAACTCCTTAAGGGTTCACATGACTTCGATTCACATACCTTTCGTGTAGCACTAATTAAAGTAAATGGAGCAAGAGACTATAACTCAGATATGGGTTCATACTCCTATCTCACAGGCGGACCTCAGTACTCAGGGCAAGCTGATCCATCTGCTGCATCTGACCAAGTTACAGGTACAGGTTACACAAGCACATACGACACTTTTTCAACAGGTACAGCCGCTGTTCTTGCCACTACAGACTCTGGTGGTAACTCTGTTACTTATCCTAAGATTGATGGCACTAAAGCTATCGTAGACTTTGACGATGCGGTATTCCAAAGTGTTACCGTAGCTGCTGAGGGTTGTGTGTTGTATAACGCAAGCATGAGTGCTTCAGACAATAACGTAATCGCTACTTTCGACTTTGGTGGTACTGTTAGTGCTACTGCTGGTGACTTTACCGTACAGTTCCCCACACCAGATAGTAACAACGCAATCCTTCGTATCGCTTAAACTCTTAGGAACTAACGTATTATGGTAAAGCTAGTCAACAGAGCCAAGATGACAATCGCTAGTGGTGGTGCAGGGAATATAACCCTTGGCACTGCCGTTGACGGGTATCAAACTTTTGCAGATGCAGGGGTGTCAGATGCAGATGTTGTGCGCTATACCATAGAAGACGGGGATGATTGGGAGATTGGTACAGGGGTATATACTGCCTCTGGCACCACTCTTGCCCGTACAGTTACAGAGAGTAGTAATAGTGATGCAGCATTAACTTGTAGTGCTGATGCTACAATATTCGTCACTATGGCAGCAGAGGACTTTACTGGTAATACTGCGCCCATTTGGTCTACACTTCCTGCTACAGACCTTGATTTGGTTAACGATGGTTCAACTGCTGTCACTCTTACAGGAGTTGCTGTAGACGATGGCGGCTTTCCAATTCAATATTCTTGGGACGGTTTCAGTGGATCAACCGTATACAGTGATACATCTCTGCCCCCACAGCTTCACTCTGCGCCTACAATATCTTCAAGCGGGGTTGCAAGTTTAATAGGGTCATCAAGTAGCTCAAACGCAGGTACTTTTTCCTTCCGATTGAAGGCCTCTGATGGAGTGAGGACAAGCACGCATGTGACATCTGTAAAATTGTCATTTATGTACACTTCTGGTCTGCTGGGGTGGTACGATGCAGATAATTACACCTCGGGATCAACTAGCTGGACAGATAAGAGTGGGAATTCGGGTCCATCTTTGACAGTCGATACGTCGAAAATAACTTATAATGCTAGTGGAGTCGGCAACTTGCCGATCATATCAATAAATAACGCTCTTGCCGTAGGCACAGACACAAGCTTCGGAACTGGCGCAACAGTTGTTGTGATTGGTCATGGACGAGCAAGAACGATAACTCAATACACTCAATACTACGAGGCGATGCACGCTCAATCTTTTACTGGTGGTATAAATAACCGACAAGCAATCTTCATTGGTTATGGCTATACTTTTTCTGCGAATAATTACTTTGGTTCGAATACTAAAGTATTCATCGATAAAACTGATGTAACGTCGTATAATGTTGGGCAGTATTCAGTGCTCTATGGAACGCCAATCCACAGTTTTGTGGTTACCGACCTGGACCAATCTAATGGTTATTCTTTCGGCGGGTCATCGACCGCCTTTCCGCAGTGGGATATACGTGCAATTTTGATTTACGACCACGAGCCAAGTTCCAGTAATATTGCGATGATACACACTTATTTCAAGGGCTTTTATTCCTCAGACAGCGATATGGCACCATAATGCTTGGATTTAGCCCACTTTCCAGTGCTACCCTTGCTAGTACGGGTGATGCACAAGTACCTGTTACACTTGCCCCTGTAACTGGGGTACAGGCTGCTGGACAGACAGGCGTTCTGGGTTTAACTACTGTACAACAGCCTACCCAAGAGATTACTGGTGTAGAAGCTACAGGTGAAGTAACTGATCAACCTATAGCAAGACAACCAGTTTCTGTATCTCTAACAGGTTTCGACCTCACAGCAGAAGACGATATTAAGCCTGTAACCCTTATTATTGGGTCTTACTTCACCCTATTAGTACTACCAGAACACACAGCAGAGTTAGGAACCTTACCCCTTACAGGCTTTAACTATGTAGCCTCTGTAGAATCTGCTGGAGAACTAACCACAGAAGTTAGTGCTGTAGGTGTAGCTAAAGTAGCTTATGTAGATGGTGTAGAGGCTACAAGTGAAGTAGGGTCTGTTGTAGCTTCTGTAGACATGAACCAAGGCATAACAGGTCTTGCTCTAAGTACAGAGTTCGCTGCCCTATCTGTCGTTGTCCATGCCTTCACTGATGCAACTGGACTAGAAGCTACCTCAGAAATTACTCGGATGCCTCATGTCCCTGTGGTTACTGAGATTACAGACAGCTTTGAGAGAACACTAGAACTTGAAGAGTTAGTTAACGACCCTGTTATTGCAATTATCTCCACAGGTCTTGAACACTTGGGAGAGGTTGAAGACTTAGGTAACACCCCTGTAGTACAAGGCATAGGTGGTTTTGGTTCGAATACTTTTGTTGGTAACTTAGGTAACACCCCTGTAGTACAAGGCATAGGTGGTTTTGGTCCGAATACTTTTGTTGGTAACTTAGGTAACACCCCTGTTGTTAGGACCCTAGTTGGTGTTGAAGCTACTGGAGAAATTAAGGCTCCAATTAATGACCCTGCCGTTGCAACAGCTACTGGTGCAGAGGGTACATTAGAGTCAGAGGGTTTAGCTAACAGGTCTCCTTTACAAGTTGTGGTTGGCTATGACCTCACCCTAGAACTTGAAGAGTTAGATAATGAATCTGTCATACAGGGTATATCAGGATCAGAAGCTACACAAGAGTTAACTAATTTCCAAGGTATGCCTATCGCAACTGATAGTGTAAACCACCTAGTACAAGTGTCAGGTGTAGAAGCTACAGGAGAAGTTACTCCTGTACAGACCTCAAGAAACCCAAGTGCTTTGTTATACCCTTGGGAGATGGAAGCGCAGCTAGGAAACGTAGTAGCTTTAAGTGTAGCTGACGTAAATGTTAGTGGACAAGAGTTAACAACAGAGGTTGGTACTGCCCCCACTGTAAGCCTTATTACCACTAGGGTAGTACCACTTACAGGGTTTGACTTAACTAATTCACTCGGTAACGTCTCTGTAGATGGTATAGTTGTAGACTTTGAAACATTAGCACAGAACTTTGAGATAGCCAGAAACGTAACCCCAGAGGCTCTTGCAAGCAGGAAAGTATTCCCAATAGCAGGTGCTAGAAGACTTGCTGCATAGGAAGAAAACATGAGTTTAGTTTGGCCCAATAAAGACCCTGATGAACTGTTGGACTACAGTGTTGATTGGACTTCGGCTCTTGGAACCCTTAGCATTACTAATGTGGCTTGGTCTGTACGGTCAACTAGGTATGCTACAGAAGTTCCTCTAGCTTCTGGCACTACTATGACATTTGGTTCTGGTGGTGATCACATAGATGGGATACAGAATATTTCTCAGTCTACTGTTGGCAAGGTAGCAGTTATCTTTATTGCGGGTGGTACAGATAGAGTAGACTACACATTTGTCTGCACTATTACCACAAGCCAAGGGACTATACTTCAACGCAGTGTCATACTTCGCTGTAGGGCTGTATAATGCCAACTTGGACTAGACACCTTTATGAGCATAACCATCTTGCTGTGTCTAAGGGTGAGTCTACTGGTTACAAGACCTTGTTCAAGTTTGGCTACAATCCTGATGTAAACGGCAATGAAGAGACTATATGGGCGCAAGGTGGTAACTATCCTTGGCCTGATGCTTCCTTTACAGCTTATGTTGTTAGTGATAATGCTGCTGATGCTAATGGAAACACAGGTGCTAATAAGGTAAGGGTAGAGGGCTTAGACGCTAACTACAATGAACAGTCTGTAGAAGTAGAACTAAATGGCACTACTCCTGTTGCTGTATCTGGCACTTGGATCAGGATTAACAGAGCCTTTGTTACCTTAGCTGGATCAGGTGGTACTTCTGCTGGAACAATACACATACAGAATGTAGATGGCTCTGTGGTATACTCTAACTTAGGACTAGGTAATCAGACACAGATCGCCGCTTATACTGTACCTGCTGGATACACCTTATACTTAGACGATATTAACTTCACTGCCGCCTTATCTCAGTCTAACAAGTTTGTAACCTGTAGCTTTGTGACAAAAGACTTTGGAAGTAATGTGTTCAGGAGTCGCTTCATAAATGTTCTTCAGAGTAATCAGCTTATTACTAAGTTTGAATACCCTCAGAAGTTAGAGGAGAAGACTGATATGGAGTGTAGGGCCGTATCTAACACAATCAACAACGCTGTAGCTGCATCTTTCCAAGGTGTGCTTATCAAGAATGATCTGACAGGAAACGTATAATGCCAAAAGCAGGACTACAGAATAAAGTAAAAGAGCATAACGCTAAGTCTAAGCACAAGGTAACTACCTCTATGCTAGAGGCTGTTTATCGTCGTGGTGTAGGTGCCTACAAGACCAATCCCGGAAGTGTAAGACCTAGTGTAAAATCACCTGAGCAATGGGCAATGGCTAGAGTAAACAGCTTCCTGCGTATTGTGTCGGGGTCCAAATCAGCTAACCATGACAAAGACCTTCTGCCTTCTTCCCACGCTTCTAGTACTAAGAAAAGTATTAATAAGGGACAACTAGCCAACGATGTATTTTCCACTGAGGCTGAAGCCAGAGTAAGGAGTATGGACTTAGGCATGAACGGTAGCACACATGCTCACCCTGATGCACAAGGACAGGCCCATTATATGCCCGGTGAGAGCCATGAGGCTTATATGGCACACTACGACAAGGAAACTGAAGAGGCACCCTCACAGGACCGCTTAGAGGCTCTCAGAGTAGTTATCCAAGAGATTATGAAGGAAGACTTTGCCAAGGCTGAGTATCAGGGCGAGAAAGTCACCTTAAACAAACCCCGTCGTATTAAAGGCGGTAATAAGAAGTTTGAAGTATTCGTACAAAGCGGAGGAAAGATCAAGCGTGTGGCTTTCGGAGACCCCAACATGGAGATACGGAGGGACAACCCGAAAGCTAGGGCCAACTTCCGTTCAAGACATTCGTGCGACACAAAGAAGGACAAAACAACGGCAGGATACTGGTCTTGCAGAATGTGGGAGGGAGGAGCCTCGGTGTCAGAACTTACAAAAACAAACATTGAAGGACAGATACTCAAAGCCGACGAAGAACAGCGTCTCGTTTATGGTTGGGCATCAGTCGTTACCGAAAAAGGCGAACCTGTTATTGATCGCCAAGGAGATATTATCGAACCAGAGACACTTGTTAAAGCCGTGAACAACTTCATGGAACATGTACGTGTCGGTAAAGAAATGCACAAAGGGGATCAGATTGGGGCGGTTATCCACTCAATGCCTGTCACTAAAGAGATTGGTGAATCCCTTGGCATCCAGAGTGACCGAGAAGGTTGGGTTGTAGCGTTTAAAGTCTACAATGATGACGTTTGGAATAAGGTCAAATCTGGTGAACTTGCGGCCTTCTCAATAGGTGGTCGTGCAACCAAGGAATCTTATGATGCCTAATTTACTTAAACAACTTGAGTTAGATGAACTGTCCTTGGTTGATCGTCCAGCTAACAAACAAGCAATGGTCTCTCTTTATAAAAGGGACAACTCCGAGGGAGAAACTATGGAGAACGAAGTAGAAAAAATGTCTGATGACATGAAAGCAAAGCTGAAGCCTTACATGGACAAAGGTATGTCCGAGGATGAAGCTATGAAAGCCTACGACATGGATATGAAGAAAGAATATCAAGGTCCATTGGATGAGGTAGACACCATTAAAGCTGAACTAGACCTAGTTAAAGCAGAGGCTGACCGCCTTAGCAAAGCCCTAGAAGAAGCTGGTTACATCGTTAAAGCAGACGCCATTGAGAAAATGGTTGAGCCTGAGTTTGTGACTTATGGTGACGAACAAATCAACAAAGCTGATATTCCTGCGCCTATCCTTAAGGCTCTGGAAGAAGCTGAAGTAGCTAAAGCAGACGCTATCTTGGTTAAGAAAGCAGAAGCAGAACTTCCACACTTCGACCTTGAAGTAGCTAAGTCATTGGTTGCCAAGTTTGAAGCTGAAGAAACAGTAATGCAAGCCCTCAAAGCTGCCGATAAGGTGTTTGAAGAAAGCATGACTGAACTGGGTAAATCTGATGCTGACGGTGAGTTTTCTACTGCCGCTGACAAACTTGACGCACTCGTAAAGTCCTACATGGACACCAACAAAATGAAAAAGAGCGAACATGCTTTGGCTTATGCTGCTGTAGCTAAGACCGATGAAGGCAAGGCTCTAATCACTAAATCCTATAAAGGGGAATAAACATGGCTGTTATGCAATCACGGGATACCCGTACTGTAATCGCAGGGGCAGACCTTTCTGCTGCTCAATTTAAATTCGTTAAACTAGACTCTGCTGCTGAAGCTGTTCTGGCTGGTGACGGTGAAAGTGCTTTTGGTGTGTGCCTCGTAGGTGCCGCTGAAGATAATGCCGCTACTGTAGTTGTCCAAGGTAAGACAATGGTAAAAGCTGGTGGTACTGTTACCGCTGGTGGTGCTGTCGCATCTGATGCCGCTGGTCTGTGTGTAGACGCTGCTTCTACTGACATTATCATGGGTTATGCAACTGAAGCTGGTGTTACTAGCCAGATCATTGCTATCGAACTCATCCAAGGCGGCAACGCTGCTGCTTAAGTTAGCATAGAATAAGGAAGAACTATTATGCCACTATTAACTCCATCACAGGTGCATATCGACACCCCTTTGTCTAACTTGACACTGGCGTATGCACAATCACAAACAAACTTTGTCGCTGACAAGGTATTTCCAACAGTAGGTGTTGCTCGTCAGTCTGACAAGTACTACATCTATGACCGTGCCAACATGAACCGCACAGGTGACGTAAAGAAACTTGCGCCACGTACTGAGGTTAACCGTATTGGCATGACCATTTCTAACAGCAGCTACTTCGCTGATGTATACGGACTTGGTATGGACTTCGATGAGCAGACTATTGCTAACGAAGACGAAGTACTGAACATCCGTTCTGCTGGTGCTGAAACTCTGGCAATGCGCCTGATGATCCACCGCGAAGAAAACTTTGCTACAACATTCTTCAGCACTGGAGTTTGGGGTACTGAGGTCGCTGGTGCAGCTTCTGGCGTAGGAACTCCTGTCTATTGGAATGATTACACCAACTCAACACCTATCACTGACGTAACTGATGCTCGTCGTGCAATGCAACTCAAGTCTGGCGGCTACAAGCCAAACACTATGGTTGTTGGTAAGGTAACACGGGACGAACTCATCAATCACCCAGACATTCTGGCACGTTTGAATGGCGGTTCTACCGTTAATAACCCAGCGTTGATCACAGACGCTAAGTTGGCTGAAATCTTTGAGGTAGAAAACTTCTTCGTCATGGAAGCTGTCAATAACACTGCTGTCGAGGGTGCTGCTGAAAGCAATGCCTTTATCGGTGGTAAACATGCTCTGTTGTGTCACACACCTTCAAGTGCTGGTCTTATGACCCCTGCTGCTGGTATGACATTCGCTTGGAACAACATTCCCGGCGCAAACAACTTGGGTATCACTGTTGAATCCTTCTCGGATGATGCACTGAAGCGTCAGCAAATCGCTGAACATATCCAAGTTAAAATGTCTTACGACATGAAAGTTGTTGGCGCAGACTTGGGCTACTTCTTTAAAGACATCGTACAATAAATGTACCTTGGTGGGGGGCTTAGGTGTCCCCTGCCTTACCCAACATAGGATACCCCGACATGCACCCTTCATACCTTGGCTGGCAGATAGACTGGCCTGTTTTCGTAAAGAGACCCTTTACCTCAGACGGTAAACAGTGGGAAACCCAAGAACACTATAACTGGTTAAATCGTGGACTAGGATCAGAGTCTGTCTCACAGTTATATCTTCAAGGCTTTATCCACCACAATAGAGAATTAGAGAAACAAGCTAAAGTTGGAGATAGGCTAAGTGAACTAACTGGCCCACAACTAGACAAGCTGATAGGACTTCTTAATGCAGAAGTAAAAGCTAACACTAACAGCACTAAAGAATATAACGACAAGAAAGTTAAGCAGTCTAAGATAGATGCTAAACAACGTGCCTTACTAAGAAGCTACCTTCGTAACAACAGATGGATCGAAGATAAGTTCTTTGAAATAAGAGACGGTATATTAGAAGACTAAAGCAGGAGTAGACGATGGGGTGGACATATGACCCAACAAATCTTGGAACGGCAGATGCAGCCCAACGTCTTAACTCTGTTAGGCTCTTAGTAGGTGATACTGACACTGCTGATCGTCAGTTAGAAGATGAAGAGATAACCTTTGGTTTAGGCCAGAATAATAACTCTATTTATCACACTGCTAGTTGGTCAGCTAGAACTATCGCCTCTAAGTACTCAAGACAGGTAACAACAGCTTTAGATGGTGCTTTAAGTGCTGACTATTCTGACCTAGCTAAACAGTACTTGTCACTGGCAGACACCCTAGAGTACCAAGCTAAGACTGCTGGTGGTAACATAGGCATTTACGCTGGTGGTATCTCTAAGACCGCTGTAGAGGCTGTCAGGGATAACACAGACCGTATCAAGCCTTCTTTCCGTAGGGACAGGTTTAAGAACCCACCAAGCTATAGTGGTGAAGACTACAACTCATCGTATGACTAAGGTAGGTTAACATGTCGTTTAGATCATATGACCTCCTTAACCTAGTTAACAAGTTTGGGGAGCCTCTCACGCTTAAGAAGGTGACTACCTCTGGCACTTACAATCCTGCTAATGGTACTGTCACTGGATCAGCTACTACTGACTACTCCTTTACTGGTTACTTCTACAACTATGATAATGGTATAGCCGGTAACATCGATGAGATACGCAGAGGTACTCGTAAGTGCCTCATTTCCGCTTCTAGCCTAGCTGTAGTACCAGATGATGAGGATCAGATAACAGGCAATGGAGACACAGTTAATATTCTGTCTGTTGTTACTATCTTCTCTAGTGGTGTTGCACTATGCTACATCTGTGATGTGAGGGAATAATGAGTATACAGAAAACCTTTAGCAACATTAGAGGTAGAATAGATAGTTCAGTTAGTAGGGGACTTAAGGTTAAGGCTAAACGAATAGCTGATTATACTGTTATGATTTCTCCTGTCTACTCTGGTGCATATGTAGAGTCATTTTCTATCAAAGCCCGTGGTGAAGGTGGTGGACGTAGTAGGTCTTCAGACGCGAGAGATGCTAAAGAAAGGTCTCCTGATCCAGACCGCCACAAGATGATAGCCCTAGACCAACTATACAGCGATATAACTGCCTTGGGTACAGATAAGATTGATGGTTTTGTTCTAAGGAACAGGTCTCCCCACGTAAGGGAAGTAGAAAACGGGTCTATTGAAAATAATGTACCTGCCCATAAAGTCTTTGAGAGGGTAAGAAGAAAATTTGGCTAGTATTCATTCAGACATTAGGGCAGCTTTAGAAAGCAAGTTAGCTGGTATCTCTGGTATACCTCCAATAGCTTTTGACAATGTACCCTACGACCCCACAACTGGTACTAGCTTCCTCAAGTCTATGTACATTCCTGTTACCCGTACCCCTGCTGTAAGAGGCTTAAATCCTTCTCAGCGTTATGATGGCATATACTCAGTAACAGTATATTGTCCAGAGGGTAATGGCCCAGCAACTGCTGATGGTATCGCTAACACTGTAATACAGAACTTTGAAGCTGCCACAGACGTATCACTAAACAGCTTTAACGTATCAATAGACTATGCCGAAAGACAGCAAGGTTTCTTAGATACACCTTGGTACTATATACCGATAAATATCGGCTGGTACATTTATCACTAATTAGAGGCGTAAGCCTTGCTCACTAGGAGAATAACACATGCCTACCTTCGCACAGGGTTCACGGTCTAGCCTAAGCTACATCACTGAGTCCACATTCGGAACTACCCCTTCTGGTAACTTCCAGAACATCCCATTTACTTCACATGGTCTAAACCTAACTAAAGACTTGGTTGCTGGTACAGACATTCAAGCTGACCGTATGCCTCGCCATGAGCGTCATGGTAACAAACAATCCGCTGGTGACATTGTATGTGACCTCCGTAAAGGTGACTACGACCCATTCCTTGAGTCAGTTATGCTTAACACTTGGACAGACTCTGGCACTAACGACTACTTATTGGTGGGTACAACACCTAAGTACTTCTCCATTGAAGACTACTCTGCTGACATCGATCAGGCTCGTCTGTTTACAGGTCAAACTGTTTCCACTATGGGTGTCTCTATTGCCCCTAATCAGATGGTAACTACTACCTTTGGTATGGTTGGTAAAGGTATGACTATTGGTGCTACAGAGAAGACACAGGACGCAGCAAGCACTAACTCACCTTTCGATGCCTACTCAGGTGACCTACAGATTGGTAACAATGTAGCTGGACTTGCATCCTCTGCAATCATTACCGCTATTGACTTCAATGTAACTAATTCCTTCGCACCTACCTTTGTTGTTGGCTCTGATGAAGCACCAGCACTTGAGGTTGGTCGTGCAGAAGTTACAGGTACATTCTCCGCATACTTTGATGACGCTGCCCTGATTAACCGTTTCCTTAATGAGACAGAATCAGCTATTCAAGTGTCTGTCAATGACCCAACTGCTGCTAATGCTTACACCTTCCTATTCCCACGGGTTAAGATTAACTCTGCTGATGTAGGTGTAGATGGGCCAACTAGCCGAATCATTAGCCTTGCCTTCACCGCACTGTACGATACGACAACTGCAAGTAACTTGAAGATTACTCGTACTGACACGTAATCCCTAGCTAGGGCGGGGGGCATTGGTGTCGGGTCTGATGCTCCCCATTTTATATACTAACCCGACATAACCCTGACCCAAGGAACCTGACAATGGACTTAAAGAACTTAACACCTACCAGTGATACTGTAGACGTTACTATCGTACATCCTACAACATTGGAACCTCTGACTAACGATGATAAGTCAGAAATGACAATTACTATGTATGCACCCCACTCTAAAGAGTACAAGGGTATCCTGCATCATCAAACTAACAAACGGCTTAAGCAAGCCCAAGGAAAGAAGAAGGTCGATATTACGGCTGAGAGTATTGAAGAGGCTACACTAGAAGTGTTAGTCAAGGCAACTAAGTCTTGGAATATAACATATGATGGTAAGAAGCCTAAGTACTCTGCTGACACAGCCAAAGAGATTTACGAACAAGTGTTTTGGATCAAGGATCAGATTGAGGAGGCTGTAGCTGACTCGCTGGATTTTACCAAGGGCTGATTAATGACCTAGTTGAGTTTGCTGAATTTAACTTCAAACTTAATCAGCGTGATGAATCTGGAACCACCGAGAGAGAACACTTGGAACAAGTACAAAGGCAGACAGGATTAGAACTAAAAGAATTGGATGGACCCGGCTTCCCAACTCTTGTGGCTCATATCTGGTCTGCCTTTATTTCATTAAGCAACTCAAGAACAGGTGGCTTTAGTGGCCCTAACCCGATAACATACGAACAAATAAAAGCATGGAAAGAACTAACTGACACGCCTATGACAGCTTGGGAAGTAGAAGCGGTTAAGAGGCTTGACGGAGTTTATATGAGGGTAAACAATGGCTGATATTATCGACCTTAAATTCGTAACCGATACGACAGGTTTAGACAAGGCCGTTACAAAGTCAAAGGCTTTAGAAAAGCGTATAGTTAAGCTGGCTAAAGAAGTTGCTACTGGTAGAATAACTTCTGATCAGTACACTAAGGCTGTTAAGAAATCAGCTACAGAACTACAGAAACTATCTGGCTTAGGTATAAGGGCTAGGAAGTCTGTCTTTGATTATTCTGCGTCAGTGTATCAAGCCGCTACCGCTTCTAATAAGGCTGCTGCTAGTACAGACAACTACTCTAGTTCTTTAAATCAATTAAGTACCTCGTCTATTGGTGCTACCTCAAGTCTTGGTATGTTGTCAAGACAGGCTCACCAAACGAAGAACAAGATGAACTCCAATGGTATGGCTATGCAACAGCTAGGCTACCAAACTGGTGACTTCATCGTACAGGTACAGTCAGGAACTAATGCTTGGGTAGCCGCTGGTCAACAGTTAACTCAGCTTACTGGTGTACTTGGCATGATGAACCCTGCTTGGATTGGTATAGGTGCTGCTCTTGGTATTGTTGTTCCCCTTGTTACCGCTGTAGGTGCTGCGTTCTCTAGGTCTAAGAGTAGTGCTGATGATCTCACTACTACATTAGAGGGCTTAGAAGAGGCTTACTCCAATGTTGCCTCTATTAACGATACCTTAGAGGTTCAACTTGTAGGTACATGGGCTGCTGCTGCCGAGGGGGCAGACAACTACCTCAAAAAACTAAGAGATGTAACACAAGAATCTGCAAGGGCTGCTGGTGAGGCTTACTTGACTAGAGATGCTGGCATATTAGACCAGTTTAAATCTGACCTATTTAGGGATGAAGATAGTTCTGGTATTGTTGCTAAGATTAATGAGACTATAAAACAGCTTGAGGTGGGCATAAAAGTTCTGGACACCAATATGTCTAAAAGTCCGGAAGCTGAAAGCAACCTTGAGTATATGAAGGGACAGATTAATAAATTTCAAGCTGCAAAGCAAGAGTTTTTACACCTTTTTGAGAAAGGTACAACTACAGAAGAGTCCGTAATACGAATTTTGGCCCTGCGTGAACAGTACGAAAGGCATGGGTCCCAAGCTATGATTACTCGTATAGATCGTATTATTGAGGAACTTAGTTTACAAGATGAAATTTCTGCCTACAGAAAGAAGTTAGCTAGAGACCAAGAGGATACACAAAAGAGAGAAAAGGAGGATTTAGTACGCAACGCAAGAATCATGGAGGCTTGGGGTAAGCAGATAGCTAAGGGCCAAGAGGAAAGAGATTCTAAAAGGGCAAAGGCTCTTAAAGAACAAATTGCTGCCGAAACTAACCTGTTTGAAACTAACTCTAAGTATGAAAAAGAACAAGACGATATAAGAAATAAAAAGAAGGCCACGCTATCTGAAATACAAAAAAAGCTAGATCAACAATTATGGTTAGCTAACTCTATAAATGATTCTAATGCTGATGCAGAGGTTATAGCGCTAACTAAAGCTGCTATAGCTAGGCAAAATTTTGAATTGTCTCTTAAAGAAAAAGATTTAAACGAAGTTCAAATACGAGATTTCATGGAGCAATATGATGAACTACAAGGCATCTTGGAAACTAATAAAGAGATAACAGAAGAGAAAAAGCGCCAATTAGAAGTTAGTGAAAAAATATCAGCTAGTCTTGTTAGCATGTCAGACGCAGAATATCAGATGTTATTGACATATCAAGCATACGGGGAAAGCAGAGTTGCAGGTGCTAAAGTCAAGCCTCCTAAAGCCCCAAAAGGACCAAAAGGCAAAGAACCAACAACTATGGAAGGCCCAATCAAGGCTCTGGAAAGACAGATAGAGTTAAGTAAGGCTTTGTTTGGATTAGAGGGTCAATCTCGTAGGGAGCAAGAAATCTTTATGCAACTTCAGTTCCAGAATAGGGACGCTGATAAAAAAGCTAAAGAAGAAGACCTTCGTGCCTTAGCCGAGAAGGTAGCTAAAGAGGAAGAGTTAACTAAGGTAGTTGAGGAACAGAGACAAGCACAAAAAGACTTAGCAGACACTATAGCTAACAGTATGGGCGATGCACTTACATCTATTGTTGACGGTACTAAAAGTGTCTCTGATGCCTTTAAGGATATGGCTAGGGCTATCATTGCTGAGTTATATCAAATCTATGTTGTCAAACAAATTACTGGCTTAATATCTAGTGCAATTACTGGGTACATGGGTGCTGGTGTAAGTACTAATAGTGTAAGTGGACCTATGCAAAGTTCAGTTAGGCCACAAATTA
>WLWG01001801.1_pt1 | contig 17954 bp, 27 predicted proteins | sample 6712871 | NCBI WGS metagenome assembly WLWG01 (sample SAMN12718693, study PRJNA515312) | sponge metagenome | isolation source: marine sponge | host: Mycale hentscheli | place: New Zealand: South Island, Marlborough, Capsize Point | collected 2003-05-01
CACGCTGAACCCGTTGGTATCATTGGCCTGTAGCGTGGGCGCCCGGTTTGAAACTTGGCACGATTATTTCCGACGGGTCGCGGGAGAAAAAAAATAAAAAAATAAATTGCTTGACACGGTTTTTTTGATAAAAAATATTGCGATTTGCGCAAAAATAATTTACGATTTTACTTGACAACCATTAAAACAACGGAGTGACATTTCATGCCCAAGAACAAATATTCAGCGTCCGGATTTAAAGGACGCGCGCGGAAGCGCGACGCAAACGAACCGGAAATCATCGAGGCGCTCGAGGCAATACCCGGCGTCGTCGTCGTTCCCCAGGACAAGCCGGTCGACTTGCTGGTCGGTTATAACGGAGTGACGTATCTGCTCGAGGTCAAAAACCCGAAAGGGAAAAACCGGATCGAGCCGGACCAGGCGGCATTTTTCGAGGAATGGACCGGACTCCCGGTCGTGATTGTTCGCTCGCCAGCGGACGCGCTCGACGCGATAGGCGTCGCCGTGTCGTCCTTATCTATTGCGCGAATACCTCGTTAGGTCGTAAACGAACGACCGACAGCGGCAATCTGACGGCGGGAGGCGGCACTCGTAACAGCGGAGCCGACTATTCGCCGTCGTTGCCTGGTGTTCCAGGTCGTGCCATTTCCGGTATAAGGTCGCTCGCTCTCTTGACGGAGGAATCGTCAGTCCTGGCGGGAGGCGAATACACTCGTCTTTTTTTGATCGGTTCAGGTTCGGGGATTTTCTCGAGAGCGCGTTCCATAGTCTCGAGAGGAAATTCGTATCGGGCCGCAACATATTGAGGGTTCCTCGTTTGTTTTAAAAGTTCCCAGGCAAGTTCCCGCCTGGTCGGAGGATTTTCCGGCAATTTTGCGAGGGTCGTCGTTGTTTCTGGTTCGTATGCCATTTTTTTTAAAAAACCCACAAAAAAGGCCGCTCTCGCGGCCGTGAGGGACGCGGAGCCGGACGCGAGTCCGACCCCTAGTCCTTATATGTCCGAAAAAACTATTCGTCCTCGGACGTCTCAAGCCGATACACGGCATATTTGGAATCGCCCTGGGTTCGCCAGGTCGTCTCGATTTTATGACCGCGTCGCCGCAATCGGTGAATGACAGCGGCAAGCCTCATACAACCAAATTCTCGGAGAGCTTGCAACTGTGAGATTTTGCCTTTCGTCCGAAGTCGCGCCAGAACAGCGGCCGGATGCGAGATTTCGCAAGTTTTCATTTGTCGGTTTCCTTGTATCGAATGCAATCCCAAAGGTCGACGTCGTCGGCGAAACAATGCTGAATGTCCGGACGCTGGTCGCGCGTCTCCGTCATTGCTGCCGGGAGGTCGTGAATATTGCGGGTATAGAAAAAGACGAGCACAGCAAACGCCACGGTCGCCGCCAGGTACAAAAACACAAACGCCAGGAGAGCGCGACTCACGTTGACGTCACTCGCAAAAGGCAAGTCCCGCGCAACCAGGTCAGTTCGGCGCTATCGGCGGGAGTCAGTCCGTCCGGTTTCAAGTCGGAAACCAGTGTCTCGATGTACAACTCGAACGAGTCGCGGAACGACTGCAAATCGTCGTCGGACAATTCGTCTCCGAACTCCGTCGCGGCCGCGAGAGCAATCGCAAACAAAAACCATTCTCGATTGATTTCGTTAGTCCGGCGAGCGGACTCCGAGAGGTCGGAATACTTGCCGTCCCAGGTCGTAACCATGTAACAAAGCGTATCGCGCTCGAGTTCCGTCCCGTTGCCGTAGGTTTTCGACAGGACCGTTCCGTCGTCCGCCTGGGCGACGTTCGCGCACGAAACAACGACCAGCAAAACAACCAGGCCGAAAGCGGCGATAAACCGTCCGGCCTGAGTAAACAGCAGAAAAACCAGAATGATCGACCAAAAAACTGTATTCGCATCCATGTTATTTCGCCTCCGAAATTTGTTCCAGGAGCGCGAGTCCTTCGCGCGTACTGGCGAAAAACGGGATTGACTGCGACGCGCCGTCCGAGTTTGTGACGATAAGCGTCCGCGAGTAAAACTTGCGGCCTGGGTCGTCGTGGTCGTATTCCTCAATAGGCGAGAGCGTCAACAAAACGACATTGTGAATCGAGATATTTGTAATCATGGGGTATTGCCTCTTTTTACGCCGGGACGGTATGCCGACCCGCGACGACCTGGGAGAAAAACCGGACTTGGCAAGGTCGCAAGACAAGTCGGGCAGATATGCACGATTGACCGCGACGCGACGCGCACATTTGCGCATCCGTGGCAGTCAACCAGGCGGGAGAGAATCGGCGGACGTTTACGACTCACGTTTGAACGGCCGGACGTTCGTCGGGTTGTGAGTCCTGGCAATTGACCGCGCGAGGTCGCCGAAATTCTGGACGTTCTCCGCCGCCTGGACGAGCGTCGGAGCGTATTTTCCGCGCTCCATTAAGCGGTCCAGGTTCTCGATTTTTTCGTCGATTTCCTGTTCGCGTTCTATAGCCTCGAGGCGGCGCGCAGATTCGCGGCAATCATCGGCGAGGCGGCGCGCAGATTCGACAACGGAGTCGAAACTCTGGACCGTTTTGCGCAATTCCTCGAGTTCTCGAGCGACTGCCATTTTCCGTTTTTCTTCGTTCGTCATGGTGAAATCTCACTATGTTGCTGAATTGAGAGGTAATAATAATTTTTTAAAAAAAAAATTACAACCCCATTTGTTGACGCCTGTCACAGTTTCGAGAGACTCTCGGAAACACCGGACCGGCCGGTCTATCCTGACCGGACGTTCCTCGCTCGGCATCCATGCCTCGCGTGTTTGCTCGAGTCGGTGTTTTCCTGGGATTGACCGCTCAACTCAAATCCCACTAGCGAGACGAAAACCAAATGTCCCTGGGAACGTCGGCCCCTGACGACCAGGTCGGGAGGCGCGGGAAACCGCGAACCATACCGGAACTGAGTACGGATCGGTTGCAGCGCAACCTCCCGGAAAAGGGGCAAAATGTACCCATAAAAAAAACTTGGCACGATTCTTGCTCCCGTGGTACTCTCGACCCGCTTTTCAATTTATCTATAATAAATTGCTCCGCCAATCGGTCGAGCGGTCCTTTTTCGGGTTGGCATGGTAGCGAAACGAGCGAAAAAAAGGCAGTCGAAAAAGGCGGATGATTCCCCCCAGGGAGCGGCCGACCCCAATTCGGAAACGGAGACGGGTCGGCGCTCTCGCACTCTCGAGTTAAGACCGTACCAGGCAACCGCGCGCGACAAGTTCCGCCAGGGACTCCGGCGTCAGATGTTGATATGGCATCGACGCGCCGGAAAGGACATTGATTCCCTGGACTTTGCCGCCGAACAAGCGGAGTCCGAGGTCGGGACTTATTGGCATCTGTACCCGTCGCACGTTCAGGCGAAACGCGCAATCTGGAACGGCATCGACGCCAGGACCGGCGAGCGGTTTCTCGAGCGCGCCTTTCCGACCCCGAATCGAGTCTCGAGTCGCGCCCAGGATATGCAAATCGAAATGGACAACGGGTCCATGTGGCAATTGTGCGGCTCCGACCGTTACGACTCGCTCGTCGGCTCCGACGTTCGCGGCGTCACGTTCTCCGAATGGGCGCTATGTGACCCGCGCGCCTGGGACTATATCCGGCCGATAATTCGAGCAAACGGCGGATGGGTCCGGTTTATTACGACGTATCGCGGCCGGAATCATGCGTTCCGAATGGCGCAGAAACTCAAAAACAATCCGGAATGGTTCGTCGACATTCGGACAATTGAGGACACTTGCGACAACGACGGAACGCCGATTTTAACCGAGGCGGATATTCAGGCGGAACGCGACGAGGGAATGTCCGAGGCGCTCATTCGCCAGGAATACTATTGCGACCCGGTCGCCGCGCTACCTGGCGCAGTCTATGGACGGTCAATCGAGCAAATGACCGAGGCCGGTCGAGCCGGTTCGTTTACATACGACTCGAGTCTCCCGGTCCTGGCGTCCTGGTCGACGGAGTTCGCGGAGCAATACACGGTCGCGTTTTTCCAGGTACGCGGCAACGAGGCGCGAATCATCGGCTCGCGGTCTATGCCGTTCGAGTCGCTCTCGAATGCAATCGAACTCGCGTCCCAGGCTTTCCCCTGGAAATATATCTCGAGGAACATTCTCCCGGCAGACACTCCCGGCGAGGTTATCGAGGTATTCGAGAATCACGGCCAGGTCACGGACCTAGCGCCGGACCTGGTCAACAAATATTCCGTGACGCGCGACCAATTGGCGACGACGTTTGTTGATACCGCGCCGCGAGCCTGGGAGAACGAGGACGACAACAACGAGCGATTGTTCGATGCGCTCAACGGTTATCGGTTCTCGGAGGCGCGCGGAGGCGGATCGTTTACGAATAGCCCGGTCAATTCCTGGGAAAAACACTTTGCGCGGACGGTCGAGGTTTTCTCCGCGTATCGACACGCTGAACCCGCAGTCGCCGGAGGCTGGCATCCGCCGCCGTCGACCGCACAATTTGACAGGGCGGCAATATGACGCGAAAGGCATCACAAACGGAACGCGAACTCGCGGTCGCGATTAGCGGTCAATTGCGAGATTGCGCCGGATGGGACGGCGACCGAATTTCCCAGGACAGGAAACGCGCGCTCGATTATTACTATCAGCGACCGCGCGGAGACGAGATTCGCGGCCGGTCGAATGTCGTCGCCGGAGATTTGTCCGCAATGGTCGAGGCGAATCTCGCGCAAATGCTCGACTCGTTTTCGTCCGACAATATCGCGGAGTTCACGGCGAACGGTCCGTCCGACGACGACCAGGCGCAACTTGAATCGTTCGCGGTCGTTCAATTCGTCATGCGGGATAACAACGGTTACAACGAACTAGGGACCGCAATCAAGGACGCATTGTTGCTCCGGAATGGATGGGTCAAGACCTGGGCGGACGAGACGGTCGAGGTCGAAACGCTAAACCTCGAGAACGCGGACGCGGAGACAATCGCGGCACTCCGAGAGACGCCAGGAATCGAGGCGGAATTGCTCGAGTTCGACGGCGACGCGCAAACGGCAACCGTCCGCGTTACTGCGACGACAAAAACTTTCCGGTCCGAGGCAATCGACCCGGCGAATATTCTCTATCCGCGCCAGTGGCACAAAATCGGAACCCAGGAAATCCCGTTCATTGCGGAACGTCATATCGAGCCGCGCTCGAAATTGCTCGAACGCGGATTCCCGAAAGCGAAAGTCTCTCGCCTGAAAAAATGGCAAATGGACACAAAAGTCGACGCAATCGCGCGCGACGTCGGCGAGGATACCTCGCTCCGAAATTCGATTGATTCCTCGACGGACTTAATCGAATGGTTCGAGACATATCCGCTCGTCGACTCCGGCGACGGAACGAGCGAGCGTCGCCGGATTTCAGTCGCCGGAACGAATGCGCAATCGCTACTCGAGAACGAACCCGTTTCCCTGGTCCCGTACTCGACCGGCTCGCCGTTTATCAACGCGCACAGAATGACCGGGATTTCCCTATTCGATAAACTCCGGCAGACGCAAGACCTCAACACCGGATTGCAGCGCGCGTTACTCGACAACGTCAACACGAACAATAAAAACCGGACCGCGTATCTCGACGGCAAGGTCAACACGGACGACCTGGCGGACGGTCGGCCGAACGGGAACGTCCGCGTCAAGGCATCCGTCGGCGACGTCCGAACCGCTCTCCATGCGTTCAACGTGCCGGACATTAGCGGCGGCATCCTGGCGAACCTGGACTATCAACGCCAGGTCCGAACCGAACTCGGCGGCGCGTCCCTGGAAATGGCATCCGGTCAAATGCAAATGGCGGGAGGTCGCATCGGCTCCGAGGGAGTCGACCGCGCGTTTTCAGTTATGGAACAACTCGCCTCGCATATGACGAAAAATCTCGCGACGAGCATGGTTCGCAATTTGTTTTTGCTGGCGCACGAAACGCTCCGGCAAAATTTCGACATTCCGGTCGACGTCAAAATCAACGGTCGATGGGAGTCGCCGGTCCCGTCCGAATGGGCGCGCCGAACTCGAGTCGCGGTCAAAATCGGAATGAGTCCAGGCGAGCGACAACGGAAAGTCGCCGCGCTCTCCCAGGTTGTGCAATCGCAATTTGAACTCGCGCAAAACGATATGGACGACGTCCTGGTCAATATTGACGGATTCTATCGCGCCTTGACCGATTGGGGTCGCGCGGCCGAAGTCCCGAACCCCGAACAATATTTCCTCGATCCGTCGACCGAAGAATCGCAAAAGGCGCTCGAGGGTAAACAACAGGCAGCGAACGCGGCGCAACAGAAAAACGAGGCGCTAATGTCCCAGGCAGTCGGACTCGAGCAATTGAAACAAGCGTTCGACAAGTACCGACACGACTCGGAATTGCAGTTCAAATATTTTGCCGAAGTCCTGGGAGCGGAGGTCGAGGAAGCAAAAATTGTCGGGTCGGCAACGACTGACCTGGTCAAGCAAACCAAGTTTAACAACAACGGAGCAAATCAAAATGGCAGCGAGGACGATACTCGTCCCGTTGACTGAAAACGACATTGTGAACATTGTCGCATTCGGCAATCGGGCGAACATGAAAGGCGCAGAGGCGGACACTTGGGTCGAACTGAAAAACAGACTCGTCGAGGCAACGCGCGAAAAAGAGCGGGAACCGACGGACCGACTCGTCGAACTCGAGGACACCGACATTGACCTCGAGGACTGCAACCCAGGCGGGACGGCGTGACGCCAGAACGTCGCGAACAATTGGCAAAGGGACTTGCCAAAAATCAATTGTTGCCGAAATTGCTCGAGGATTTCGCGAACGATTTACGGGAACAATGGGAAGCAACGAAACCAGGCGAGGCGGAGGCGCGGGAACTGGTTTATTTGCAACTGAAAACTTTGGACGATTTAAGGGATAGCATATATGCAAGGCTCAACGAATACGCCGGAGACGGCAGCAAGTAACGCGGAGACGCGGGAACCTACGCGGAGCGAACTCGACCAAGTGTCGGCGCTATTGCGTGGCGAGGAACCAGGCCAGGACGACCAGGCGAACGCGAGAGCGGACGACCAGGACGACCAGGGCGGCGACTCGGAAAACTCGGACGCCAGTTCGGAGACGAACAAATCAAAAGGCAAGCCGAAAAACCTGGACGGATTAGCGGAGACGCTCGGCGTCGAGGTTGCGGACCTCTATAAAATTGAGATTCCTTTCGCCGACGGCGACAACGTCGAACACAAAACACTCGGCGAGATAAAGGACGCAATGGCGGAGAGGTCGACTTTCGAGGTTGATCGTTTAGCCTGGGAGGAACAACGGACGGAACGGGAGAACCAGGTCGTCAAGTCAATGCAGGAAGTGTCGGAAATTGTTTCGATGCTCCCGCGTTCGGCTATATCGGAGCAACTACTCGAGGCAGTCGCGCGCAAACGCGCAACGCTCGTCGAGTCGGAAACTCGATTGACGCGCCAGGTTATCCCCGAATGGACGAGCGAGGACGTCGAGACTCAGGACCGCGAGGCAATGCGAGAGCATTTGTCCGAATACGGATTCCCTGAAAACTATCTCGATTCCCTGGTCGATCATAGAACGCTGCGATATATCCGCGAGTCGATGAAACGTCAACAGCGGATTGAGCGCGCTCTCGCGCAAGTGAAAACGGTTCGGAAACCTGGTCATAAGCCTAGCGGCAAACCGACCGGCAAACCGGCTCCGTCTCGCAAGCGCGCCGCGTCCCGAACTCAGTCCCAGGTCGGCGCGGTCGCCGAACTTTTGAGAACTGGATAAACTTTCGAGGATTTGAAAAATGGCAGCAAGTGATTATTGGGACGCTCAAGACCTAAACGCGGTCGCGGCGGACGGCATGATAAACGAGGACGTCATGCAAAAAATTTGGGACATATCGGCAATTCCTTTGCCGTTTACGGATAACGTCGGCGAGGACTCGCACGACAACCCGTATACGTCCTGGGTGAAAGACGAACTCAACGCGCCGGACGTATCGAACGCGGTTGTATCGGGAGCGGACGCAGGGTCCAGGACGGACGGCAACGAGTCGCGAGTCGGGAACCATTCGCAAACGTCCGTGAAATACGTCTATGTGACGGAACGCGCACAGAATGTCGACGTCGTCGGCGCGAACGGAAACGAACTCGCGCGCGGATTGATGAAACGGCAACAGGAACTCAAGCGCGATATTGAAGCAATGGCGCTCGAGAATAACGCCAGTGTCGAGGACGACAACAACACGACGGCGGGAGAGTCGGGAGGTTTCGACAATTGGGTCGAGACGAACATCGACCAGTCGGAAGCGGGAGCGGCGAACGGCGGATTCAACACCGGAACAAAAATCGTCGACGCGCACACAAACGCAACGACAGCGGTTGCAGGAACGGAGGCGCGACTCTCGGCATTGATCGAAACCGCGTACAACAACAACGCGGAGCCGACGATTCTAATGTCGACACCGGCAGTTATTAAGCGACTCGCGACACGACTGTTCGCGTCGAGCCGGGTTGCAACTCCGACCGCGAACGTCTCCGGAACCGCTCCGGCGAACCAGACCTCGCAAGGGTTTATCAACGTCATGGTGACGGACTTCGGTTTCACGCTCGATTTAATGCCGAACCGTTTGCAGCAGGATTACAACTCGAACACGGCGGCGAGCCTGTTCGGGATTGATCCGTCAATGGCGGCGATTTCGTACTTGCATCGACCCAAAGCGGAAGCGATTGCGAAACTTGGATTGAGTCACCGTTGGCAAGTCTCGAGCGATTGGACGCTCAAGGTTTACCAGGAAAAGGCGCATTTCAACTATCGCGACATCGACGAGGATGCGGCCTGGACCGCATAACGGACTCGGAGCCGGGGAAACCCGGCTCCGTTTTTTAAGGGACTAACGAAATTGGAAACGGACTTTTTAGGATTGTATTTTTCGGAAATCATTTTCGGCGGAATGTTGACAGTGTTTAGCGCGTTTCTCCGACACTGGTTTCAGGGAGTGACAAAACAGTTCGACAAGATAATCGAAAAACTCGACGTCCTGGTCAACGAGTTCCACGAACACAAGGTCGACGACGCGAAACACTTTGCGCGAATGAATGCGGATATACACAATATTTATAAAACAATGGATCGACGGAATAGCCGGGAATTGAATTGAGCAGAATCAATCTAAACAAAACGAAAACGCCGGACGAGATAGGCAACCAGGCGAGCGAACTCGGACTCCCGGATTTTACGCATAAAGGCGGCGACCCGAATCGGAAAGCAATTCTCGAGAGCAATCACAGAATGCGCGAGGGACTCGACCCTGGTCCGCGCAACTTCGGAGACTCGGACGGGTTCGGTCGCGTCGCGCTCCGGATTCCGGAATTCGACTATCCGTTCATTCGCGCGATGTTTCCGGACATTGGTTCCCAGGACGCGACAACCAGGACGAAAGGCTGGCAAGAATTTTGCCGGTCGCCAATGTCGGAAAAATACAAGGTCGACCGAAAACTCAGGAGCGGCGGAACGTGTCTCTAAATTACGGAACTTTAAAAACGCGAGTCCTGGCGGACGCGCATCGACCCGAATTGACAGCGGAGGTCGCCGGTTTCGTTCGCTCGGCGGAGGGAATGATTTTCGCGAAACTCCGCTCGGCGGAACTAATAACGCGCGTCGACTTGACGGACTCCGACCGCGTCACGGCGGACGAGGGATTTTATACGTTGCCGTTGGACTATCTCGAGGAACGCTCGTTTTTCCTGATTAGCTCGGAGAACGGCGACAAGCAACTCGAGTCCGTTTCCCTGGCGGAACTCCGACGTTTCCGGAGCGGTTCCCAGGTCCGGCACTATTCCGTTATTTCACAAACGGAGGTCGAGTTTCGCGGCGTCCCGTCGACGACGGAATCAATCGAACTAATTTATTTCGCGCGGCCGACCGCGTTTTCCGGCGACTCGGACGTCAATTCCATTTTGACGAATCACGAAAATATATACATTGACGCGGCACTCGCGGCGCTTTATCGGTTTACCCAGGACGTCGAACTCGCGTCCGGACACCAGGACGCAGCGGACGCAGCAATCGAAAACCTGAACGAACAATCCGGTCGCGTCCTGGGCGGCGCGAGGACTGCCGGATATTACGATTTCAATTCATGGGGCGCTAGATAATGGGACTCGAAACCGGAACATTCATTGACAGTTTAGTCGCGACTAACCCGGTCGGCGCGACCGACCCAAAGTCGCAAGGCGACGACCATTTGCGGCTTATTAAGTCGACGATTCTCGCGACCTTTCCGAGTATTACCGGCGCGGTCACGCTCTCGCATACGAACATAAACGATGCGGCGCTCAAGTCGGCGGCGAATGTATTTACGGACAACCAGCGCATCGACACTACGTCGCCGCGACTGATATTCGACGAAACGGACCAGGCGGCGGACGAGGGATTGTGGGATATACGAATCGGCGCGGCGGAGTTATCAATCCGAACCAGGACGGACGCGGACGGGACCGGAGTCGAGGCATTCGTCATCGAGCGCGGGACCGGAACGGCGATAACCCGTTTTAATTTGAACGAGGTTACTCGCGTATGGGACTCGCCGACACAAACGGGTTACACGCAAATCAGTCACGACGCGACCGACGGAAAAATCATAACGAACGCTGGCGACCTGGAACTCGACCCGGCAGGAGAGACGGTTAAAATAATTGGAACGAACTCAGCGTCGGGGCATCCGCGCCTCGAGCTTTTCTCGAATGATACGCTCCGCGCGTTTTTTGCTTTCGACGACTCGACCGACGTCGCAACAATTGACAGCGACGGCACGTTGTCTCTCGCGGCGAACAACTCGGAAGCGGTCGAGATTCAAACCGACGGCGGAATCGTCACTCCGGACGGAGTCTCGGACGAGTTCGGATACAAGGGCGCGCCACAAAACACGCAGAACGGGAACTATACTCTCGTACTGACGGACGCCGGAAAAATGATCTATAAGGCGAGCGGCGGCGCGGGAGAGACGATAACCATTCCGGCGAACAGTTCGGTCGCGTTCCCGGTTGGAACGATTGTCGTAATTGTCAACGACGGCGGCGGCGACTTATCAATCGCAATAACGACGGACACGCTCGAGGTTTACGACGGGGCGACGGGAACGCAAACGCTCGGCGACAACAACAAAGCGGTCATTGAAAAAGTGACCTCGACACTCTGGAAATATTCGGCGACGGCATAATGAGCGGCGCACTTTTACACATGGCAATGATTCCTCCGAGCGGCGGAGTTATCCAAATATCGGACATTCCGTCGATAGTCGCGGACCTGGGAGCGGCGACAACGACTTATCGCGCCGAACTCGAACACCGGGCGAACGGTCAGGTATGGGAGAACTTGCTCGTCGGCTCCGACACGAACGAGGGTTCCTGGATTGTGCCGGAGGCGGCGGCGACCGCGACTCATGCTTGCAAGTATGACTATGGTTCCGGCGACAATTCTCACAATGTCGGCAATCTATCGGACGGAGTCTATTCCGCAATTTCCGTGACGCGCGACCACGGAATGCAATATACCTCGAGCGGAGGTTCCGACGATATAGAGCAAGTCGTGACATTCTCCGTCGCGGAGGATACAGGCGGGACCGGCGCGGTTACGTCGGGCAATGTAACAATCAGCGTCGGAGAATTATTCTAGTGGCACTCCCGAAAAAATTACTCCGGCTCCGACCGCGTCGCGGCATCGGAACGGACGTTCCGGCCTGGTCGTTGCCGACCGATATGGTTTCCCAGGGCGATAACCTGGTATTCCGCCAGGGATTCGCGGAGCGCGCTCCGTCCGCCGTCGCGGTTTACGATCCGCCGTCCGTCGCGCCGTTGCAGCTATTGAATACGCAAATCGACGGGACGAACTTCTGGATTTATATCGGCGAGTCGGCCGCGTATGCCGTCGAGACGTCGAACCATACGGATATAACCCATGCGAGCGGACAGCAAGCGAACTCGGTTGTCGCGAAACTGTCGCTCGGATTGCTCAACGGGATTCCGTTTTTTAACAACGGACTCGACGAACCGATGTATTGGGACGGCGACGTCGGAACGAATTTCGTCGACTTGCCAGGTTGGACGGCGACGGAAACTTGCGAGTTCCTGGTCGCTCACCGTTTCCATTTGTTCGCGTTCAATATCTCCGGACCTGGCGGAGTGTTTCCGAATCAAATCAAATGGTCGGACGCGGCCGCGCCTGGTAACGTCCCGGCGTCCTGGACTCCGGCCGCGACGAACGAGGCAGGGTCGACGACCTTGTCGGACACTCCCGGCGAACTGATAACGGCGGCGAACTTGCGCGGCTCGCTAATGATTTACAAAACCGGCTCGACGCATATTGCGGACTATGTCGGAGGCTCCGAGATTTACGCTTTCCGGACGTTGTTTGTTCAGTCCGGCGCATTGACCAGGCACTCCGTTGTTGACGTCAACGGTCGCCACCTGGTTGTCACGGACGGCGACGTCATAATGACGGACGGAAACGAGGTCCGCTCGATTGTCCAGGACAGGCAGCGGCGCTCGCTATTTACCGGACTAGACCAGGACAATTACGAAAATTTATTTTGCGTTTATTACCGGCAGAAAAACGAGGTCTGGATTTGCTTTCCGGAATCCGGTTCGTCGACTTGCACTCGCGCGATGGTTTACGACATAGCGCACGACGCATGGGGAGAGCGGTCACTCTCGGGAATCTCGTTCGCGGCGACCGGCATTATCAACGACACGGCAACAAACGAAACATGGGACGTCGACTCGGACACCTGGGACTCGGACCTCACGGAATGGAACCGACAAAATTTTTCCCTGGCGACGGAGGAACTCGTCCTCGCGGATTCAGTAACGCCGGATTTCCTCGAGGTCGGACGCGGGACGGAGTCCAGGACGTCGACGCTCTCGCGCGGCGACATTGATTTCGATACGCCGGAGCGGTTGAAATTCGTCAAGCGGGTACACTTGCGCGTCGACGCGGATTCCTCAATCGACTTTTCGGTCCGCATCGGAACGCGAAACGCGCTCGGCGACGCCGTGTCCTGGACGTCGCCGGTCACGTTCAACAGCGACGACGGGTTCGCGAACGTCCTCGCGATCGGAAAATATATTTCGGTCGAGGTTTCAACGACAACAGCGACGACGTTTAAAATCACCGGACTCGACCTCGAGGCGGAAACGCGGGGATACCACTAATGCGAAAACTTTTTTCAGCGATATTCGGCTCGAGCAAAAACACGACGACGGTCGTCGACGGCGCGGTCGCCGGACTCGACAAAATGTTTTTCACGGACGAGGAAAAGTCGGACGCCTCCGCGAAAATGGCGGAATGGTATCTCCGTTATTTGGCGGCGACGGAGCCGCAAAACCTGGCGCGCCGATTGATTGCGTTAATCATCGTCATTTTGTGGGCGGCGCTTATTGTCCTGGGCGTCGCGTCGTATTGGTTCAACCAGGATTTCGGACTTTTCGTTTTTGAAGTCCTCCGCGATATTGTCATGAATCCGTTTTTGACGGTTCTCGGTTTTTACTTTGCCGCGCACGTTGTCCGCGCATGGGTCGGAAACAAAACGAAATGACGTACAAACCCGCACCAGTTCCGGCGAACCTTTCGAGGGTTGTCGCGCAGTATTTACGCGAGGAATTGCGGCGGATTGAAATTGAGTTACAACAGCACGACGACAAAAGTCCCGGCATTTTCCAGGCGACCGGCTCGACGAACATCACAAACGCGGCCGCGACGCTCGGAATCGAGACGGCAGTCGCCGACCCTGGCGACAATTACACGCTCGCGTCGTCGGTCGTCACGGTCGGCCGCGCGGGTTGGTATCATGCAGACTTGAATTGTCCGGTCGACGACGAGGGAAGCGCGGGAGCGGCGCGCGGTCGTGTTTTCATTTGGCTCGAGCGGGACCAGGGAACGTCGACCTGGATTGCGGTCGAGAACATTCGCGGCCAGGATTACGCGCGCGAGCTATCAGCCGGACAGGGAGTCAACGCGGCCGGATTGGTTGAACTCGACGCGGGAGAGTCGGTCCGAATGCGGATTCAGCAAAGTACGTCGGTCGACATTCAGTCGGAGAGCGCGCAAGCGTCACTCAATATTTACAGGATTTCAGGTTAGGGGCAGACAATGGGTTTATTCGGAATCGGCGGCAGTAGTTCCAGGTCGCAACAATCATCGTCCTCGAGTTCGTTCGATTTCCTGGACGCGGCATCGGTCGGCGGCAGCGAGTCGGCGCAACGAATCGCGTTTCAGGACGTTTTCGCAAACCTATTCGGGAACGCTTCCCAGGCGGCGGGAGCGGTCGACACTGGCGGACTCACCAGGAACGCGAATCTATTATTCGGAGCCGGAGGCGGATTCCTGGAACAACTCAGCGGCGGCGGAGCCGGGTCGGAGTTCCTCGAGCAACAACTCGCCGGATCGGGCGACCTGGTCGACCAGCAAATCGGGCAACTCGGCGGCGACCTTTCCAAGTTTCTCGGCGAGGAAATTCTCCCGCAAATCAAGGCGAGCGGAGTTTCGGCCGGAACGCTCGGCGGCGGACGCGGCGAGGTATCGAAGGGCATCGCGTCGGAGGGATTGCTCCGAGAGTTCGCTCGAGGCGCGACCGACATTCGCGGCCGTGAACAACAGCGATTGACGGGCATTGCGCAAGGGTTGTCACAGGATCAAATCGCCAGGACGACGGCGGGACTCGGCGCATTGCCTGGACTATTCGGGCTTGCAGAGTCCGGCGCAATGGCGGGACTCTCGCCGTTCGCTGCGCTCTCGGGAATCCTGGGCGGACCGACAACGCTTCAGGACTCGTCCTCGTTCGATGCTAGTACGCAAACCGGCCGCGCCGGTTCGCAATCAAGGTCGCAAGGCTCGTCGCGGTCCAATTCGTTCAACTTTGGTTTCGGTTAGGGGCAAAAAATGGCGAGAGTTCAGGGAATCATCGGCGCGGGATTGCAGTCCGCGACCATAGGACGCGACCAGGCGGCGCAGGAGCGCGCAGAACGCGACGCGGCAGCGGTCAAGGAAAGGGTCGAGAGTCGCGTCAAACGTGCGGCAGCGACTCAGCAGGACAGCGAGGTCACGGATAACCTGGGTTCGATCATTGGCGGACTCGGCGCGGCGTCGGTATTTGGCGGACCGGCCGGACTGCTCGTTTTCGGATTGTCTAAATTATTGACCGGCAAACGGCGCGAGGGAATCGCGGCATATAGGCAACAGGCGGCGGAGAGTTCCGAGGCTTTAATCGGTCGCTCCGAATCCGCTCTCGAGCAATTCGAGGCGCAAGCGACAACCGACCAGGAGCGCGCCGAAATCGCAATGATGCGCAACGAATGGGAATCGCTCAAACCTATGATGGGGCATCCGAACCCGCAAGTCGCGGCGGAGGCGCTATTGCGCGGCCAGGAATTGACCGGCACGTTCGACGAGGTTCTCGACGATTTCCAGGCGGAGCGGATAGCGGCGCAGGACGTCGAGCGGCAGCAATTCTCCGACGAGATAGGGCGCGCGGACGGCATCCGCGACGACGTATATCGGGAGGGAGGCTCGTTCCTGATTCGCCAGGACGCATACGAACGCGCGCTCGCGGTCGAGGACACGGCGGCAGGCGACCAGGTTTTGCTTGTCAACTCGTTTAAAATGGTCGACCCGAACTCGGCAGTTTTACCAGGCGAGGCGGCGACGGCAGCGAACACGGCGGGAGTTCCGGACTTTTTGGTCACGGCATACAACCGAAGCGTTCGCGACGGCGAGCGACTCGATCCGGACCAGCGCGCGGACATTATTCGACAAATGGGAGTTCAATATCAGGTCGCCAGGGCGGACCAGGTCGACCGCAACACGGCGGCAATCGAGCGAGGCCGGGACCAGGGAATCCGCTCCGACTTACTCCCGCATATGACGATACCCGTCAAGACAATGGACGAACTGCCATTCCCGACCGGCGCGCTACACGACGAAACCTCGCGACGCGCTCTCAGCGGACCGGCTCCGCGCCAGGACGTCGCACCAGGGGTCGGCGAGGCAAGAATCCCGACGGAGAGCGGCGACACGTTCGGAACCGGAGCGGGACGAGCGGCCGACGTAATCGGAACGGAGTTCGGGGATATGTTCTCCGACGTCCTGGTCGGATTCAAAGGCGGGAAAAAGTTTATCGGCTCCGACGGGAATCCATACGTCGAATTTCCGGACGGCACAGTCGAACGAGGCCGCGTCGACACAAACTCGTTCGCAAGTCCGGTCGAACTAATCGAGGCGAACCAGGACGCAAAACGGCGCGCGGATGAACTCGCCCACAATGCCAGGATTCGCCGGGAGCGACAGCGACTCGGAGCGAACCCCGAAACCGGGACATTCCCAATTGAACGGAGGCCGACGAACGAATGACTATTAAATTCCCAAAGGTTCACATTGCGACGTCGGTCACGAATCGCATTCTCAATATCGCGGACGGGTTGCCGGACAGCGCGTCCCAGGCAATCAGCGCGCCGGAGCCGCGCGTTCCGGATACGTCGTTGCAATCGGCCGAACTCGATTCGGCGCTCGCTACGCCGCAACCAGGACTCCCAGGACTCGACCAGGCTCCGGACCCAGGCGGCACGTTGACCGGCCGACCGTTGCTCGATACCCTGGTCGACCCGCAAGGATAGAAAAAGGACCGAAATGTCGGAGGCAAAAACAAAGCGACGCGCACTCAAGGCGCGCGACAAGATCGACAAAATTGTTCGTGAGATAACGAATTACACCGGGAAGCGGCCGACGGTCGTCCATGTAAATATGCCGGATTTCCTGGCACTAACCGAGGTCGGATGGGTCAAGGATGGGACGCTCTCCGGTTCAACGATAGAGGTCAAACCAGGGTGACGGAACTCACATTGCAGGAAAAACAGCGAATCGTCCGAGACAAGTTCGGCGCGTGGAGTGTTGAGCAAATGAAGCGACACGACGACGACGGAGACTCCCGTCCGGCGCTAATTGCCGTCGACTCGGAATTGCAATCAGTCCTCGAGACTATGGGAATCGCGCAGTTTCGCGGACTCACAATCAGGCATCGAGAGACGGGAGAGTCGATCCGCTCATCAAAGACGCATCCGGAGCGGAGGCCGCGCAAGTCGTGACCATTTGGGACGAATTAAAGTATTTTAAAAAAACCGAGTTCGACTGCCGTTGCGGTTGCGGTCAAAATGAAATGGAACCGGATTTTTTAAAAAAACTTGACGACCTCCGAGGCCGGTTCGACTTCCCGTTCATTGTTACGAGCGGTTATCGCTGCCCGAGTTATAACGCGCAAGTATCATCGACCGGAGCGACCGGACCGCATACAACAGGACGCGCCGTCGACCTGGCATTGTTCGGACGCAAAGCGTTTAATCTTATGCGGCACTGGACGCTCGGAGGATGGGGAACGGGAATCGGATTGAAACAACACGGACCGCACGACAAGCGGTTCATTCACCTGGACGACATATCGGCGGACGACAACAGGTTTCGTCCGACCGTCTGGACGTATTGAAATGCTACCCAAAGACGAGCAACGAGTCGCGGAGAATGCAGTCTCGAAAGTTACCGCGCATATTCAATTGATCGAGAGCGAAACCGGCGACAGGTTGCGCGAGGCATTCGTCACTCAACACGAATTTATTTGTATGCACCATGCCGGGATTCTCAACGGATCGAGCGAACTCGAGGTCGGACTCAACGGTCGGCAAGTTAAGGTTAAGCTGACGCCACTAACGCCGGTCGTCTAGCACTAACCGCGATACCAAGTCAAGCAATATCGCAATATAATTTAGCGCATCCCGCGCTCATTCCCTCAATTATTTATTTAAAATAAACGCTCGGCAATTAGTGTGCCAAGTGTGCGCGCCTGTATCCCAATGATACCAACGGGTTCAGCGTGTCAAGTATTTATTTATATTTATTTTAAAAAAACTTTCGATAGTTCTT
>WLWG01001802.1_pt1 | contig 17948 bp, 17 predicted proteins | sample 6712871 | NCBI WGS metagenome assembly WLWG01 (sample SAMN12718693, study PRJNA515312) | sponge metagenome | isolation source: marine sponge | host: Mycale hentscheli | place: New Zealand: South Island, Marlborough, Capsize Point | collected 2003-05-01
TAACAGGGACTTTAGTAATAGTATAATGTCAAAGATAGAAGTAGATGCAATAGATAAACAAAGTGGTTCAACCTTAACTTTAGGTGGATCAGGCACAGCAGTTACACTTGCGTGCGGCGCTACTCAATCAGGCTTTGGTAGAACAGGGACAGTAGACTGGCAGACATCAATCAAAACATCTACAATCACAGCTGTTAATGGAGAAGGCTATTTTGTAAACACAACAGGTGGGGCTATAACTGCTAATTTACCAGCAGGTTCTGTTGGTGCGATTGTAGCTTTTAAAGATTATGCACAAACTTTTGATACAAACGCTTTAACTATCGCTGCAAATGGTTCTGATAAAATAGAGGGTCAAACTTTTGATATGATTTTAAACACAGAAGGCATTGCAGTCACATTAGTATTTGGAGATTCAACAAAAGGATGGCAAGCAGTTAATAGTAATGAAGCTACAAACGCAGCAAAATTCGTAACAGCAAGTGGTGGTACAGAAACAACTTCAGGAAATTTTAAAATTCATACATTCACAGGTCCAGGTACATTTTGCGTGTCTTGTGCAGGTAATGCAGCAGGATCAAATACAGTTTCTTATGTAGTTGTAGCAGGAGGTGGTGGAAGTACTTGTGGGGGTTGTGGTGGATCTGGTGGTGCCGGTGCTGGAGGATATAGAGAATCTAGAGCTGCAACAGATACTTATACAGCTAGTCCATTAAACGCAACATCTGGACCAGGATATAATTTAGCTGTTTCAGCTCAAAATTATCCAATCACAGTAGGGAGTGGAGGAACAGCAGGTAATGCTGCTCCAATTGTGACTAGAGGTAACCCTTCAACTTTTTCAACAATAACGTCTGCAGGGGGTGGAACTAGCAATCAAGGTGCCCCACCAGCACCTATGGCACCTGGAGGGTCTGGCGGTGGTGGAGCGTCCCTTGGAGGTGGTACTTATGAAGCAGGTGGAACTGGAAATACACCTCCAGTTAGTCCCCCTCAAGGAAATAATGGAGGGACTGGTTTATCTTCTCCTCCTGGAGGCCCAACTGCAAGTTATAGAGGCGGTGGCGGTGGTGGAGCTGGTGCTGTTGGTTCTAATGGAGCTTTTCCAGGAACTGGAGGAAATGGTGGTAATGGTGTAACAAGTTGTATTACAGCATCACCTGTTACAAGAGGTGGTGGTGGAGGTGGTGGAGCTGGTTATGAACCAGGTGGAACACAAGCAGGAACAAAAGCTCCAGGTGGTACCGGAGGTGGTGGAGAAGGCTCTAAAGGAGCAGGATCAAATGGAACAGCAGGTACAGCTAATACTGGCGGTGGCGGTGGAGGCGGTGGTTATCCATCTAACCCTGGTACAGGTAACGCTGGTGGCTCTGGTGTAGTAATAATAAGGTATAAATTTCAATAATTATGACAAGTAAAATTAAAGTAGATAATATAAATAAAGTTTCAGATGATTCAAACATCATCAAAAAATGTGGATCAACAACTACAGTAGGATCAGGATCTGGTAATACAATTGTTGTGTGTGGTGCAGCAGTTACAATTGGTAGATGTGGTGGAACTGTAGCTTTAGCAAGTGGTGCAACTCAATCTGGTTTTGGTAGAGAAGGTTCTGTTAATTGGCAGACAGGATCACTTAAAACTACAACATTTACAGCAGTTAGTGGAGAAGGATATTTTATAAATCAAGGAAGTGCTATTACAATGAATCTACCAGCAGGAAGTGCTGGAGCTATTGTTGCAGTATCAGATTATGCAAGAAACTTTGCTACATATAATTTAACAGTTAGTCCAAATGGTTCAGAAAAAATAGGTGGTATTGCACAAGATGCAAAATTAAATATAGATGGTCAAGCAGCAACATTTGTTTATGTTGATTCTACAAAAGGATGGATTAATGTTCAAAACGCAGAAGATACAGAAACAGGAGTAAATCCTTTTATAGAAGCAACAGGTGGAACGGTAACAACTTGTGGAGATTTTAAAGTACATACATTTACAGGTCCAGGATCTTTTGCAGTTACAACTGCACCAACACCAGGTAATAATACTACAGATTATTTAGTAGTAGCAGGTGGTGCATCAGGTGGTGGAAACGGTGGCGGTGGCGGCGGAGCTGGAGGATTTAGACTATCTAATGATCTTTGTATGCCTGCACCTTTAACATCACCTTTAGCTAATCCAACAGGACTTACAATTACTGCATCAACAACTTATCCAATTACAGTTGGTGGAGGTGGATCTGCAACAAGACCAGCATTTGCTTCCAAAGGAAATGATGGCACTGTATCAACTTTTTCAACAATAACATCTGCAGGTGGTGGAGGTGGTGGAGGAAATAACACTCCTTCAAGCACTAATGTGGGAAATAATGGTGGATCAGGTGGAGGATCAGGAGTTGTAAACCCATCTCACTCACCTAGTGGTGGAGCAGGATCAGGTAATACTCCTGCAACTCCAATAGCTCAAGGTAATAATGGAGGAGCGGGTCATTCACCTTATAGTGCACCTTACGCCGGAGGAGGCGGTGGTGGTGCTGGAGCAGTAGGTGGTCCAGGAGTAGGTGATTCAGGTGATGGTGGTGCTGGTTCTTATGTAGTACAAGCAGGTTTTGCTGGTTGTAATGGAACGACAGGTCCAGTAAGTTCAACAAGATATTTTGCAGGTGGAGGTGGTTCTGGAAAATGCGGACCCGGTCCTGGTACAAGTGCAGGCGATGGCGGTGATGGTGGTGGTGGTCGTGGAGTAAATGCAAACAATGGAGCAGCAATATCAGGAACAACTAACACTGGTGGAGGCGGAGGCGGTCAAGGTGGTTACGCTCTTGCCGTAGGAGCTGGTGGATCTGGTATAGTAATAATAAGGTACAAATTTCAATAGGTAAAAATTATGAGTGAAGTAAAAGTAAATAAAATTAGCCCAAGATCAGGCACAACGGTAACACTAGGTGATAGCGGTGATACGTTCACAATTCCTAGTGGTGCAACAATTAATAACCAAGGAACGGCAACAAACTTTGGTGCAACAGGTTCAGCGTCTTGGGTAACAACAGTTAAAACATCAACTTTCACAGCAGTAGCTGGTGAAGGATATTTTGTAAATACAACAGGTGGAGCAGTAACAGTTAATTTACCAGCAGGCACAGCTGGAGCAGTTGTTGCAATAAAAGATTATGCAGGAACTTTTGATACAAATGCAGTAACATTAGTTCAAAATGGTTCAGATAAAATTGGTGGTTCAACTGGAAATTCAATTATAGGAACAGAAGGAATTGCAGTAACATTAGTATTTATAGATTCAACACAAGGTTGGTTGGTAACAGATTCAGGTTTACAATCGGAAGCACCAGAACCAGCTTTTATTCAAGCAACAGGTGGAACAGTAACAACCGTTTGTACAAATTTCAAAGTGCACACATTTACAGGTCCTGGAACTTTTGCTGTTACAAATGCAGGTAATTCAGGTGGATCAAATGAAGTTTCTTATGCAGTAGTAGCTGGTGGTGGCGGTGGTGGAAATTGGTATTATGGCGGAGCAGGTGGTGCTGGAGGATATAGAGAAGGTAAAACTCCACAATGTAGTTATACATCAAGTCCAGTAACTTGTACTTCAGGTTCTAATAATGGTGTAGCAGTTACAGCACAATGTTATTCAATTACAGTTGGTGGCGGAGGAGCAGCTCCAGGATCACCACCCGCTCCTGGTGGAGCAGGAGCTCAAGGTTCAACATCAACTTTTTCAGTAATCTCTTCAGCAGGTGGTGGTGGTGGTGGAGCAAGACCGGGTAACACTGGATGTGGACCAGGAGGAAATGGTGGATCTGGTGGTGGAGGAACAGGAGGACCAGGACCTAGTGGTCAAAAAGCAGGTGGAACTGGTAACACACCTCCGGTTAGTCCCGCACAAGGAACTGATGGTGGAGAAGGATCTCCAGGATCTCAAGCCCCTCAAGGTGGACTTGGTGGTAGTGGTGGTGGAGCAACGGCTGCCGGTACACAACCATCAACAAATGGAACTGCCCCTGCAGCTGCAGGTGGAGCAGGTGCAACATCAAGTATTAATGGAACTCCAACAGCAAGAGCAGGTGGTGGCGGTGGTGGAGGAAATGCTTGTGGATCATTATCGGGTGGAGCTGGTGGAGCAGGTGGTGGTGGTAATGGAGTAGGTGGAGGTAACAGTAGTCCAATACCTATAGCAGGAACAACAGGCACAGCTAATACTGGTGGTGGTGGCGGTGGAGGAGGGCATCCTTGTCAAGGAGGTTGTGTTTCTGGAAAAGCCGGTGGTTCAGGAATTGTTATTATTAGGTATAAATTTCAATAGTTGAATGATAATTAAAATTAATATATAAGGAGAAACATTATGGCACATTTTGCAAAATTAGGAGCTAACGGAAAAGTTATCCAAGTGTTAACTATGGATAATGATAAGATGTTAAATGCTGATGGTGTTGAAGACGAAACAGTAGGTCAACAATATTTAGAGACACATAATAATTGGCCTGCACAAATGTGGATTCAAACATCTTACAATACATCAGGTAATACACATTCAGGTGGCGGAACACCTTTAAGAGGTAACTATGCAGGTATAGGTTATACTTGGGATGAAGATAATAATATCTTTTGGCCTAAATCACCTTATGCATCTTGGGTAAAAAACACATCTGATGCTCAATGGCATTCACCAATCGGTGATGCTCCTGCATTAACTGCAGAACAAGAATCACAAAATACAGCTGCTACTCACAGATGGTCTTACGTCTGGAATGAAGCTGGCCAAACTTGGGACTTGACAGACGAATTAGCATAAATTAAAAATGGTGGTGGTATGCAGAAGAAAGTATTAACAGAGCAAGCTCTATATTACGGTGATGTGGCAATGCCTAAAGATTGGGACATTGATCGAGATAAATTATCAGGTGACATTTTACAATCAGTAATTCAAAACAAAGATTTTCCGTTTTCACGAACTTGGGATATGTTAAATACCTATATGCGAGATCACGTTGGTCTTGAGTATAATGTAAATTTAGTTAACAAAGAAACGTGGGGTAATATTTATAAACCCAGCGAGACTACAGTTCCATTATTAAATATAGATCCAGTAGATCTACGTAACTCTCCAGACTTTACATTATTATATGGTGTAAAAGTTAAAGACTGTATGGTCAGAATACATTTTGAAGATAACAGACGTAAAGGTAGATCTTGGGATATACCACTTAAAAATAATATGTTTATTATGTTTCCGTCTACTAATATGTATTACTTAACTAACAATCAAAAAGACAGTTTAAATTTTGTACAAACAATAACTTATGAATATATCTAATCACTACTGGTATTTTAAAGGTGTTCTTACACCTAAATTTTGTGATGATGTAATAGCTTATGCTAATCAACAAAAAGAAGTTATGGCTAGAACAGGTGGCTATGGTGATAGAAAATTAAAAAAAGAAGAAGTATTAAATTTAAAAAGAAAAAGAAACTCTGATTTAGTATGGCTTAATGATACTTGGATATACAAAGAATTACATCCATATGTACATAAAGCAAATGCAATGGCTGGTTGGAATTTTGATTGGGAAAGATCTGAATCTTGTCAGTTTACAAAATATAAACTAAACCAATACTACGATTGGCATTGTGATAGTTGGGATAAACCTTATGATCGTAAAGATCCTAAAAATCCAGAACACGGTAGAATTAGAAAACTATCTATGACTTGTCAATTAACAGATGGATCAGAATATAAAGGTGGTGAGTTAGAATTTGATTTTAGAAACTATGATCCACATATGAGAGACGAATCAAAACATAGAGTACAATGTAAAGAGATATTACCAAAAGGATCTATTATTGTATTTCCAAGTTTTGTGTGGCATAGAGTTAAACCAGTAACATCAGGCACAAGATATAGTCTTGTGGTATGGCATTTAGGGAGGCCTTTTAAATGATACACACATTTACAAATAAACCACATCAAAATATTTTTAATCAAAATTATAAGTATTTTATTTTTGAAAACAATTATTCATCACAAGTAAAACCTAAAAAACTTGCTAGTTTTATTTTAAAGAAAGAAAAAAATATAATTAATAAAACAAAAAAAGAATTTGAAAAAATTAATAAAACTGGATGGCAAGACGGAGGAACAGGTTTAGGTGTAAATAGTTTAACTTCAAGAAGTCCTTTATATAATTTAGTAGAATTTAAAGAAACTAAATATTTAAAAAAAATTATTAAAAATGCACATTTAGATTTTATGCAAGAACTTAATTTAACTGTTGAAGATAACTTATACATTCAGTGTTGGGCTAATGTAATGCGCAAAGGAGATAAAATAAAAAAACATTTTCATTCTATTAATAATTATGATTATTTAAGTGGACATATTTGTATACAAATTAAAGACACAAACACATATTATTTAGAACCTTATCATAAAGAAAAATTTACTTTAAAAAATAAATCTGGCAATATAACTTTGTTTCCTAGTTGGATAGAACATTTTACTGATGAAGTGTTGGACAATAAAGAAAGAATAACAATTGCTTTTGATTTACGAAACACTAATTCAATGCAAGACATATACCCAGATATGAAACAACATTGGAGTAAAATATAATGTTTATAAATAATTACTTTAATACGACCATTTGGTCAGAACAAAAACCAGAGTTTGTAAAATCTTTAACTAAAGCATCTAACAAATATATTAAAGATGCAAGAACAAGAGAGAAAGCTTTTATTAAAGAGCACGGTGATTTTGGAAGATCATATCACTCAACACCTTTAACTGCAGATAATGATTTTTTAGATTTTAGAAATTACATTGGTCAAAAGTCTTGGGAATATTTAGATCATCAAGGTTTTGATATGCAACAGTACACAACACTATTTAGTGAGATGTGGGTACAAGAGTTTGCTAAAAAAGGTGGTGGTCATCATTCAGCACACGTACATTGGAATCAACACGTATCAGGTTTTTACTTTTTAAAGTGTAGTGATAAAACATCGATGCCAGTATTTCACGAACCTCGAACAGGGGCACGTTCTACAAAGTTAAAAATGAAACCAGACTTAAAAGGTGTATGGAATGGTAGTGAACTTATACATTTTAAACCTACACCAGGAACTTTAATTATTTTTCCAGGATTTTTAGAACACGAGTTTAGTGTAGACTTTGGAATAGAGCCTTTTAGATTTATACATTGGAATATACAAGCGGTGCCAAAAGAAATGGCTAAAGATGTTTAAAGTTATTGATAATTATTTAGATGTAGACCAACATCTTATTTTAAAAACAAAAATGGAATCAAATGAGTTTCCTTGGTTTTATTTTGACAGAAAAGTAGCTACAGATTCTTCAGGAACTATTATAGAAGCAAGTTTATTTAAATCTCAATTCTCTCATCATTTTTATAGAGAAAATAATGTTAACTCTGAATTTTTTATTTATCTAAAACCTATATTAGATAAATTAAAACCATTATCTCTTATAAGAATTAAAGCTAATTTAAATCCTCCTTTAGAAAAAATTGTAGAAACTGCTTACCATAAAGATCAAAACTTTAAATGTAAGGCAGCTATTTATTATGTTAATGATAATGATGGCTATACTATAATAGATAAAGAAAAAATTTTAAGTAAAAAAAATAGAATAGTTTTATTTAATGCTAATCAAGAACATTTTGGAACTAATTCAACTAATTGCAATAATAGAATGGTAATTAATTTTAATTATTTTTAATATGAGTTTTAAAAAAAATAAATACACAATTATCCGTCAAGCAATATCAAAAGACCTAGCAGCTTTTGTTGCAAATTATTTTAGTATGCAAAAACAAGTTTATGATACTTGTAGAAACGCTAGATATATATCACCCTTTGAAAATATTATAGGTCACTATGAAGGTAAAGATGAACAGATACCAGAAACTTATAGTCAGTACTCTAATATAGCTATGGAAACTTTAATGCTTAAATGCCAACCTAAAATGGAAGAAGTAACAGGTCTTAAATTATATCCTGCTTATACTTATGCTAGAATATATAAAAAAGGTGATGAATTAAAAAGACATAAAGATAGATTCAGTTGTGAGATATCTACGACTATGAATCTTGGTGGCGATGACTGGCCTATATATCTAGAACCAAATCCTAAAAAAGGTGGTGTTAAACCAGGTGTTGGATATGTATCAGATAACACTAAAGGTATTAAAGTAGATTTAAAACCAGGAGATATGTTAGTTTATTCTGGCTGTGAGCTAGAACATTGGAGAGAAAAATTTAAAGGCAAAGAATGTGTACAAGTATTTCTTCATTATAATAATCGTAAAACACCTGGAGCGAAGGATAATATGTTTGACAAGCGTCCTCATTTAGGTCTTCCAAGTTGGTTTAAACGATGATATAATCTTTAGATGGAGGCAGGGCACCACCACATACCCCCTGTCTCCTTTTAAGGATTATTTATGAGTTTAGGATTTGACGCAATATCAGCATTACCATTCGCTACATCAACAAATATTGGTGCAGTAAATATAAATGTAACAGGAAATGCACTTACCATTACTATTGGTAGTGTAGGTATTATTGCAGATTCTATTGTCGAAGCTGTAGATCCAAATAGACTTACATTAGGTACAGGTACTTTAACTATTAGTGGTAAAGCTAATGTTACTGTTACTAAAAATGAATTATCATTAGGTTTAGGAACTATTGTAGTTACTGCTGATGCTAATGTAACGGCTGTGAAGAACGCGTTGACGTTAGCCACAGGAAGTGTTACAGTAACAGGAGCAGCGAATATAAATCCTGACAAAGTATCTCTTGCTTTAGATACAGTAGAACCAGGAATTATTACGTGGAACGATATAATACCAGGAGCAACAATGGTTTGGACACCAATAAAACCGTACTAATATGGCATCAAGTTATTCAACAGATTTATCATTAGAACTCGTAGCAACCGGAGAAAAAGCTGGTCTATGGGGAACTATTACAAATACTAATTTACAATTATTACAAACAGCAACATCAGGTTATAAAGAAGTAACTTTAAACACCGGCACAACTACATTAAGTTTAGCAGATGGTGATGCAAGTGCAAACGGTAAAAACCTTTACATAAAAGTTGTAGGTACTTTATCAGGTAATGCTAGTTTAGCGATGCCTGCATCAACGACAGGTGGAAATGCAAACAGAATATTTTTTGTAGAAGATGGAACTACTAGAGGTTTAGCTTCAGATAGTTTTACAGTAACTTTATTAACTACAGGTCAAGCTGGAGCCACTCAAGTACCTCTTCCAGAAGGTGCAACGGCTTTAGTTTATTCTAGAGGTAGTGTACCAGCAACAACATTAGGTATGTTACAAAAAGGAATGACTTCTGTAACTGCAGCAAGTAAAGTTGCATATACAGCAGTTGCTGGCGATCAAGTTGTAGTAGATACAGTTGCTAACCCAGTAACAATTACATTACCAAGTTCACCTGCAGTAGGTGATGAAGTAACAATTATGGATGGTTCAGCATCAAATGGTTTTGCAACAAACAATTGTATTATAGATAGAGGTGGTTCTAATATAGAAGGTGCAGCTGCTAATGATACTCTTGCTACTAATAATCAATGCGTAACATTAATATATGCTAATGCCACAAAAGGCTGGCTATATAAATCAACGAACCAATAGGAGCTAACTTATGGCTCTTCAGCAAATTAAATTCGCACCTGGAATTGACAAACAGGACACCAGTGTTGGTGCCGTAGGTCGTTGGGTTGATTCAGATAATGTAAGATTTAGATATGGACTACCAGAAAAAGTTGGTGGTTGGCAGTCATTACTTACAGATTCTATTGTAGGTGTTGCTAGAAAACAACACGCTTTTGTTGATACAGAAGGCAATAGATATATTGCAATTGGCACAGATAAATTTTTACTTATATTTTTTGAAGGACAGTTATTTGATATTACTCCTTTAGCAACTACTATTTCATCAGCTACTTTTACTTTTAACGGCACAACTACAATTACAATTACTACATCAGCCGCTCACAATTTAGAAGATGGTGATATTGTTTTATTAGATTCAGTTACTTTACCAGGTGGTACAGGATTAAGTGCATCAGACTTTGAAGATAAATTGTTTCAAGTTATTTCTACACCAACAGCAAACACTTTTACTATAACTTTTACAAGTTCTGGTTCTGCAGCTTCTGGTGGTAGTGTAGATATAAAACCTTATGAAAGAGTTGGTCCGGCGGCACAAACCTATGGTTATGGTTATGGTATTAGTCAATATGGTGGAACTGTACAAGGTGCACAAACAACAACTTTGAATGGTAGTCTAAATGCTGATACAGCAGGTACAGGTGGAACGGGGACCGCGGTTACAGTTGTTAGTACAACAAACTTTCCTACTGCAGGAACTATTGCAATAGCTAACGAATTAATTACATACACATCAAAAAGTGCTACACAATTTTTAGGCATTACTAGAGGTGCAAAAGGTACAGCAACTCCTGGTACATCTAATGGTCAAGCACATTCATCAAGTGACACAGTCACTAACGCATCAGAGTTTAGTGGATGGGGTGATGCAGTTGATGCAGGAACTATTACTCTGGAACCAGGTCTTTGGTCATTAAGTAATTTTGGTCAAGTATTAGTTGCAACAATTGCTAATGGAAAAACTTTTACTTGGAATGCAGGAGATGCAGCAAGATTAAGTGTAAGAGCTTCTACTAGCACAACAGATTTTGTAACAACAGGAAACCCAACAGCTACAAGAACAACTCTTATTTCACCAACAACACGTCACTTAATTCATTTTGGAACAGAAACAACTATTGGATCTACTGCAACACAAGATGATATGTTTATAAGATTTTCAGAACAAGAAAATATAAATTCTTATACTATTACAGCAGTAAATACTGCAGGTTCTCAAAGACTACAAGATGGTACAAAAATTATGGGAGCTTTAGTTGCTAAAGAAAACATTCTAGTATGGACTGATAATGCACTCTACACTATGAAATTTGTAGGTGCACCATTTACATTTGGCTTTGAACAAGTTGGTACCAACTGTGGATTGATTGGTAAAAATGCAGCAATCGAAATTGATGGTGTTGCTTATTGGATGGGCAGTAATGGTTTTTTCTCTTTTGATGGTACCGTAAATACCTTACCTTGTAGTGTTGAAGATTATGTTTATGATGATGTAGATACAACTAAAGGTCAACAAGTAAATGCAGGTATTAATAACTTGTTTACAGAAGTTACGTGGTGGTATCCAACAGCTGGATCAGATTTTAATAATAGATATGTAGTTTATAACTACGGTCAAACTAATCAACAAGTGCCAATGGGTAATTGGTATACAGGTGTTAATAGTAATTCTATTAGAACAACTTGGATTGATACTTTAGTTTATCCTAAACCTTATGCAACAGCATTTAACGATTCTAACACAGGAACTTTTCCTGCTGTTATTGGTCAAACAGGATTAGGTCAAAGTGTATTGTTTGAACACGAAACAGGAACTGATCAAGTAAATCCAGATGGATCTACTACAACTTTAACTTCTTTTGTAGAATCTTTTGATTTTGCATTACAAACAGATCAAGGTATTGGAGAATACTTTTTATCTATGGGTAGATTTTTACCTAACTTTAAAAACTTAATAGGCAATGCAGTTGTTAATGTATCTGTTACACCTTATCCTGCACAAGCAAATACAGATTCTTCGTTTAGTCCTTTTACTATTGACTCTGCTACTACATTTGTTAGTACTAGAGCAAGAGGAAGGTATGCGGCTATTAAAATTGAAAACACAGGAACAGGTCAAAGCTGGCGTTTTGGAACTTTTCAAGCTGACTTAAAACCAGATGGAAGAAGATAATGACTAGAATAGTAGTAAGATTACCTGAACCTAAAAAAGAATATAGTGAAGATAACCAAAGACAGATTAACAGATCTTTTTCTTCTATTGTAGAACAACTTAACTCTACATTTTTAACACAATTAAAAGAAGATGCAGAAAGATACACATGGTTTGGACTAGGATAATATGGCAAATATATATTTAAACGCAAAAAAAGATTTAACAACTAATACAGTTACAACTGTATATACTACACCTTCTAACTCTAGAGCTATTGTAAAATCATTATTAGTCAGTAGTGATAGTGGAAGTGCTACTACAATTACTGTAGATTTATTTGATGGAGATCCTGCTTCAGCTAACAAATTTACTTTGTTTAATACAGCTGCAGTAGACGCTAACGAAAGTATACAGCTATTAACAGAGCCCTTGATTATGTTAGAAAATGAAGTATTACAAGTAACAGCAGCAGATGCAGATAGATTATTTGTTACAGCATCTATATTAGAAATTAACAGAGAGGATAGATAATGCCGTTTATAGAAACAGAAGCTTCAGTTAGGTATGAAATAATTAATGGTAAAAGAGTACCAGTAATTACACCTAAATGTGAGGTAACTTTAACTAATACAGAAACAGGTCAAGAATATATGTCAGACGCAGAAGCATTAGCAGACGTACAGAATACTGGTACAGATACTAAAGCAGAACATATAAGAAGAGACGTAAATGTGACTGTAGAAGAGATAAAAATAGGCGCTGATTTTAACATCAGCGATTGACGAATGTATAAAAACCTAGTAAATTGTGAGATACTCGCCTATTTACAAGTGTTGCGTACTTGCTTTAACACCAACAATATAAAAAGAAACTATGGGATTATTAAAAAAAATAACCAGACCATTTAAAAAAGCAACAGAAGTTATAACTAAACCTTTTGCAAAGATTACTAATAAATTATTACCAAACGAATTAAGATTCTTAGCACCTTATGCAGCTGGTATTGGTACGCTTATGTTACCACCAGGAATGGGACCTTTAATGAGAACTTTGTCCGCAGCCGGATTAAATACTGCTGGACAGATTGCAGCTGACGAAAGTGCAACTGGTGAAATAGATGATTTAAATTTAATGTCTACAGCATTAGCAGGTGGTCTTGGATATTTAGGTGCTCAAGACGTTACAGGACCAGATGGAATAAGAAGTGGTGTTGAAAGAGGAATTCCTTATAAAGACACTATGACAGACACAGTGGTAAGAGATGGAACAGGATTTTTTCAAGGTGCAGAGAATGTAGCTAGAGAGGGAGTAGGAGCTTTATCGGATTATGTACAAGGAACAAGAGCTACACTAGCGGGACTTGGAGAAGATCCAGCTAGTATATTTAGTAGCGCAAACAAATTTAAAGCAGCTAGAGATGTAGGAAAAGCTTTAGGTCCAACGGTAACTTTAGGTACAGGTGACGTGGCTTACGAATCGGCGATAGATGCACAAGATGCATATGACAGACAACTAGCTGAAGAAGAAGCACAGATAGCAGAAACGACGACCGCGGATGAATCAGAGAGAGCTAATCTACAAATGACATTTATGAGACAAGCAGGAATACCAGAAACTGAAGTTAAAACAACATTAGAAATGAATGATTTAGGAGACTACTATGAACCACCTGTTGAAACAGCAGCTCAAGGTGGAATCATTGGACTTAAAGAAGGTGGTATGTTAGACTTCGGTGGAAGAGAAATGGATTTAAGAGCCGGTGGGTTTGTACCTATTGGTAAAAAAGAAAGAGCAGATGATGTACCTGCTAGACTTTCTAAAAATGAATTTGTAATGACTGCAGATGCAGTTAGAGCAGCAGGTGGTGGAAGCGTCAATGAAGGAGCAAAACGTATGTACGAAGTAATGAACAATTTAGAGGCTAGAGCATAATGGCAGTAGATCAAACACAAGTCTTACCGGCACCGGTACTAGAAGCAGCCTTAACGGCCTTTACACAAAAGTTACCTCCTTTAATGGGGCAACAAATTAATACGGCAGCATACGATCCTAAGGTTGCAGCACAAACAGCTTTACAAACAGGAGCATCACAAGCAGCAGCTGGTTTAGGATCTTTAGTTGGACCAGACGCATACCAACAATTTATGTCTCCTTACCAACAACAGGTAATGGATACAACATTATCAGAATTTGACAGACAACAAACAATAGGACAACAAGGTTTAAGAGATCAAGCTATACAAGCTGGAGCTTACGGTGGTGGTAGAGAAGGTGTAATGCAAGCTCAATATATGAATCAAGGTGCAACTAACAGAGCAGCACTACAAGCACAATTATTAAATCAAGGATTTATGCAAGCGCAACAAGCAGCGGGAACAGATCTAGCAGCAAGACAAGGTCTAGGTACTTATCAACAAGCACTAGGTCAAGCGGATCAAGGATTTGCACAAGCAGGACTTGATGCACAAACTCTTGCAGCAAGAGAAGCAGAGTTTGAACCATTTACAAGATTAGGTTTAGTTGGACAACAACTAGCACAAATACAACCAGGCGCATTCCCGACTACAACGATCGGGTATCAACAAAGCGCAGCACCATCAAGTCCAATGGCTAGCTTCTTAGGAGGCGCAGCAGGAGCAGGCGGTGTACTAGGTAAGTTAGGAATATTTGGATAATGAGTAGAATTTTAAGAAGACCAATGTTTAGAGGTGGTAAAGTTTCTAGTTATGGAAATGGAATTGCTACGGGACTCGCGAACGGTGGTAGAGTTGGTTATGAACCAGGTGGACCAGTCACTGGTGGTGATATAATGTCTAGGTTAAGTAATTTTTTTACTAAACCTGCATTAAATCCTGATGGCACACCAATAACATTACCTAAAAGAAATTTTGTAGATGATGCATCATTTTTAATTGGACCTGGTAAATTTTTTAAAGTAGGAGGTGGTGGATTAAATCTTATTAGACAAATGGGAAAACAACCTCTTTTTCCTGCAGGATATAAAGCCGGTTTTAAAAAAGGTATGAAATCAGGGGAACCTGAAGCAGCTCCTTTTTTAAGTAATAAATATTTTAAAGATGCAATAGCTCCTTACACAAGTGGTATAAAAGAATTAACTAAAGAAGCAGTTGGAACTGTTAAAGATTATGCAATTCCTTTTGGTATTGCTTCTTTGGGTACAGGTTATGGTCTTAAAAAAGGTTATGATGCCTTTACGTCAAAAGATGATGACCCAAACAAAAAAGATGCTGCACTTTTAGAAGCAGAAGAACAAAGAAAAAGAGATGAAGAGTTTAGAGCTTATATGGAACAATTATCTAAAAATAAATTAGATAAAATTAAATCAGGTATAGGTGGTAAAGAACAAATAGACATTGACAAAAAAATATTTGCTGATGCTTTAGGTAAAAAGAAAGCTAGAATAGAAGACGCTTCTAATATGGCATTAGGTTTTGCTGCTAGAGCTTTTGAAGATGAAGCAACAACTAAAAGCGCATTAGGTAAATTTTTTGCAGATGAATCTAAACGACCAAGTGCTGCAAGCAAAATAGATCAAGCAGCTGGATCAGCAGCAATTAATAAATATATTAAAGGTGAAATTTCTAAAGCAGAACTAGATAAATTCTTTGCTCAAACAGATTATAAAATGTCTTTTGCAAGTAAAAGAGGTAAAGAAAATATAGCTGACAATATAGTTGAAGCTGGTAAATCTTTTGGTAAAGGATATAAATCAATAGAGTTTGGATTAAGAAAATCTTATCCTGAAGCAGGAACACCAAATAAAATGGATGCAAGTGAAGGTCAAACTGTAGATAAAGTTCCATTGACTGTTGATAATATAGGTCAAATATTTATAGAGGATGAAGCTCCTTATAAAGCAATACAAATAATAATAGAAGATGGTCAATTAATCAGAGATCCTCTTAATTAAGGAGATTAAATGGTAACTTTACCAACTTTAAACAATCAAAATAAAAATCAAAAAAAAGATTACGGTTTAACTGAATCTATATTAGCTGGTGTAGGATCAGGTGTATTTAAAATATTTGAAGGCGCTGCAACATTAGGTGCAACTCTTTTAGATTTAGGTGTAGATAAAAACAGAGCAGAAGCAGTTGAAGCATACTTTGATGACATCAATCCTTTTGATGAAGCAGCAGAAGCAACAGCTGCAGGAAAAATTACAGAACTTATTATTAATATTGGTATACCAGGTGGTCTTGCATTTAAAGCAGGATCAGGTTTGACCAGAGCAACTTTAGAAGCAAAAAAAGCTGGTAAGTATTTAAGCAGAAATGAAAAGTTAAAACGATATGGTAAAGGTGCGTTAGCAGGTGGTGTAGCGGAAGGTGTATTTGTAGGAGATGTAGAAGACGCTGGTACCTTTGGAGATTTTTTAGGTGGACCTACAGAAATAGATAGAGAATCTAAAACACCAGAAGCAGAATTAGCAAACAGATTAAAATTTGGTATTGAAGGTGGATTGTTTACATTAGGTATTGGAGCAGGTGCAAGAGGTATATCTAAATTAAGAAATCAATCAGGTACGGGTAAAGCGATTACAGATCCCGTATCTAGATGGATTGACAAATGGATATCAAAACCATTAAGAGCAAGAGGGCCGCAAGCGCAAGAAGGTTTTGAAGCCGAAAAAGCATATCAAGGATTACTAGGTAGAGACACTAACATAGCTGAAAACGCTATGATTAAAATAGATACTATTACAAATAGAATTCTTAAAAACTTTAAACGATCTGGTAACAAAGTAGATGATGCAAAAAGAAAAGATTTATTAAAAAAGATGAATGACATCTTAACTGATGGTAATAATCTTAATCCTACAATCGATGATGCAGGTAAAGTTACATTAAGAACTATTGATCCTGACAAAGTTATAGATTTTTCTAATGATTTAATAAATAATTACAAAGCAAATCCTAAAGACGTAGCAGAGCTTGTAGAAAACTTTAACGATATGCGTGGAACGTGGTCAGAACTATTTACATTAATGGGTTCAAGATTAACACCAAGTGCATTAGAAGATTTTCAAAAAGTAATTCCAAAACAAATTAACGATGTATTAGATAGGGGTTACGAAGTATTTAAAAATAGTCCTATGTCTGTTGCGGACAATTATGGACCGAGTAGTAAAGTAATTAACACCGCAGTAAAAGAATTTATAGATGTAGCAGGAGAAAAAGGTGTTACACTTTCAGAAGATGTAGCTAAAAATATGGTCAATGAAGTGTGGGCCAACGCTAAATTACCTAGAGGGGTAATGATGAACGAAGGAACAAAATCAGGCACTGTTAGATTAGGTTCTGTTCCTAATTTTTTTTTAAAATCAGAGGCAGATAATTTGTTATCTAAAAAAGGTGATTTTGTAAAAACATCAGGTGGTAAAAACTTGTCAGATTTAACTGGTGTAGGACAAGGTATTATAAGAAAACTGTTAGGCAAAGCAGAAAACCCTATGTCGACTATTGTTGAAGGTACAAATGCTTTATCAATACAAGTAAGATTAAACCAATATCTAGATGATCTTGTTAAACAATCTAATGTTTTAAAAAAAAATTGGGACGAGTGGGACGCTGGTGGTAGAGTTGGACCAGAACCAAGAGTACCTTTTCTTGTAAATAATCCTGGTGAAGCTAAAAAATATTTTGGTGCAGCAGCAAAAAATAATGTTGATTATGAAATTATTGCACCTGCAAAAGGCGGATCAATTAGATCTACAAAGCTTGGTAGATTTGAAGACATAGATGCAAAAATTAAACCTGTTGATGAGTTAGAGGCAGCAAGACTAGAAGAACTAGGAATTATAGATGAACTTACTAATCCTATCGCTGGTAAGTATGCATTATCCGATTATGCACAAGCATTAAAACAAGTAGACAATTTAAAGAAAAAAGATTTACCTGCAACACTTTATCAAAATTTAGTATTATATCCTAAAGCTACATCACAGATGGCTAAAACAATTCTTGCACCATTTACTCACGCAAGAAACTTTATTAGTGCTGCAGCATTTGCAGCTGCAAATGGCTTCGTACCAT
>WLWG01000374.1_pt2 | contig 17939 bp, 16 predicted proteins | sample 6712871 | NCBI WGS metagenome assembly WLWG01 (sample SAMN12718693, study PRJNA515312) | sponge metagenome | isolation source: marine sponge | host: Mycale hentscheli | place: New Zealand: South Island, Marlborough, Capsize Point | collected 2003-05-01
GGCAGCCAAGAAGCGCCCAGCAAAGCGCACCGCAAAGAAGGCAGCCAAGAAGCGCCCAGCAAAGCGCACCGCAAAGAAGGCAGCCAAGAAGCGCCCAGCAAAGCGCACCGCAAAGAAGGCAGCCAAGAAGCGCCCAGCAAAGCGCACCGCAAAGAAGGCAGCCAAGCGTCCTGCCAAGAAGGCAACGCGCCGCCGCTAGATCGCACAGCAATTACGAAGGCCCGCACCATCTGGTGCGGGCCTTCGTATGTTCTTGGCTCTGGCGGCTACATCGGAGCCATCAGCCCGATAACTACCGCCGTTCAGTCATCGTCATCGTCGAAGGCCGCGTTGCGCTCAGCGGCGCGCTCGAGCGCCTGACGCGCGGCGTGCTCGCTCTCGTAGGGGCCGAGACGCTCAGCGTTGGCGCAGCCGTCCTCCGGCTCCACCTGCTGATGCTCCAGACAGAAATACCACTGCATGCGTTGCCTCTTTCTCGTCACGATCCGCCGTTGCCTACGGGGGTTTCTCCTCGTCAGGACACCGACGGCGTTCAATCTAGTGCGCGCCTAGAATCCTTGGCATGGATACGACCATTCGCGATCCTCTCGTTCCCGGTCACCTTTCCCCCCGACGTTCGGTACCACCATCGATCGCCCGCCCGGAATACGTCGACCGTCCGGCGCCGGCGCCTTTCCAAGGCTCGGACGTCCAATCGGCCGAGACCATCGAGGCAATGCGGATCGCCGGACGAATCGCAGCAGACGCCCTGGCGGAGGTCGGTCGCAACGTTCGTCCAGGCGTATCGACCGATGAGCTCGACCGAATCGGCCACGAGTTCCTCATCGATCATGGCGCTTACCCATCAACTCTCGGTTATCGCGGCTACCCCAAATCCTTGTGCTCGAGTCTGAACGAAGTCATCTGCCACGGCATCCCTGATTCCACCGAACTGGCCGAGGGCGACATTTGCAATATCGACATCACTGCCTTCATCGGAGGCGTCCACGGCGACACGAACGCGACCTTCCTCGCCGGAGATGTTCGTGAGGAAGCGCGGCTGCTCGTCGAGCGCACACACGAGGCGACGATGCGGGCTATCCGAGCTGTCCAACCGGGACGCCCCTTGAGTGTCGTCGGTCGGGTAATCGAGAGTTACGCGAAGCGCTTCGACTACGGCGTGGTGCGAGACTTCACCGGACATGGCATCAGCTCGTCCTTCCACAGCGGCTTGATCGTCCCCCACTACGACGACCCTCGGATAGACGTCGAATTGCGCGAGGGAATGACCTTCACGATCGAGCCGATGTTGACCCTCGGGACGTACCAGCACGAAATGTGGGACGACGGTTGGACAGCCATCACCCGGGATCGACGTTGGACCGCGCAGTTCGAGCACACCATCGTGGTGACATCCGACGGCGCCGAGATTCTCACGTTACCCAGCAATGCCGCCGGCTCATGACGCACGCACCCACAAAGTCGTCCTGGCCCGACGACGTTCGCACCCTCGCGATCGATATCGGCGGTAGCGGGATCAAGGCTTCGGTCCTCGATCCCCACGGATCCCTTCTCGTGGACCGCGTCCGAGTCGACACCCCTTACCCCTGCCCGCCCGAGCGACTGGTCGCCACGCTGGTCAGCCTCGCCGACGATCTCCCCGATGCCCACCGAGCGGCGATCGGCTTTCCCGGCTTGGTCCGGGACGGACGGGTCTTGACGATCCCGTCTCTGTCCCGTGCCACCTACGACGGAACCGAAGATCCCGACCTCGCCGCTCAGTGGGAGAGATTCGACCTCGGCAGCGCCCTGGCAGAGGTCATGAGCATTCCAACCCTGATCGTCAACGACGCCGACATGCAGGGCTGCGCGGTCATCAGCGGCGTAGGAATGGAATTCGTCATCACTCTCGGCACCGGAATCGGCACCGGCCTGTTCCATGACGGCACCCTGTTCCCCCACCTCGAGCTTTCCCACGGGCCCTTCCGCGACGGCCAGGACGTCGACCACGCTCTGGGGAACGTCGAGCGGAAGAAGATCGGCAACAAACGTTGGCGCAAGCGGGTGACGGAGGCTATCGAGGCCTTCGATGCCGTTATTCACTTCGATCGCATCTACGTCGGCGGCGGGAACGCCAAACACCTCGAGATCGACGACATCGGCCCAAAAGGTGAGATCATCTCGAATGCAGCGGGCGTGATCGGCGGAGTGCGCCTGTGGGACATGGTCGAGTCAACTACCCAGCGCCGCGGATAGCCTCCCGACATTTACACTGCCCGCATGACGCGCTGGTTGACCGACGACGAGCAACGAGCGTGGCGCGCCTGGATCGAAGCTTCGATGTTGCTCAATCAACGCCTGAGCGCGGATCTCCAGCGCCTGCACGATCTGACGCTGGCCGACTACGAGATTCTGGTCCACCTGTCGGAGCACTCCGAGCGCCGGATGCGGATGAGCGAACTCGCGGAGGCGACACTCGTGTCACGAAGTCGACTGAGTCACCAGGTCGATCGGCTCGTGAAGCGAGGCTTCGTCGAGCGCCAAGAATGCGACGTCGACAAGAGGGGCTCCTTCGCGGCTCTGACGAGCGACGGCTGGACCGCAATCGAAACCGCCGCCCCCGATCACGTCGAAAGCGTTCGCGAGCACCTCGTGGACGTTCTCGGACCGAAGGACTTCGCATCCCTCGGAAACGCATGCACCACAATCGCCGAGAACCTGCAGGCCTCCGAGCAGGAGTGATGACGTCCTACCGGCGCGGCGTCCCCGATGCCCCCGGCGTCCAGGTCGTCCCCGGGGGTCTAACGCGTCAGCTCACCGACCACGATGCGGTGGTTCGAGAACGGTGTCTTCTTCGGAGACTTCGCGTAGTACACCCGCCACTTGTTGGGGCCAAGTTGCACAGCGGTTGGGTCGAGCGCGTTGAAGGAGGCCGGCGTCAACGGCTTAGCGTTCACCTTCCACTTCAGGCCGTCTCGACTCGTCGCGACGAAGAGACGCTGCGGAGGATCACCCGGTCCGGTGGACAGCAGCATCAGCCAGTCGCCGTTCTTCGCCTGAATGACGTCGGAGTCGACATACCCACCCGTGGTGCGATACCCCGCGTCTTGGGTGAAGGACGTGCCACTCGCGTCGGTGGACGTGGCGCTGACGATGACCTCGTCCGAACGAGACCCCCGTCCCTTCTGTGACTTCGAGCCGAAGGCGGACGCCGGCAGCCCACACTTTTTCGCAGCCTTCTTGGCTTTGGAGGTCACCTTCTTCTGGCCCGACGCCATCGCTTCCAAGGTCCCTCGATTGATGTACTTCATGATGCACATCTGCTGGGCGCGCGTCGGCTCGAAATTCTTTGATTCCTCGCCGCCTTGCCGATCCTTACCTTCGGCAACCCAATACAGCCGGACGAGCCCGTCCGGGGTGATGACCGAGTCCGGGACTCCCCACGCACGCTCGTTGGCCGTCGCGGTGAATCCAAGGCGAGTGATATCTCCGAGCGTTGGCGTGCCGTTGACGTAGGTCACGGGAGCGGTGGCGATCTCTTTGCTTCCGTCCACCTCGGGGATAACAAAGTAGGCGCGCTGGCTGCCGTCGGCCAAGGTCACCTGCGTGAAATCCGTACCAAAGTCAGGAGGCAGGGAAGTTTGTGTGCAGGCGCCTCCCACGGTGCAAACGCTCATCAACCATCCGCCCGCCTCACCGGCGCTGTGAAAGACCCGGTCGGTATTGCCATCAATCTCCATGGCGAACGGACTAACACCGGACATGCCGGTGGCAGAGCCCTTCGACAGGTCGTAGGAGGCCGCGCCAGCGGCGGTGGCAGACGCCACGAGCAAACTCACAGCGGCCACCGGGGCAACGATTCGAACAATTCGAGACGTCATCTTTAGAGAATAGCCATTGAGGACGTTCCCGAGCCCACAATCGGAGAAAACATCGAAGGCCTGGGCGCACGCCTGCACGGGCCGCTAACGTGTGGTTTCTTCTATCCACACTCAGGGAGCACCCATGGCCGACGACGGCACGTCGTCGCAGATTCCCCCCACGCTCACGCGGGCCGCGGGCATCACGTGGCGGGTGCTCATCCTGCTCGCTGGGCTCGTGGTGGTCGGCTTCTTCCTCAACCTCGTCTTCCCGGTGGCTCTCGCCCTCTTCCTGAGCCTCCTGGTGACCGCTCTTGCCTCACCCGTGATGACTCTGCTGGGCAGATTCATGCCCAAGGTGCTCGCCATGGTGCTGTCTCTGGTGATCATCTTGACCGCCATCGTGTCGATCTTGTTCATCGTCGTCCGGTCAACAATCGCTGAAAGCTCGAAGTTGGTCGCAAGCCTGCAATCGGGATTAACGGAAATCCGCTCATGGCTCAAGGACGGACCGCTCGGGCTGACGGACGAGAGTGTCAACGGCCTGGTGACCCAAGCTGAAGCATGGGGCAAGACCGCTGCCGAAGGTGCGTTGAGTGCTGCTGCAGGTGAACTCGGAAGCCTGGGCACACTCATCATCGGCGGTTCGGTCTTCTTCTTCGGTGTGATCTTCTTCCTGCTGTCGCCCGACAAGATTTGGGGCTGGGTGGTCAGCTGGCTACCGAATTCGAGTAGGGCAACGGTGGATACATCGGGGCGGATCGTCTGGCATTCGATTTCGAGCTACACCAAAGGAATCGTCGTGATCGCCCTGGCCGATGCGGCATTGGTCTTCATCGGCTTGACGATTCTCCAAGTGCCTCTTGCTCCAGCGCTCGCGGCCGTCGTATTCCTCGGTGCCTTCATCCCGGTGATTGGTGCGCCGATCGCGACATTCTTCGCCGCCATCGTGGCTCTGGCCGAGCGAGGACCAGTCGTCGCCCTGCTTGTCATCGCTCTCACCGTGGTGGTCGGGTCACTTGATGGGCACATCCTGCAGCCACTGGTCATGGGCAAGGCGGAGAACTTGCATCCGCTGGCGATCATCGTCGTCATCGCCATCGGTAGCGTCACCCTGGGCATCGTCGGCGCGCTGATCGCAGTTCCGATTGCCGCTGCTGGCTACGGCGTGGCCAAATTCGTCACCGGACGAGACCCCCATCATCCGTACCCGCCTGCCCCCGTGTGATCGGGGCTCCCCGGGATTCCACGGATGGGGGGCGAGTGGGCCTGGGAGCCGGAGAGAGACCCCTCCATGACGTTGCGTCATGTTCCCTGATTTCCAGGAGGGAACGGAGCCGTTAGGTGACGTCGAGCGCCACATGGTTGGCATACATTTGGCCTACAAACGGGTTCCCAGGGGGCTAACCATCGAAACCGTCTATCCACTCGCGCCGGGAGAGTCAGTGGGATGCTCTGTTACTGCAGGCACAACGGTGCGCGTGGTTAATCCCAGGGGCCATCAGGTCGTGGATCTATGGGCGTTTGTTCAATCAGATCCGACTGAGTATCTGTCGATGGCACACAACCGGACTGCGCACTACTCCACTCGGTTTCAAGCGGGCCATGTGCTGGTCAGTAACCGGTTCAAGAAACTGCTCCGCTTTATTGAAGACACGACAGACGGGTTTCATGACTCCTTTCATGCAGCCTGTTCAGTGCAGAGCTACGCGCATTTTGGCAGTGATCAGCAGCATCCAAACTGCGAGGACAATCTGCAAAAAGCGCTCCACGAGGCCGGCATCGCCATTCAGATTACTCCGCCCCCCTGGAATCTTTTTGAGAAATCGTTCGTTGATGAGGATGGCTTGATCCATGATGGGACAACCAGCGCGAAAGCCGGTGATTACGTCGAACTCCATGCTGAATGTGACCTTCTTATGGTGTTTTCAGCATGTCGCTCGACGATCGGCAATATTCAAGGCGGTGACCCTGCGGGTGCGCAGATACTTCTCTACCAACACGACACTTCTGCTGCAGGTTACTGACTGAAGAGTATGAATGAACTCCATTTCTTTACGGCTATCTCACTGCTCAGAGGGTCCGCAACCTTGAGGTTGGGGACCCGTCCTGTCTGTGACCTGTTTTGGCATGCACTTGGCATACATTTCCTGTTTCCACGAAGGGATGGGACGAGTCGGCCTGTAAGCCGGATTCTGTTCCTCGCCACCTCGCGGTGACGATTCGGTGATCATCCATCTGCGAGTGCTGTTGCCAGCACCCTGATGCGGTCTACCAGTGGATTGCGAGCGGGTCACTCATCCACCAAGGCCGGCGGACCGGCCCACTTGACCTTGCTCCCGGTGGGGTTTGCCGAGCCACGGCAGTCACCTGCCGCGCTGGTGGTCTCTTACACCGCCCTTTCACCCTTACCTCGATCGCTCGAGGCGGTCTGCTCTCTGTGGCACTGTCCCGCGGGTCACCCCGGGTGGGCGTTACCCACCACCGTGCCCTGTGGAGTCCGGACTTTCCTCGACGCTTACGCGCCGCGATCACCCGGCCGACTCGTCCGGAGACCAGGGTACGCCGCTCCGACGATCGACCCTGTGTCGGTGTTACCTTCGACGAGATGTCAGGAGGCACGTGATGGGAACCACGTCGGTTGTAGCGAGAATGACGATCGCCTGCGCGGTCGCCCTGTCGGTCATCGGGATCGCGACCCCCACCGGGGCTGTCGAGCCCCCCAAGCCACGCAAATCCGCATGCACGGCCGACCCAGCCGACTACGCATGCCTGCGAACGGATTCGCGAAAGGAAGTAGCCGGGGAGCCCATAACGTTCCGCGGCTCGCTGAGTAGCCAGGCCCGAAAGAATCTGGCCCAGTGGACCGATGGTGAGAACACCATCTGCCTCACCCGATACAAGACCGCGCCGGAAGAGGACGGCTCCTGGCCGAGGCAAACACTCGATGAGGCGTGCACGACATTGAACACCGACGGCACCTTCGGACTGGTCGCCTATCTTGGTCGCCAGGGGAAGTTCTTCTACGGCGTTGAGATGGGTCCCTGTAAAGGCGACGCAGGCTTGTGCGGAAACGGAGACGACCTCTTGCTCAACAACTTTAATAATAAGAAGAACCGGGCAGTCGCCGTCAAAACCATCGCCCCGTGAGGCACGCGGGACAATAGGCGAGTGCTCGTTCTCTTACCGCCCAGCGAGGGCAAAACCGGACCGGCGTCCGGGTCACGGTTGAAACCATCAACGCTGTCCTTTCCTGGACTCGCGGCACCCCGGTCACGCGTCTTCGACGCCCTCATTGCACTGTGCTCGGGCAACAAGAAGAAGGCGGCCACGGTCTTGGGCCTCGGCCTCAAGCAGTTGGACCTCATCGACATCAATGCTCGACTGGCTACAGCACCCACCGCGCCGGCCATCGAGATCTACACCGGTGTCCTGTACGACGCCCTGGACTTCTCAACTCTCCCAACGACCGCGAAGAAGCGAGCGTCCACCCGCGTGGCCATCTCCTCGGCTCTGTTCGGGCTCTTGCGACCCGGCGATCTGATTCCTCAGTACCGACTTAGCGCAGACACCGCAATCCCCGGACTCGGGCCTCTCGCGGCGGTGTGGAGGGACAGCGTCCAAGCCGAGCTGCGGGCGACGAAAGGACCGATCCTGGATTTGCGCTCTGGCGCGTACGTGAAACTTGGTCCGCTGCCGGCGGAAACCGCCGACCGAGGTTTCGTGGGCAGGATTCTGCTGGAGAAGGCCGGGAAGCGAAGCGTGGTGAGCCACCACAACAAGGCGACCAAGGGCCTCCTCGTCCGGGAGATCCTGGGGGCTTCCAAGGCCCCACGGTCCGCAGATGACCTGCCGGGTTTCGTGGAGGATTTGGGGTTCCAGGTCGAGGTGCACCAGCCGAAGAAGCCAACCGACCCGTGCGGCCTTGACATCATCGTTTACACAACCTGAACATGTCCCATAAGGGCGTCGTATACGTCTCACGGATGCTGGTACCGCAGAGCACAATGTCTCGAAGACGAAGGGAATCAATATGAGCAAGACCCGAGTAATCGTTGCCGGAGCATCCGCGATAGCCGTCGCCACCGCTCTGGTGGGCGTGGGAACCGTCGCATCCGCGGACGACGCTTCAGGCGCGTCCAAGGGTAAGGGTGGCGTCCTGTCTCAGTTGGAAGACGACGGCACCTTGACTTCCGATGAAATGACGGCCGTGAAGGATGCGCTCCGCGCGCAACGCACCGAGAACCGCACCGAGAAGCAAGCCGAGCGCGAAGCCGCTCGAGCCTCGATCTTGGCCGGGCTGGTGTCCGACGGAACGTTGACCCAATCGCAGGCCGACGCGATTGCCGCCGCCGGCAAGCGCGGCATGCGCGACCTTGTCCGCGACGGGACCATCGACCGCGACGATATGCAGGCGCTGAAGGCTGCCTTGCAGGATTTCCGAGCACAGAACCGGGACGCGAAGAAAGTCGAACGGGAGGCCGCACGTGACGCCGTTCTCGACGGGCTGGTGTCCGATGGCACGTTGACGCAATCCCAGACCGATGCGATCGCCACCGCGATCGATGCCCGCATCGCCGAGAAGGGCGACCAGCGGGGCAAGAAGGGCAAGCGCGGTAAGCGCGGCGAGCGGAGTGGGTTCGGCGGCGCAGCGAACGCCGACGTCACGACCTTCGGAGCCCGCGCCTAACGCCCTCGGCTACGTCCCGTCGGGCCCACGCAGTTCGTTGAGGTGGGCGACGTCGGCGAAGCTGAACATGGAGGAGTTCCCGTCCGGGAACCACGCCACCCTGCTGATCGAGCAGGGTGGCAGTTCCATGCGGTAGATGCTGTCCACCGGAGCACCGACAGCATCGGTGATCATCAACTTGATCGGTGACACGTGGGCCACGACGACGACCGTTTGACCCGGGTAGCGATCGACGATTCGCTCGCGTGCTTGTCGCACCCGGACCTGACAGTCGTCGAAGGATTCACCCTCCGGTGGCGCCACGGACGTCGATGCCAGCCATTCGGCGAGCTCGTGTGGCCACGTCGCACGGACGTCGGCGAACGTGTGTCCGTCCCATACCCCAAAGGAGCATTCCGCGAGCCCTTCATCAATCGTGACGTCGAGCCCGGTGGCCTCGGCGATGAACGCCGCTGTCTCTTGGGCCCGCTTCATGGGGGACGACACGATCGCGGCCGGCAGTGCACTTTCAGCGAGTGCCGCGGCCACGGACCGCCCCTGCTCGATACCCAAGTCGATCAGCGGTGGATCGTCACCGCCGGAGCCACTGAATTTCTTCTCTAACGAATGCTTCGTCGCCCCGTGGCGGACCAGGAGAATCTCCGTTGGCTTCCCGACATCGGCCCAGCCGATCATCGTCCGGGGCGGCTGCGCGGCCTTTGTTGACTCTGCGAGTTCGGCGCGGGCCTGATCTTCGGGCGCATCGCCCACCATGTCCCCGTCGAGGCGCTCGCTGGTTCGGCGAATGCTCCGATCACCGCCACCCAGCGCCGAGTCGAGCATCTCGTTCACGAGGGCATCTGCAGTGGCGTTCTCCGCCCGCGGGATCCACGTGTAGTTGACAAGGGTCGGGTCGTGCGCATCGCGAGCGCGCAGGGCAAGGGAGCGAATGTCGTCACTCTTGATCTTCCATCGCCCGGACATCTGCTCGACGACGAGTTTGGAATCCAGGCGTACGTCGATGCGCGCATCGGGGTCGATGGCGTGCACATACTCCAGCCCGGCGATAGCGCCGCGATACTCGGCGAAGTTATTCGTCTCGTGATCGAAAAACTCGGCGATCTCCACGATGACGTTGCCCGCGGAGTCGCTGACCAAAGTCCCGTAGGCGGCCGGACCCGGGTTGCCGCGGGATCCGCCGTCCGCGGACACGACAAAGTGCGCCGACACGATCGATTACAGCCCCGACTCGGATGTGCGCACCAGCACACGGCGGCATTCTTCGCACCGAAGAACCTCGTCCTCGGCCGCCGCCTTCAACGCCGCGACCTCCGTCGGCGGCAACTCCAGCCGGCACCCTTCGCACCGGCCTCGATACAAACGCGCCGCACCCACACCTGCGTGATCGGCGCGGACCTTGTCATACAGCGCCACCAGTTCCGCGGACACCGCAGCTGCCGCCTGTTCCCGCTCGGCAGCGATGCTTGTCTTCTGGGCATCGATGTCCGATTCGATGCCGGCGACCTCCGCCGCGAGCTCCTGCTCGCGTGACTCGGCCGCCGTGACGTCGGAGGTCAACTGCTCGACGGCGGCCTTCGCGCCTTCCACACGCTCCATAACTTCGAGTTCGACGTCTTCGAGAACGGTCTGGCGCGCTGCCAGGGACTGGATCTCCGATTCCAGGCTCTGCAACTGCTTCGGATCCGTGATCGACCCGGAATCGAGGAGTTCGCGGTCTTTGCGGCTGCGCTCGCGCACAAGGTCCACGTCCGCGTCTGCCTTCAGTTGTTCCCGCTCGAGGTCCGACACGATCGTCTCGGCGGCAATGACTTCTTTGCGCAGCCGCGCGAGGCGCTCGCGCAGATCCGCCAATTCCTGGGTCTGTGTCAGGGAGTTCAGGCGGTGCTGCAGCTGTGCCAACTTCGTGTCGTGCTCTTGGACGTCCAGCAGCGCGAGCTGCTCAGCGTGCGGAGCCTTCACGACGTCCTCCCGATGTGTGCCGACCACGGCGAGGTGTCGATGGTCGAAACCGATGTGGTCACGGTACCGGGGCCCATGTCCTCGTCCAGGCTCGCGGCCGCTTGCGGCAACCACAACCACTCCGCAGCCCAGTGCGGGACATCGATCAAGGCCTTCCCCGTCGCTAGCAGGTAATCCTGCGCCCGGTGATGTCGAAGGTCTCCGGTGACGTACACGTCGACGGCCGGATCGAGGGACTCCAGCAGCGAATCACCCGCTCCCCCACACACCGCCACCCGGCGCACCGGCGAATCCACATCACCCGCGATGCGGATGCCGTGCTCGGTCGCCGGAAGAACCGACGCTAAACGATCACCAAGTTCTCCCACAGTGGTTGCCTCCGGGAGGTCACCTACGCGACCGGTGCCGACCTGCTCACCGGCGGGATCGATCGCCGTGGTGACGCTGAGGCCGCAGGCCTCCGCGAGGGCATCAGAGACACCGGGGCGGGCGTGATCGGCGTTCGTGTGTGCGCAATACAGCGCGATCCCGTGGCTGATGAGTGTGTGCACGACGCGCCCTTTCGGGGTGGTGGGCGCCACCGAGTGAACACCGTGCAGGAACAGCGGGTGATGGGTCACGATCATGTCGGCCCCCACGGCCAGTGCCTCGTCCACCACCGACAGCACCGGATCCACCGCGAACAGCACGTGCTGGACAGTCGCCGCGGGATCCCCACACACCAGCCCGACGGCGTCCCAGTCCGACGCCAACTCGGATGGATAACGCTGCTCGAGAGCAGAGACGGCCCGCTCCACCGTGGTGGTCATCGCCGCAGGCTACCCAGCGGTCTGACCTGTCATCACCATCGGTAACCTCCGCGAGGGCCCATAGCTCAGTTGGCTAGAGCGCTTCCCTTACAAGGAAGATGTCATCGGTTCGAGTCCGGTTGGGCCCACCGATCGCTGCCTTTGATGGAGTTTCCAGATGGGAGCAACTCCATGCAGCATCCACGACAGTCTTCGTATTCGGTGCCTGAGGTCTTGATTCCGCGGCATCTTCATCCGAACACCCAGCGTAAGTACCGCGAGGTGCTGCGCAAGTTCCATGTCACGACGAGTACGGGCTGGGACGACATCCGGGACGACGTCTTGCGCGTAAGCAACATCAATACTCGTCGCACCTGCATCATGGTCTTGCGGCAAGTGCTGGGTCGTGCGGGGGCGCCAGCGGTCCCGCGGTCGGTTCGCAGGTCTTACTCGTTGCCTTCGGCACAGGAGATCATTGAGCGGTCAGCGGGGAAGTATCAGCACTTGGTTCTGGTGATGGCTTTTGCGGGGCTCCGACTGTCGGAAGCGGTTGCTTTGCAGCATGAGGATTTACACACCAATGGCTCGCAGCACTGGCTTATCGTGTCTCGTAGCAGGGATAACGACGGACGCATCAATCCCGCGAAAACTAGTGGCCGCGTTGCCATACCGGCGTGGCTATTTGAGCGATTGCAGTGCGCACCGGCGTGTGATGTTCGACCAGGCAGTGTCTATAAGTGGATGAAGCGACGTGGCCTTCAACCACACGGCTTGCGACATTGGTACGCCACGTATCTCGTGCGAACGACGAAAAATGTTGAACTGGCGCGCAGACAATTACGTCATGCCAATTTACAAACAACGCTGGAAATTTACGTTGAAGTTGCTGCAGAAGATGAATTAAGTCTTATTTCACAAATAGAAGATCCGTTTACTGCGGAATCACAACTGCAACGCGCTTGACATACACATTCGTGTTGTCGAGCGGCGACGCGTCGCGTAAAATTGGAGTCAAATAAGGAGCCGGGCTCTCCGCTGCCACGACAACACAGCGGCCGCTCACAGTGAGTGGAATGGACCGGTTGTTCCCCTCGATTCGCTCGAGGTCGCGGAACAACACCGATGTCAAGTACAGATAGATCAAAAGCAAATGAACAACGTGATTTCTACGTCACTCTTCTTCAGTGCAGCGCCGCAGTCACACACGAACAACTCACGATGCATGTCAAGTGCCCCGCATACGTGCTCTCTCGTGCGCGTGATCACGAAACGCAGGGGTTGTCGTGACGTGGCTTAAACTCAGTGACGACTTTCATGACGAACTTGCACGCTTCGGTATCAGTGATGAGGCCTTCAGGACGCACGTAGAGGCTCTCATATGGGCGATGCGACGCGAAAACGGTGGCTCCATAGACAGAACTGATATCAGGCGTTTTGCGGAGTCTGAGAAGGTTGAGGCGGCCATTGCAGAACTGCTGGACAAGAAGGTGTGGACCTACGACGAAAACCACCAACGCTTTCAACTCATTGTTGGAATGGAACACCAACCAACACCGGCGCAAATCAAAGCCCGAAGAGCAGGTAACGCCGTACGAAAGCAGGAAGAGCGAGAACGAGAGCGGAAACGAACAGAGCGCAAAGTAGACGCGTCAAACAAGAGCCAGCAGGACACCTCACCATCCTCTCCTTAGGTGAGGCTTTCCCGTCCCGTCCCGACCCGTCCCGTCCCGACCCGTGTCACGCGTGAGTCACGCCGTGACACACAGGAAGGCCTGGGCTCGCTGCTCGAGTCCGCGCGAGCCGTAGCCGCGGCCAACGAATGCGCGGCTCGTTCGGCCGCCTCTTGACCCGCGGCGCTCATGACACAGATTTACTGACCTCAAGCGAAGGACGCCGGGATCAATTGGCGTGACCGCCAGGACCTTGTTCGGCACGCACCGGAGCAGTACCGGGCATCACTTCGGTGCCACCACATTTGGGCGCCACAATCCGCGCAGCAGACCATGTCTGTCTTGCCTGTGCGGTCTCGGTAGTAGGAATCCCACCGACACCTCTCGGAGCACCACTTACGGCGAGGCCGGCTTAACAACAATCCACATTCCCTGCACATCAACGCGTTCATGCGACCTATTGTCCGCCGTCCTGAGCGGGATTCTGGGGGGTTTCAGGCGCGAATGTCTTCGTGTCCACTGCCACAGATAGAGGCTTGTCAGGCGCTGTGTGACGCTTCCACAGCGGTCCTTAGTGCGACTTGGCTCGGATGAAGCATTTTTGATGGGTAATACGAGTCATGCGTAACCCAGAAACACGTATGTGATGACACAAATTTCTTGACGGCCTATATACACATATAGGTGGGGGGTGCCTGGGCAATACCCGGGTCACATTGAAGAAGAGCATGGGTTCTGATGGAACGCACGCCCACCAGCGCATCTGTTGGGGTGGGGCGTGCTTATGTCAATCGTGATGCAGTCACGGGGGGGTGCCGCGCTGTGACGTCATTGGCCTGCATCCGGGGCCACAGCCACGGGTAGGCACATGGCGTTGGCTTGACCTAATGGTCGGGCGCGGTTGGCTGGATGGCCATCCACGCGATGAGGTGTACGTCTTCTGGGGTGATTGAGAATCGTTGTTCTCTAGCATCGGGGGTGATGAGTCCGAGTTCGTCGACTAGTTCGATGAGTCGCGTGGTCTTGTTGTCGTCAGTCATGGCTTCATCGTTAAGGACGGCTCTGACGATGGTGGCGACCCGGCTGGCTTGGCCTCGGCGGTAGACCTTGATGGCTTTGTCGACGTCGTCTGTGTTTGCGCGGGCGTTGTGCTCTTGGAGGTGCTTGATCGCCTTTCGGATTGGCGGGGCCAGGTTGGGTTGATTTCCTTGCGCATCGAGGGAGTCGTTCCACATGTCGGCGATCGATTGACGGGCCGCTTCCCAGGCGTCGTAGGCGAGGTCTAGCCACTCAGGTGGCAGGTGGGCGGGGGCGTCTTGGGACGGCGGGTTGGCCATCGTGAGTGCCGTGAGGCTTTGGTCGATGACAGTTATGGGTGTTCCCTGCAGGGTGTATTTCGAGTCGGGGTCTGGCGCAGTGAGTGCTGTCGTGGATCCACCTGGGATGAGGCTTGCCGGCAGGGGTACGTAGCGAAATACCGGTTCATCGGACTTGTTGAGGATGCGTGCACAGAAGACGTATCCGGGGACTCGGTCATCGGTGGTGAACCCGGAGCCGACGCTCCACGCCATGTTCTCCAGGGTTCGTTCCAGGGAGGCATTCTCAACGGCGCGTCGGAGCATCGCGCGGAACTCTTCACCTGACATCAGGGACGCGTCCTGGCCCGTGAACAAGGTGGTGTCTCCAGATTGCAGGGCGCGTATTTGCTCGGTCTTGTTGTTGAAGACCCGGTCGTCACTGGCTGCGACTCCAGGTAGTACTCGACCGTGCCCGATCGATGCCGCGGCTTTTGCCAATTTCAAGTGCAAACGCTGTTCTAACCCGAGCCACTCATCGAGCCCTGAGTCGGGGAAGAAGCACCAGACGTATATCCGGTCGTGGTGGGAGCCGATGCGGTCGATACGTCCGTGGCGCTGCACGAGAACTTGCGGATTCCACGGAAGGTCGATGGAGGCGACGTTGCGGGCCTGCTGCAAGTTGACGCCCTGAGACAAGACATCGGTGGTGAACAACAGGTCAAACGCGTCCTCAGACACCGGGGTGCCGGACGCGTCCACGGCGCCACCGGTGCGTGGCGCGAAGCCAGCAACCGCCACATCCTGCTCAACGCTGAGAGGACGATGATCCTTACCGGCGGTCTTCCTGCCCGAGCCGCTCACGAACGCGACCCGACCCCGGTACGGCTCAAGGCGTGGATCATCCAAGATCGTGTCGATGTTGTCTTGGATGTAATCGATCGTGTCCGCGAAGTAGGAAAACACCAGTGTCTTGCGATCGTCCCGGGCGGCTTGCGCCCGTTCGGTGTCCTCGAGTTCCGGGTGTTCTAGTTGCCGCTTCCGCTCATCACTGCTGGCCTGATCCAAGATGTCCGCCAGCATCTCCGCAAGAGCCTCAAACTTCGGGTCCTGCTCGACTGTGGTGGCGTCCTCGACCGTGGCCGCCAACGACCGCAACAGGCGAATATCGTTCTTAATGTCAACTACGAGGGCTCGAATGTTGTACTTCTGCGCGGAGTTGAAGTCAGCGGATTCCTTCCACGAGTCGTGGGCAAGATCATCGGTGATGTCCAGTCGTATCCAGTCCCGCAGAGAATCGCCCGACGCCACGAGCCCCTGCTCATTAATCAGACCCAGCAGCCCTTCAAGCGTCCCCGCCATCTTCCGGCACGTAAGCACGAACGCCCGGGTGGAGGATTCCAGTCGCTTCAGTAGGCCCGTACGCAAGAGCCCGGAGACCTGCACTTCGGCTGCGCGCTGCCGACGGTCCAAATCATCGTCGCTCACCTGATAGCGACTGGGCGTGTAGCCGGCGAGAGTGAGCCGCTCATCATCCAGCGACGACAAGCCCTCATCCGGGATACTCCCGCTGAAGAAAACGTCATCATCGTCACTGTCTGCACCAAGAGCGTGAGCGAACGTGTCGAAGAAACTGTGGCCGGTGTCGCTGTCAGTCAGCAGCGGAGCCAGTGAGTAATCAACCCGCTCCACAGTCGGCTCCGGGAACGACAAGGGAAGCCCGTCTTTCTCCAATCGCTGACCGATGTAATGGTGGCGCACGAACTGCCGGGTTCGCCGAACGGCGACGGCATCCAAAATGTCGAACAACTGCTCCGGGGACAGGTCATCAGTTCCGAGTTTGTCTAACTCCTTGAAATGCGTACTCAGGCTCGGGATGCCGATCTCAGCAAACTCGTCATCGTGAACGATGAAATACGACAACAACGAGTGCAAGTCACCAAGGGAGTTATTCACCGGCGTCGCCGTCAGGAGCGCGACTCGTTTGCGTGGGTTGCCCTTCAAGATGTCAACGAGCGCCTGCGCCCGCTGCGTATCGTTATTGCGCACCGTGTGCGCCTCATCCAAAACCACGAGCGAGTACTCATCCGGGTCACGCGCAACATCCAAGTGCCAGATACGCCCATCAGGGGTCGGCTCGGCCAGGAGGTCGTCGTAGGAGATCGCATCAACCCAGCCACCTAGATGCTCTCGATCCACATACGGCTTCCACACAGTGTCACGAATGATCTTCGGCGCAATGATCAATACCCTGCGGCGCTCACGAGCCGTGTCCTTCACCAAGGCACCACCAACGTACGTCTTCCCCAGGCCCACTTCATCCGCGATCAAGACACCGTTGCGTTTTTCCAAAATCCGACGCGCACGTCCTACCCCGTCACGCTGGAACTCCATCAAGTCACGCATCGACGGGTCGGTCTTGATGTCCTCCTCGTCTTGAGCCATCTGCCCGCCATACGCCTCCCACAGCATGCGCAAAAACACCAGCCACGGCTCCAACGGAATGACCTGCTCCTCATAGAAACCCGCCAAGTCAAACGGTTCCGCTTCACCCCAAAGGCCGTTAAACCAGTCGATCACCTGACGCGTCGCGTGCGGGTCATGCTGACCTAGATTCAATTCACGATTCTTCGACAACCCAGCGTGCGTGAAATTACTCGAACCAGCGATCACACCGAGTTCCGGTTGATCGACGATGTAGGCCTTACCGTGCAAAAACTCCTTCGTGTAACGCCGCACCTCCACAACATCCGAACGCAACCAATCAATCATTTCCTGCACTTGCCCACGCGCCTCACGCGTGAACGGCAGAAGATTCCTCTCCGTCGCAAGATCCCCCGCCTGCTCCTGCAACGCGTCACCTAACTCGTCCTGGCTCGCCTTCTGCCTCGGCGTGCTTGTCGAGCGAAGAAGCACCGGATCCGTCTTCCTTTGCGGCTCCGCGCCCAACAAGATCCGCACACTCCCGGCCGACGTCAACTCCGGGGTGAGCAGATGCCACCCACCAACGTTGAAGTACGCCGAGGCAATAGCGATGGAGCGACCCGTCTGCTCATGAGCAGAGGAAAACTTCAGAAACGAATTCACTGCCCCCGCAACGGTTTCACCAGTTCCGGAATCATTCGTCGCAAAATCCGGACGATCATTCGGTCCATAGGTCATGCATCATCACCACCCAGTTGCTTCGCCCACCGGTCATAGTGCTCCAAGGTCGCCGCCAGTGGTTCCTCGTAGGCCCAGCCGCGGTGGAAGGTTGCAAAAACATGCTCAAGTTGAAACCTGGACAATCCGTACAGGTGAGCCACGAGCGCATCAATCTCCGCAATCGCATCCTCTTGTGAACTCGAGTCGCCCAATGAACCAACGGGCACTCCTACCTCACCAGCCCATACTGCGTACCTGTCATCCACGGCGGCGAGACGACCAGATCGGTCAATGAGCCTCGACCGAACATCACGAAGATCGCGCCGCTCAATCTGAATCCCTGTCGTCACAACGACAGCATGGCCGGAATCAACATCCAACCTGGGCACAGGAAACGAGTTGAGTAACTCGAAAGTCATTGATATTTCAATGAAATGACGGGCAAACCAGTCAAAAATCCGTGAAGACACGATGCCCAAAAGATAAGCACTCGCTTGATGGTCCGGTTGAGCCTGGAACAAGAACGGTGCCTTATGAACTAGGGCCACACCTGG
>WLWG01001810.1_pt1 | contig 17893 bp, 32 predicted proteins | sample 6712871 | NCBI WGS metagenome assembly WLWG01 (sample SAMN12718693, study PRJNA515312) | sponge metagenome | isolation source: marine sponge | host: Mycale hentscheli | place: New Zealand: South Island, Marlborough, Capsize Point | collected 2003-05-01
CTTTTGAGCAAATAAAAGAAATGCAAGATAGAATTAAAAGATTAGAATATTGGATAGTTGGAGGTATGGGAGCTGTCCTTATAACTTTATTAACAGATGTTGCAAAATAATGGAACTTACACGGAACTTTACTTTATCAGAGCTGACTAAATCAGACACAGCAATACGTAAGGGGATTAACAACAACCCTAACGCCGAGCAAATAGAAAAATTAAAAACACTTTGTGAAAAAATTTTACAGCCAGTGCGTGATCACTTCGGCAGAGTAAAAGTAACCAGTGGATTTCGTTCACCAGAACTTTGTGTTGCCATCGGCAGCTCGGTTAATTCGCAGCATGCAAAAGCTGAGGCCGCCGACTTCGAAGTTGTAGGTGTAGACAATGCTGAGCTTGCAGACTGGATTAAAAGAGAGTTAGAATGGGATCAATTAATTCTTGAGTTTTATACTCCAGGTGAACCTAATAGTGGGTGGATACATTGCAGCGTAACGGAAGGTATGGACAGAAAACAATTTTTACATGCATATAGATCAGAAGGTAAAACAAAATATAAACCTATTCTAGCTACAGCAAAAGAACTTTTTGTTTAGATCCAATCTTTTAATTCTTCACCCATAATCTGACTGGCAATATCTACTTTCTTTTTTAGAGCTTTTACAATTCTTTCATCAACCGTATGCTCGCACATAATATCAATATAAGTCATAGGATAGTGTTGTCCAATACGATCTATTCTAGCTTCTGATTGTTGTCTTTTTTCTAAGTCATAACCATTAGAATAGTAAATCATATTACTAGCTGCAGTTAGTGTAATACCATAACCACCTGTTTGTGTTGTACCAATAAAGTATTTCACCGGTGAGTTTGGATCTTGAAATTTTTGTATATTTTTTTGACGCTCTGACATTGGTGTTAAACCATAATAATCTACAAAACTATTTTGCCCAAATTTTTTAGATATCTCCTGGATTATCCTATGTACATCTCTTTGCCAATGAGCCCATATAACAACTTTACCTTCTATTTCTTCTAATACATTCATAAGCTCTGGTAATCTATTAGAGTCTACTTCTTTTATAGTGCCATCATCTGCTGTAAAATGACCACAAGTTATTTGTTGGAGTCTCATTAGTTGTGTCAAAACCGTAGCAGTAGTCATTATCTTACCATCCATTTGTGCAAGAGCTAAAATTTTCATTTGTTTATATAATTTAGTTTGGGCTGGTGTAAGTTGCACTATACGTTTAATAAATGTTTTTGCAGGTAAATCTAAACAATCATCTTTTAGTACACGGTATGAGAAAGCTTTTAGTTTTTCTGACAGCTCTCCTAAATGTTGATAACCAGTTACAATTTGTACAGATCTACCACCAAAGTTTGCTGTTTTCATTTTAGCATATCTTGTTCTAAACGTGTAATAAGACGTATGTCCTAGTAATTCTTTTTTAAGAAACTCGCATTGTTTGTATAAATCTAATGGTGATTTAGTTACAGGAGAGCCTGTAAGTATTCTTTTATATGGTGCATATTCACCTAAAGAACAAATATGTTTAGTTCTTTTAGCATCTGGATTTTTAATAGTAGTAGACTCATCAATAGCCATCATAGTTCTATGACAACGTAAAAATTTAGCTGCAAATTCTACACCTTTTTTAGTAGAGAAAGCTTCTACATTCATAATTAATACATGTAGATCTTCTCCAGGTACAAATAGTTTATCTAATTCTTTTTGTTGTTTTTGATTAATCATAGCCTGCCATAGTACGTCTGTATGTTCAACATGATCTGGCATATGTGTAGGAATCTCACCATCATACCAATTTTTATACACACCTTTTGGTGCCACAATTAGGACACCATTGATTTTACCAGCATCATATAACATAGCTATATTATCTATTAATACTTTAGATTTACCGGTACCCATTTCCATAAAATATGCAAAGTATGGTTTATCCCATGATAACTCTAATGCTTTTACCTGATGAGCATAAGGCTTAGTCTTAAATTTATAATTCATAATTTTTCTTCTTTCTAGTTGACATCTATATAGAACATCCTATATTGTTTGTCAATGCCAGAAAGAAAAAAAGTATACGTGATACAAGAATTACCAGGAACAAAAGCTGGTGCTCCTAAAATAAATATTTTAAGTGCAAGAGAATATGGTGACTTTCATTTTTTGTTACCAGAGTTTTCACAAATAATATTTTCACCAGGACCATTAGTTTTTAAATTAAGAAAGTTGTTAAAAGATTATACTGAAGAAGATTATCTTTTATTAACAGGTGATCCTGCGATTATCGGTATTGCATGCTCTATTGTTTCTGAGTATACTAATGGCAAATTTAATTTGTTAAAATGGGATAGACAAGAACGAATGTATTATCCTCTTAAAATAAACTTACATGAGAAAGGAGAAGTCAATGTCGATTGATTTTGAAAAAGACCAAAGAGAAGATTTAGATGGTGCTAATGATGCCAATAAATTATCTGATCAAGTGGTCAAACTACAAGGACTAGAAGCAGAGCTTCTAGTAAAAGAACAAGAACTAAAAGAGATAAAAAGAAAAGTTGAACTTGTTTCAGCGGAGGTAATTCCTACGATGATGCAAGAGATGAATATCTCTACATTAAAATTAGCAGATGGAACTTCAGTTGAAGTGAAACCTGTTTATGGTGCTTCTATACCTGCAGACAAAAGGGAAGAAGCATACAAATGGCTTCGTGAGAATGGCCTGGGTGATCTTATCAAGAATGAGATAACCGTTGCTTTTGGTCGTTCCGAAGATAACAAGGCACAGCAATATGCTGTCCTTGCACAAGGTCAAGGGTATGAACCTGTCCAGAAATTAAAGGTTGAACCCATGACACTTAAAGCACTGGTCAGAGAGCGTGTTGAGGCTGGACTTGATATGCCCTCTGATCTATTTAATTTGTTCACAAGCAACAGAACAAAAATAACAAGGAGTAAATAACCATGAACCAAGTAGCAGAGAAAAAGTCTGCAGGACTTCCTTCAAATATTTTTGAAGAAGATGCAGCAAAAGGTTTGGGAAAAATAGGTCAAGAAGATCTAGCCCTTCCTTTTCTTAAAATCCTAGGACAACTTTCACCGGAAGTTAATAAACGTGATGGTAAGTATGTTGAAGGTGCAGAACCAGGAATGATATTCAATTCTGTTTCTGGAGATTTATACGACGGAGTAAAAGGCATAGATGTAATTCCATGTTTTTACAAACTCGAATACATCGAATGGAAAGATAGAGGAGAAGGACCAGGTGCACCTGTTGCAATTTATGATTCTTCATCTGATATCATGTCTAAAACAAAAGCAGATGCAAGTTACAAAGATAGATTACCTAATGGTAATTATATTGAAAAGACTGCATCACATTTTGTGATCATAACTGGAGACAGTCCATCGACTGCGTTGATCTCTATGAAATCTACTCAATTAAAAATTAGTAGAAAATGGAATTCAATGATGTCGGGCATAAAACTAAAAGGTAAAAACGGTTTATATACGCCGGCATCTTTTAGCCACATTTACAAACTAAAGACTACCCAAATGTCTAATGATAAAGGCACGTGGTTTGGTTGGGAAGTAAGTAAAGTTGGTCCTATTACTGACGCAAGTATCTATCAACAAGCTAAAACTTTTTCCGATAGCATCTCTAAAGGTGCGGTAAAAGCAAAGCATGGTGAACAGAAACCAGCAGAAAGTAGCAGCATTATATAATCCCTTCGGGGTATGTGCACAGCGTGGGCCACAAGGGAGACTAAGTGGCCCATGTAGACAGGATAACTATGCAAGAGTATATAAAAATATTTAATGGCTATAGACATGCGTATGGAATCGCAGATTGGACCAACGCAATTGTCGACCCAGAAAGCGGAAAGCAAAAACCTAATTACAGATGGAACTACGAAGAATTTACAGACACAATTTATCAAGAACATTTAGAAGGTAAAGTATCTGTTGGTATACAACCAACTAATGAAAGCGGTGATGCTAGGTTTGGAGTCATAGATATAGATCCTAAAAAATATGAAAACTTTGATAAACAATTTTATCTAGAAACTATTCAACAATACAAACTACCACTTATACCTATTGAATCTAAAAGTGGTGGACTACATTTATATTTATTTATGAATGAGTTTGTACAATCAACAATTATTGTATCATTCTTAAGCAATCTATTACCTTTGTTTAATCTTAAACCAGACACAGAAATATTTCCAAAGCAAACACAATTAACTAAGGATCCGGAAACAGGGATTATAAAACCAGGACAATTTATAAACCTGCCATATTATGGTGGACAGCGTAGAGCTATTAACATTGACGGTACATTTTTTACATTAGAACAATTTATAAAAGTTGTAGATGCAAATATAACTACGACAGATGATTTAAAATCTTTGACAGAAGAAATGGAAAAACAATCTATGGAAGGTGTAGATGAAGATTTTTTAGAAGGACCACCTTGTCTTGCTTTAATATCTAAAATATCTAATCAAACAGGTTTTGATGGCAAAGATAGATTTATGTATAACTATCATGTGTTTGTTAAGATGAAATATCCAGATACATGGGAACAGAAAGTAAAAAACGCACCAGTAAAATACTTTGCAAGAGAACATGCAAATGCGTGGGATGACAATAAACTAAAACAAAAAACAAGATCATGGAACAGATCAGAAAAAGGTTACACTTGCAATCAAAGTCCGCTCAGTGATTTTTGTAAAAAAGGTATCTGTGTAAAAAAGAAGTTTGGTATATTAGCAGGATCAAAAGGACAATATCCTGTGTTAACAAACTTAAGAAAGATAGACATAGAACCAGATCCAGAATACGAATTTGATGTAACTAAACCAGATGGTATTGGTAAAGCAACAGTACACTGTAAAACAATTGAGCATGTAACAGATCAGCGTAAACGTAGAAACTCAATAGCAAAAGCTGCAGGATTTCCACCACCAATTATAAAAGCACCAGAAGATCAAACAGTATTAGAAGCTTTGTTTCAAACACAAAAAGTAATTAACCCTCCTGTAGGTACATCACCAAAAGAAAAACTACATGATGTATTACACGCAAAAATAAATGGACCTAAAGCTATGAATGATGCAGCATTTAAATCTGGAACTGTGTTGATAGAAGATGGCTATGCATACTTTAAGTTTGATAAATTTTACGACAAACTAAGATCTAAAAACTGGAAACACGGGGAAGATAAGACAGGTGTAATGATGAAAACTAATTACAAAAAATGTGACATACAATTTCTAGAGCAGAAACGATATCCTACAAAAGAAAAAGGTAAATACAATACACCTACAAAAAACATTGTAATGATAAGTATAGAAGAGTTTGAAGACATAGAAATAAACCATACTAAAATAAAACACAACACGGAGATAATGTGATTAGAAAAATATTGGGTCCTCCTGGTACAGGTAAAACAACGAGACTCATTAAGTATGTAAAAACATTTGTTAAACTTGGTACACCTATTGATAAAATAGGGTACTTTGCATTTACAACTAAAGCTGCTAACGAAGCAGTAGATAGAATGTTAGATGCACACCCTAAATTACAAAGGAAAGATCTAAAACATTTTAGAACATTACACTCATTAGCTTTTAATCAATTAGGTATAAAGAAAGCGCAAGTAATGCAAGACGAACACTACGAAGACATAGGTAGAAAACTAGGTATAGAAGTTACAGTTTATTCTAATGGAGAAGAAAAGACTGGGTTTGTAGATTCTGATAGCGAATACTTTAATATTATAAACGCAGCACGAATTAAAAACGTATCTATTGAAGAAGAATATAACACCGACATGTATTCTGAGGACATTGACAAGCACCAATTACAAATTTTAAAAGACGAAGTAGACAATTATAAGGCAGCATATGGACTAGTAGATTTTACTGATATGATTGAAAGATTTAATGTGTCTGAATTGTGTCCGAAATATGACGTAGTATTTGTTGATGAAGCACAAGATTTATCGCCAATACAATGGAAAATGTACGATATACTTAAGAAAAACTCTAAATATGTTATACTAGCTGGCGATGATGATCAAGCTATTTATGGTTGGGCTGGTGCAGATGTTAAACGATTCCAGGACGAAGAGGCTAAAGACATAATTTTGCCACAATCTTACAGGGTACCAATGAGGGTACAACATATAGCTCATCAAATACTAGATAGAATACCTGACGATCGTAAAATTAAAAAACTATGGGCACCGCGTCCGGAATCAGGGACCGCAAACCATATAACTTCAATTGAAGACGCACCATTGCATGATGGTGATTGGTTAGTGCTCGCAAGAACAAATGATAAACTTACAAAATTAAAACCAATACTAAAAGATATGGCTATTTACTTTGAAATAAAAGGTAGAAAGAGTTATAAGACAAGATTGTATAAATCGATACAGGATTACACACGTTGGACTAATGGAGACAAACTATCTTTGTCTGAAATAAAAGATTTGTTTGAATTTTTAGAAGAAGAAGCACCAAAAGAAGAAAGAATGTATGATTTATTTGAATGGGGTTATTCTAAAACACAACGTTGGTTTGATGTTTTTAAAACAGATCCAGAAGAAAGTTTATACATCAGAGAAATGTTAAGACTCAATGAAGAATTATCTAAACCAGCAAGAGTAAAATTATCTACAATACACGCAGCAAAAGGTGGTGAAGCTACAAACGTTTTGTTAATTTTAGATAACACAAAAAAAATAAGAGAAGCAATAGAAAGAAGTGAAGACAAGTACGACGAAGAACAAAGAGTTTGGTACGTAGGTGTAACACGTACAAAACAAAACCTATACATACTAACAGCTAAATATGAGGACAAAGGTTATGACATCGAAAGTTTGGGATAAGCAGCACGGCGGGAATCACTATCAAAAATACAAAATTCAGCCAAGCAAGTTTGTAGTTGAGAATGAGTTGTTATATCCCGAAGGTTGTGCTATAAAATACATAATAAGACATCGTGATAAAGGAAAAAAACAAGACTTGGAAAAAGCAATACATTTTATAGAAATGATAATTGAAAGGGACTATGGAACCAAATAATCATATACCAGCCTACATGGGTTTGTTTACTTGTTTATTAATTCTTTGTTATTTAATCTTATGAAAATACCTACATTTAATGCACAAACAGAATGGGTAATACCCACAGAATTTCCAGACCTTAGACAGGTTGACGAAATTGCAATTGACTTAGAAACAAAAGACCCAGACCTAATTAAAAAAGGATCTGGATCTATTATTGGTAATGGTGAAGTTATAGGAATAGCTGTAGCAACAACACATTACAAAGGATATTTTCCTATTGCACACGAAGGCGGTGGCAATATGGATCGTAAAAAAGTTTTAGAATGGTTTCAAGATATTCTTAAAACAGAATCAACTAAAATATTTCACAATGCAATGTATGATGTATGTTGGATCAAAGCTATGGGCCTAACCATAAATGGTATGATTGTTGACACAATGATAGCTGCAGCTGTGACTGATGAGAATAGATTTAGATATGATCTCAATAGTTTATCGTGGAAGTATTTAGGTTTTGGTAAGAACGAAGCTGCACTTGCAGAAGCAGCAGCTGAATGGGGTATAGATCCTAAATCAGAAATGTACAAATTACCATCATTAAATGTTGGTAGTTATGCTGAACGTGATGCAGAAGCTACGTTTGGTTTATGGCAAGAAATGAAAAAAGAAATTATTGCACAAGACTTACAATCTATTATGGAATTAGAAACAGATTTATTTCCTTGTCTAGTTGACATGAGATTCAAAGGTGTAAGAGTAGATGTAGAAGCAGCACACACATTAAAGAAAAATTTAATTAATGAAGAGAATGAATTATTAAATGCTATTGAAAAAGAGACTAACGTAAGACCACAGATTTGGGCCGCAAGTAGTATTGCAGATGTATTTGAAAATTTAAAAATACCTTTTGAACGCACAGAAAAAACACAAGCACCATCTTTTACAAAAAACTTTTTACAAGAACATAAACATCCTGTTGTTAATATGATTGCAAAGGCAAGAGAAGTTAACAAAGCACACACAACTTTTATAGACTCTATTCTACGATACGAACACAAAGGTAGAATACATGCAGAAATAAATCAATTAAGAAATGCTGGGGGTGGCACGGTTACTGGTAGGTTCTCCTACCAGAATCCGAATCTACAACAGATTCCAGCACGTAACAAAGACCTTGGACCTAAGATTAGGTCGTTATTTATACCCGAGGAAGGCCATAGATGGGGTTGTTTTGACTATTCTCAGCAAGAACCTAGGCTGGTAGTGCATTATGCTGCTTTATACAAATTACCCTCTGTTTATGATGTAGTAGATGCATATCAAAATGATGCTAATTCAGACTTTCACCAGACAGTAGCAGACATGGCAGAGATACCTAGATCACAAGCTAAGACAATTAACTTAGGATTATTTTATGGTATGGGTAAAGCAAAACTACAAGCAGAACTTGGAGTATCAAAAGACAAAGCTGCAGAATTATTTAATACATATCATGGTAAAGTACCTTTTGTTAAACAGCTTATGGAAAAAGCATCTAACAGGGCACAAGACCGTGGACAAATTCGTACATTGCTAGGACGACTATGTAGGTTTCATCTATGGGAACCAAATAGTTTTGGTATGCATAAAGCTATGTCACATGAAGATGCATTGGCGGAACATGGACCAGGGATTAAACGTGCTTACACTTACAAAGCATTAAACAAATTAATACAAGGTAGTGCAGCTGACATGACAAAAAAATCTATGTTAGAATTATACAAAGAAGGAATTGTAGCACACATACAGATACATGATGAGTTATGTCTATCAATAGAAAATGACGCACAGGCAAAAAAGATTGTTGAGATTATGGAGCAAGCTGTTACTCTAGAAGTTCCAAACAAAGTAGACTACGAACACGGTAAAAACTGGGGGAGTATAAATGACTAATGGCTTATCTTAATGCAAACATACCAGTAATAGAATGTTATGTCAGAGGTAACTATCTTAGAGATCAAAAAGATTCACACGATAAATATTTTGAAGTAGGAGTATTTGGATTTAGTTCTATACCAAACAGAGTACCATTGTTTCACTTCTTGATGGAAGATGGTGGGCTATGGTGGCGAGCACCTATATCAGCGTTCTGTACAAAACCAGGAGTAAAAGAATTACCATTAGATGAGTTAGTTATGTGGGACAGCTTTAGCTACAATGTAAGTGTTACAACTTTTTATGAATTAGCTGGCGCTACTATGCAATATACATCTAGACGTAAAGTAAAACGTAAAGGTAAATATTTGTTTACCATTGATTGGTGTGCAGGAGACTTTAACGAATTAAATTTTGGTTATGCAGAGAAACCAGATCAACATAAATGTGGACATGTTCTGCAACTAGAAGACGGAAACTTTGCAATACAGCCCAATAATAGGCTTAAAATGTTTGATGCATCCATGGGTGTAGACCCATCAAAAAACTTGATTAATAGATTAGTAACCAGTAAGATCTATTCCGTAGAAAATTCAGCTAAATGGATTACCGATGAACACGAACAAGGTAGTTATGATTATCAGCTGAGAAACTTGGAGGAAGATGATGATAAATAAATACAAAGAAAAATTTATGATTTGGCAACTACATTACAGAACAGAAATACTTATTGCTGTTGCTGCATTTGTGTTAGGAGCTATAATCTTTTAATAAAGGACTTTATGCCGTATGAACTTAGCAGATCTATTAAAGAAAAATATAGTTATGGTACCGGTGGTAGCTTCAGTGCTAGTCGGAACGTTCACAGGCGTTAGGTACATTGTAAATTTAACAGACACAATCAATTCAAATCAACAACAAATTGTAGATCTTAAACGAGATTTAAAAGTTGCAGAAGATAAAATTGTAGATCAAAATACAAGATTAACTTCTGCAGAATCTACGTGGCAGATGGCAGAAAATTTATACAGACAACTAGCAGATCAAGTTAGAGAACATGACTATGATATTAAGGATTTAAACAGGTAATGTATGGAGATCGCCAGGATGAATTATTATTTTACAGGGATTTTAATTATTTTATTTGTGTTGTTATCTTTTATGCAACCTGCATATCCTAGAAACGAATACCTTAATGACTATGGTGTAAGATGTGGGGAGTTTGAAATAAGAACTGATAAAAGAGAAACTGATTATAATTATTCTGACAGTAGCACTAATGAACAACAATACTTAAGTTTTACTTATAGAAAATATTTAGGCACGGACTGTAAAACAGCAAAAGAAAACGTAGCAATCAAACAACAATTAGAATTAATGAAGATGTGTGGTAGGGTTAATAGTAATCCAAGTCTTGCATACAATTCAAACTTTGATTTATTGGTATCTAAATGTAGGGGCGTAACTCCTGCAAGAGATAACACTAGACCATCTGATTCTCAAAGTTTGTGGGATGACATGAAAGATGAATATAAAAAAGAGAACCCAGAGGTTAATTTAATGGGAGATAAGTTCATAAATTCAGGGAAAAGCAAATTGAAAATGCCTCCAAAAGATTATATACTGCCTCTACCAAAACCAAAAGATGATTGATAGATTTTTATACGCATTCTTTGGCGGCTTAGACCGTCTATGTGAGGCTGTTGCTAATGCAATAGCGGGCCCAAGATGTAAATGTAAAAAAGAAAAGAATTCTAAAAGAACTTACAAACATGAGAAAGATCATGGCACAGATATAAGTTTTGAGAATGAAACAAAGAATGGCAAATAAACCACTTAACATATCAGAATCAGCAGCTGTACAGATGCCGATGAAAACGGTAGCCTCTCTGATAGTGCTCGTCGCAGCCGGCGTGTTTGCATATACCGAGTTGACTTCAAGATTGGTATCGTTGGAGACGTCACGTGAGCTGTTTGAGGCTGACCTGCTCAAGAAGAGTGAGCAATTGCCTACGGACCAGGAACAATACATGCTTCTCGAGGCTGTGTTTTCTGACGTAGAAAAGCTACAAAAAAATCAAGAACAAAACATGACAAATAAAGTCAACATAGAATTTACTCAAAAACAATTAGAAAAACTATTGATCGATGTAGAAAAATTAAAAGATAAAGTTAGACAAAACGGGAGTTATAATAATGAATGAAATAACAGAAGTTGTAATAGCTTTACTTATGCTGGTCAACGGAGAGATGAAAGAAGCACGTATACAAACTGGATATGCTGAATGTATAAAAGGTGCACGTGTAGCTAAACGTGGTTTAAAAATTAATAGTAATGTTAAATATTCTTGCATAAAAGGTGAAGCAATATTAGAAGATAATATTGATGGTTCGAAATCGATCAAGAAGCTTATAATAAAATAATGAAGAAAGCAAATAAGAAAAGAAATCCTGTTGCAAAACAACTTAGACATTTTAAACAAAAAGTGGTAAAGAATAAAAAAGCATATGACAGGAAAAAATTTCAGAATTGAAGCAGAAATAGTTGAGGGTAAGTGTCCTACGTGTAGCGAGTTTACTACGTTAGTTGGTCTTACTAAACAATTTTATAGATGTATGAATTGTGGTTCTGATCTAGAGCAACATGTAAATGGTAAGATAAGTTATCTACCTGTTATGACTGCGCGTAAAGATGGCAAATTATTTGTAAAAGAATGGCTAGAATAAGTTTTAAATTTTTTACACCTAGAGATAAGCCTAAAAAAAGAGGGCCTAGGCAGCATAAAAAAAATCAGAATAAACACGAAAAACGTCAGAAAAAACAGACAAGATACAAAGGCCAGGGTTGACAAACATCCCATAAGATACTATATAGATAGTATGAAAGAAATAATAGAATATAACAAAAGTTTGTTAGAAATTGCAGATCAAAAATTAAAGCGATTGATTGAAACTCAGCATGATATAAATCATCCGGGTCCATACTTTGATATGGTTAACAGACAACTTGATTACGTAAACACGCTTAAAGAAAGGATAAAACTTATAAATGAAAAAACTAACAATAACGAGTAAAGACATAAGTCAAAAGCAATGGTCACAGCTTGTATTAGAACTAAACTTAATTAAGAAAGCATGGTCATCTTATGCAAGTATCGATCTACAGGGACCGGGGATCAAGAAAATTATAGCCTTTGGTACTAGAGTTGGAGGTGAAGATGCAAAAGAAAATAGATAAGGAGAATGCAAATGGAACTAATAATTTTAAACGACGGGCTGTATCAATTAATTCCTGTGTCAAAAGCAATGATGGAACATATACATTTATTGGAACCTTCAGCGATAAATTGCATGGACCTGTGCGAACTACTTCGTCTGACGTTGACGGGATACGTAGATTCCATAAACTTACACATCATGAATGATGGTAGTGGATCTATGATCGGTTGTATGTGTAGATAAAATTTGAAAAGGAGCTCCGTCCATATAACGCCTAGCGCTATTCCCTGTACGGCAACCTACGAAGCCGCAAGTCCGGTGGAGGTGTGTAGCCTTTGGCCCTGTAAAAGTACGTGCACGGAAATTACAGGGTTTAATATGAATTAAATAGTTTCTATTGGGCCACAAGTAAATTTAACATACATGTCATATTGATTAACTTCAGCTCTACCTATCTCTAACATCTTTGCTGTTGATTGTTCATAACCTGCAAGCATGCACTCATACATATCAGGAAATTGTACTGGCCACTCGTATGCAGGCATACATTCACCAGCTACACCAGAACAAAGTATTAAAGATAATAATATTTTCATTGACATCTATTGTAAATTATAAGATAAATCCTATATGATAAATCTAAAGAAAGGAGTGTATCACAATGACTGATATAACAAAGTATAAAAACGTGTCACTGAGTCATAAGACCTATGATCTAATTGATAAGATAAGAAAAGTAATACAACCAGATACGATTCTAAGTCGATCACAAACTATAAGTATTTTAGTAAATGAGAAAGCGAGGAAACTAAATGGCAAAGTTAAAAAAGACTAAAGTAATATGTCCAACATGTAAAGGCAACGGCTACGTAAGAATACCTTACCAATTAGCTAAAGAAGAAGTTACAGCCCAATGTGGTGTCTGTGACTCGGAAGGAGAAATAGATGCGACTGAGGTTGATAATATTATTATTGATGCTGATGGCATTCACACACTGCAGTAAGTTAGATTTTGATGGGTTTGACCCAGCGACATCAGCTGTTAAGTGGATTATAACAGGAGATAAGAAATGAATAAAGAAACAGACAAAGGACCAGAAGATCTTCTAGAACAAAATAAAAAACAAATAGAATATCTACAACGTCAATGTCGTAAGGCAGGTGCTGCAATTCTAAATCAAGAAGTAACTATCGGTGGATTAAAAAAAGACATCGATAGACTTGCTGAAGAGAATGATAACTTACGACGAATGATAGGTTCTAAAGATGACACGGAATAAAAAACATATCAAAGGTGATCAAGCAGAGCTGATTGCCCAAGAGTTTTTTATTAAGAAAGGTTTTTATGTATTTAAAAACATATCACAACACGGACCAGCAGACATGGTCGTGTTGGACAAGGATGGTTATACGATTTTAGTAGATATAAAAGCGATTAGCTTAAGGTCAAAGAATGGTTGGAAAGTTAATCGTGCACCTAGCAAGGAACAAGATGAACTAGGAATTGAGATAATGTATGTTAATCTAGATACAAGAGAAGTTTTAGATCACATGCCTCGTAAAGGTAAGTATAAAAACAACGTGGTTAATATTAAGGAATATAAAAATGATTAGATACGTATTAATTTTAATTATAATGATAAGTTTAAGTCACTGCGCAACAACAGATGTAGTAAGTTTTGGGACAGGTTTTTTTAATGATTAAATATATATTAGAAAAGATATACCACTACTCGACAGCTTTGACGTCGTGGTCGTGGACAAAGTTATATGGAGATAGGAGGAAAGGCTATGGCTACAGAAAAAAATAAAGGTACGAAATGGGACGGAAAATCAAGGGTTTCCAACGATTTGTATCGAAAAAGACATAATGAAATATTTAATAAACTGCAACAAGAGCAGAGAGATTTAGATGCTAGTTATAGACAGTCTTTGAAGAATAAAAAAGAACGAGAAGACAACGAAGAATATTTAAAAGAACTAAAAGATAAACTGTGAGTTATAAATTTAATAAGCTGTATGACTACCCACGGTCGATGCGTACATTGGTTGGTGGTAAACGACACTATGACATTCGCGAAGAAAAGCTTCCGTCGGTAACGACGATTCTTTCCGCATGCCAGTCGGACGAGAAGAAAGCATCTCTTGAAGCATGGAGACAGCGCCTCGGTCCGAAGACTGCGGACGTACAGCGAGACTTGGCAGCCGAGCGTGGCACGGCAATGCACCGCTTCCTAGAAGCACACATTGACGGCTCGGGGCACAAGGACCTTACACCGCTGGGCGTACAGGCAGAGACTATGGCAGGCAAGATTATAGAATCAGGGCTCAGGGACCTGGAAGAGGTATGGGGTCAAGAGGTGACGTTATACTATCCTGGGTTGTATGCAGGAGCAACTGACGTTGTAGGGATCTTTGATGGCCAGCCGGCTATCATAGACTTTAAGCAATCAAATAAACCGAAACGTAGAGAATGGATCGAAGACTATTTTGAGCAGTTGGGGGCATATTGCATGGCCCACAACTATGTCTATGGTACCAAAATACAATCTGGAATCATTCTAATGTGCACCAAAGATTTTATGTTTCAGAAGTTTGAGGTGTCTGGACGTGAATTCGTACGCTATCAACACGCATTCTTGAAGAAAGTAGACCAATATCATCAAAATTGTACCCAGACAAAAGAGGGCCAGGATACAAAAAATGATTAAATAGTATAGTAAATCATAGGCTAATTTCATTTGTACCCTTTGTATACGGTTTTCAAAACAAAAACAAAAAATAAAAAAAAATTTTTTTAAAAGTGGTTACAATTGGTACAAATTCTAGAATTGTTGTATACCAACACTTATTCTTCGAAATTTGTATCCTAGAGCAGGATACAATTGGTTACAAAAGATACAATTTTGTAAAAAACATCAAATAAGCAAGCAATACCAACAAAATAAGGGACGCGCGCATATGATTTGCATTTTTAAATTTAAAAATCATTGAGAGAGGTATATACAGTCAATATGAAATCCAGAAAAAAATCTAGAAGAATCGACAGCTACGCTAAACCAAAGACTGTCAAACAAAACGTACCATTTCCATACAAGCGTGTACGTATAGACTGGATTGATATCATTACTGAAGGCGGTTGGGGTAGTGAGAAAGAATTTACTAACATGAAATTAGCTACACCTGTAAGTGAAGGTTGGTTATTTAGTAAAGACTCTGACACTGTAAGAATCTTTGCAGGTTATGATGTTGATGATGATGGTTCTATTACTTTTTCTGAGCGTTCCGTTTTCCCGACTTCTTGTGTGAAGAAGATAACGAAGGTTCATTAGTTAGTTGTAATCTTTCTTGTTGTAAAGTTTTAAGTCTTTTAATCTCATCTAATTTTTCTTCTTTGGCTAAGTCACTAAGGTTGCCATGTAAATGTGTTTCTACAAACTGTCCTGTTGCTTTACCAATTAATTGTTCAAACGGTGCAGCTTCTTTTATCTTACCCTCATCTACAAGTTTTTGTGACAATACTTGTTGACGTCTAACATAATTGTTTTTTGTAACAGTAAATGCTCTGTTAACTTCGTTTGATCTAGCCTGTAAATACTTTTGAATCTTTGGATTCTGCATAAGCTCAGACCCTTCAATTCTAGCTCGTTTAGGTTCGTATCCAGCGTGTAGAGCTGCTTCTGTTCTAGTAGTTCTACCCTCATTCATAATTAAATACTCACAAAATCTACGTTGCATCTCTGTAAGCTCTATTGGATAGGCTGCCTTCTTTTTGACAATATCTTGACTCATACTTGCTTTATACATAAAATCTTATATAAACACAAGAGTATGAAAGCAAAAGAATTAAGACAGTTTTTAGATAAATTCCTAGTCTCACCTGTTGCACAACAAGCAAGGGTTCAAATTGAAATGCCTAATGGAGAAAAATTAGACGTAAATGAAATTCAATTGTTGGAATCTAGAGTGATTGGTGATAGAGACACACACGTTTTAAATATTAAAGGTGTACGTCTCAGTGGTAGTTGGAAGATACCAAAAATTATCGGCAAACTCTAAGAGGTTACCTTGGCAAAATTAGAGAAGGATCTGTGGCGTGAGCTTAAAGGAATTAAAAGTAAAATTAGTTGGACAAGATTGGAAAACCGTAGCTTATTGGGCACTCCCGATCTATTGGGTTATAATAATTCTGGCAAGTTTTTCACTGTTGAGTTAAAGGTAACAAAAGGTAACAAAATACGCTTTTCACCCCACCAAATTAGCTTTCACGTAAAGCATAATTTAAATACATTTATCCTTGTTGCTTGTTCCCCGGACAAGGGGAAGGTCCGCTTGTACCCTGGTTCAGGGATACTGGCGCTTGAGAACTTTGGCTTGAAGCTTGAACCCTTGGCTTGCGGGCTCGAACCCTCGGTTCAATTGCTTGAGAGCTTGTGAGCTTGCGCCTCTCCTTCCTGAGCGCAGCGTAATACTTCGGGGATCTAAACATTAGTGTTTGCCGTAACTGATATTAGTTACATCATGAGACCAGCACTGTCTACAGTCACCGCATTGGCCGCCCTGGTCAGGGGCCGGACATGTGCGAGCGCCTGGCTTCGTGGTCACAGTCGACGTATGCGGCCAGCTTCCAGCGGCTGCCTGGTCAATCATTGTCATCGATAATCTAATAATTAAATTTTTTGGACATCGCTCAAGGTGGTCCCGGATCCATGCTTCACGCGTTGGCATCCAGTGCTGCATGCCCGGCGTTAACCTGCACACCTCAAAAATTTTATTTAAATGATCTAGATCCTGGACGTCGCCGGCGTCGTGCCATCTAAATACACCATGCTTGCTCACGGCTTGTGAGTTGATTACAACGGCCATCGCTTCCACCCAGCGCGGGTCCTTCAGAGACTTGAGTCTTTTATATTGTGAGCGCTTGATCGCTGGGAACCTGGTATAATTACCCTTCATGGCATAGCAGCCAAAACAGACAGAGCCTGGCACCTTGGCCAGCTTGCCGCCGGTCTTACACTCCCACGCTGGCAGGCCATAGGCAAACCCAGGCATTTTGTCAGGTTGTGACAGTGATACAATTATTTTTTTTGCTTCTTTTATTTTCATAATTCTTTCTCCTATAATATCTTATACGACAATAATATTTCCTTGTCAAGCTTGCGGCTTGAGCTCTTGCGCTTGTGGCTTGTAGCTTGTAGCCATTGTCCCTGAGCCAGTCCGCGTGTATTAAAAGCACTCGGGCCATTGCTGGCCCTGAGTTGTAAAAATTAATTTTTTTCATTAATCTTCTGAAACTTTTCTTGGTCCTGCTTCACCAGCCGTAGGATCTCTTCCAGGGCTGCTGCTATTCTTTTTAATTCTTCACTTGCTTCGCTCATATTTCTCCTTTTGTTATGGACCAGCTAAGGCCAGGTTACCTGTGCAATAGCGGCGGCGGCGCGATAACTGATCCAGCTGTAGTTATATCCTATAAGATCCCAGATGCAAGATAAAAATAAAAATAAATTTCTTGACAGCTTGCAAGCTTGAAGCTACAGGGCGGGCCCACCCGCTTGAAACCTAACGCCCAACTGGGCGGGCCCACCCTAAAAAAAACAAAAAAATTTTTCTAGTTGTAGTTGCACACGACCTTTTTAAGCATGTGCAAATACAACCGATTTTGT
>WLWG01001814.1_pt1 | contig 17880 bp, 15 predicted proteins | sample 6712871 | NCBI WGS metagenome assembly WLWG01 (sample SAMN12718693, study PRJNA515312) | sponge metagenome | isolation source: marine sponge | host: Mycale hentscheli | place: New Zealand: South Island, Marlborough, Capsize Point | collected 2003-05-01
ACAGCAGTGACCTTGTCCCTGTCCCCGGGCCACGTTGGGGATGCGCCAGCAGGCCGGGAGTGAGTGAAATCCTTTGAAAACAATGGCTGGGAAGGGACTCAAGTCATCATGGACAAGGCCTACGAAGGCGATGAGACCCGGCAGTTGATAGTCGATTGGGGGATGGAGCCCGTTGTGCCACCGAAAAGCAACCGGCTGAGGCCTTGGCAATACGACAAGGAGTTGTATAAAAAGCGAAATGAAGTAGAGAGATGGTTCCGGCGGCTAAAAGGATTTCGTCGAACCTTTTCACGCTTCGACAAACTGGATGTTGTTTTTATGTTTTTTATCCACTTCGCCCTTATCGTGCAGGCCTTGAATAGTGTTAACAGGCCCTAGTACAACGCTCGAAGCGAGTGCATTGGATGCCTGCCCTCGGAGGCGGCTTGCGTTCTCCGTTCGCATAGGCCATGTCCCGATCGTCGAAAACCCCGCCCGGATCACGGCTTCTAGAAATGTTTCCCACCCAGTTGAGGAGCAGGCCACACTCGGGAATTATGCCCTCAGGAACCTTCTAGACCTGAATCCGGTTGCGTGGCTCAGGCGCCAATCCACGCCCCCCGGAACAGTTGCCGCTCGCCGTGTCCGCCGCTTGCATCTTGCAATGGCTCGCCGTTGTTCAGGATGACGGCCGCTTTGGCCCTCGGCACATCTGCTTAGAAAACAGCGTTCCATTGGCCGATAACCCTGATGAGGTCAACCAGCGAGACGTCTGCCGGGAGGGGCGCGCGTAGGTCTCGGTGGTTTGTCTAGCAGCCGGGGCGCTAATGGAAAGCATAGCAAAGAATTTAAGCTTGACGCGAAATAAAGCTTTATTTTAGATTGCTCGTATGATCTGGATAAATTAGGGTGTCATTATGGATAAATTCCTTCCCATGATCATCAACGGTGTGATCCAGCCCTTCCCTGAAGATGGCGCTGCTACGCTGGCCTTGAATTTTGGTGAACATCAAGTCCACTTGGCACAATTCTTACCGGAGCATGCACAACGCTTACTCGAGCAAGAGCCTTGTCATGACTTGGATTTGCACCAAATCATCAATTTCTTGTATACGGTAGGCCAGCGTTGGAAGAGCGAGGAATACGGTCGGCGTCGAATCTATATCCGCGAGCTGAAAAAATTTCTAGGTTATTCTGAACAGATGGCCAAATTGGAAGCCAATTGGATCTCCATGATCCTCTGCTCCAAGAGTGCCCTTTACGATATCGTGAAGAACGAACTCGGCTCGCGCCATATCATGGATGAGTGGGTACCTCAGGACGAGTGTTACATGAGGGCTTATGCCAAAGGAAAATCCCTGCACTTACTAGCCGGCAATGTACCTTTATCGGGAATTACATCGATTTTGCGTGGTATTCTGACCAAGAATCAGTGCATCGTGAAGACCGCTTCGGCGGATCCTTTTACTGCTCATTCCTTGGCCATGAGCTGCATTGATGTGGATCCTAAACATCCCATCACCCGTTCCTTATCGGTGCTTTACTGGCCGCATGATCAAGAGCCGAGCACCGTGCAAACCATGATGCAAGGCATGGACGTAGTGATTGCATGGGGAGGCCGGGATGCCATCGAGTGGGCAGTCAGACATGCGCCTGCGCATATCGATGTGCTGAAATTCGGGCCGAAGAAGAGCTTGAGTATCATTGATGCGCCGGAGAATATAGAAGCCGCTGCGATCGGCGCGGCACATGATATCTGCTTCTACGATCAGAAAGCCTGCTTTTCGACCCAAAACCTATACTACATCGGTGACAGCTTCGAGGATTTTCGGGATCATTTGAAACGTCAGCTCCAACTCTACGCCAAGATTCTGCCCAAAGCCAAGCAAAATTTTGATGAGCAAGCAAGTTATTCACTGACCCTGAAAGAATGTGAATTTGCCGGGCTGAAGGCTGAAGTCGATCCCGACCATACCTGGATGATCATCGAATCAGAAGCAGGTACCGAGTTAAGCCAGCCCTTGGGTCGCTGTGTGTACTTGCATCGAGTATCCAGCGTCGATGAGGTGCTGCCCTTTGTCAAAAAATACCAAACGCAAACGGTTGCAATCTATCCCTGGGAGGCGTCTTTCAAGTATCGGGATCGGTTAGCCCGAGCGGGTGCTGAGCGCATCGTTGAAGCGGGGATGAATAATATCTTTCGCGTAGGGGGATCGCACGACTCCATGTGCCCACTCCAAGGCTTGGTGCGCTTCATTAGCCACGAGCGGCCTTATGACTTTACGGCTAAAGATGTCGCGGTGGAGATAGAACAAACCCGCTTCCTTGAAGAAGATAAATTTCTGGTTTTCGTACCCTAACATGTTACCTGACCGTGTTTTGCAAGCAGATTGTAAGTAGGTTCGTCTCAGCTCGGTTTTCAGCCTCTTGTCATAGAGATCGCACTTCCAGTATGAGTACGTTTTGAATCAGGAGAAAGAAAAAGTGACCGACATGGAAACTACGTCGCGTTGGCAAACCATTGATCATGTACTGGATTTTGGTCCGGAGCAAACCATTCGTATTTGGGAAACGCCCCCTAAAGCGGATACCCCCAACAGATACACGACCATTCTCGTGGCAGCGGGCTTTGCCAGGCGCATGGATCACTTTACGGGCCTGGTGGAATATCTGTCGGAAAATGGCTTTCGAGTAATTCGCTATGATTCTCTGAATCACGTGGGCTTGAGCACCGGAAATATCGACGAATTCACCATGACAGCGGGCAAGCGAAGCCTCTTGGCGGTTTACGCTTGGTTGCAAGGCCGTGGGATTGACAAGATTGGCCTCGTCGCGGCCAGCTTGGCCGCACGCGTCGCCTATGAAGTGATTGCCGATATTGATCTTGCTTTTCTGGTGACCGCAGTCGGCGTGGTCAACCTGCGCGATACGCTAGAAAAAGCCCTGGGTTTTGACTACCTCAGCTTACCACTCGAGGATCTGCCTGACGCTCTGGACTTTGAAGGACATCGACTCGGCTCCGAAGTCTTCGTGCGCGACTGTTTTCAATTCGATTGGCACAGCCTGAATTCCACGATCGACAAAATGAGTGACTTCAAGTCGCCCTTCATCGCTTTCACCGCGAATAACGATGACTGGGTCAGGCAGGAAGAAGTGATGGCGTTCATGACCAGCATCGACAACGAGCAATGCAAGGTCTACTCGCTGCTGGGCAGCTCCCATGATCTGAGCGAAAACTTGGTCGTGCTGCGAAATTTTCTACAGTCGGTCACCAAGGCCGCTATCGCCTTGGATAACCGGCAGCTCGATATTTCCTTAGATATTATAGAACCCCAGTTCGAACAGATCACTCTCGCGAAGGTGAATGAACGCCGACTCATGCGCGATATTGAGACTCAACAAGCAGAAATGACTCAACAAGCAGCAACTTCCTGACGCACCCGCACCAACCCAAACCCCGCACGGACAACAAAGAAGATAACACCATGAAATTCGGAAACTTTCTATTTACCTACAAGCCTCCGGAATTATCGCATCGAGAAGTCATTGGTCGCTTTGTCAATCTGGCCAAAGCTTCGGAACAATGTGGCTTTGACGATATATGGTTGCTCGAGCATCATTTTACGGACTTTGGGCTCACGGGCAATCTCTTTGTTGCCGCGGCCAATATCCTGGGTGCGACCAAGACTCTGAATGTAGGCACCGCGGCGGTGGTCTTGCCGACAGCGCATCCGGTTCGCCAGTTGGAAGATGTCAACTTACTGGACCAAATGTCCAAGGGGCGTTTTCGCTTTGGTATCTGTCGTGGCCTATACCACAAAGATTTCCGTGTCTTCGCTACAGACATGGAGAACAGCCGAGCACTCATGGACTGTTGGTATGATCTGATTAAGAACGGCATGACCGAGGGTTATATCGGAGCGGACAACGAGCATATTCGTTTCCCAAAAGTCCAAGTGAATCCAAAGGCTTACACACAAGGCGGCGCACCTTTTTATGTGGTCGCCGAATCTGCCAGCACTACCGAATGGGCGGCCATACGCGGTTTGCCCATGATCATCAGCTGGATTATCAAAACCAGTGAGAAAAAAACTCAAATAGAACTCTACAATGAGATTGCCATGGAGAATGGTCATGATGTCAACAACATTGATCACTGCCTGTCCTATATTACCTCGGTCGATCATGACTCGCAGCGCGCCAAAGAGATCTGCCGTGATTTCCTGCGCCATTGGTACGATGGCTATGTGAATGCCACCTGTATCTTTGATGATTCAGACCAGACCCGCGGCTATGACTTCCACAAAGGGCAATGGCGTGACTTTGTCTTGAAGGGCCACAAAAACACGAACCGCCGGGTCGATTACAGCTACGAAATCAATCCGGTCGGCACCCCACAAGAGTGCATTGAGATCATTCAGAATGACCTCGAGGCCACCGGTATCCGCCATATCAATTGTGGCTTTGAAGCCAATGGTTCCGAGGAAGAGATCATCCGCTCAATGAAGATGTTCCAGTCGGAAGTCGCGCCTTACCTGAAACCGAAAAGTGAGTCGAAGGCTACAGCTACAGCCGAAGCGCGCTTGGAAGCCGTTGCCTGAGTGAACGGAGGGAGAAGCCAAGGAGAAGCCAATGAAATTCGGACTATTCTTCCTCAATCTTCTCGGTCAAGATGAGTCCTCAGAACAGATCCTGGAGCGCATGCTCGATACCGCTCAATATGCGGACCAATCACACTTTGACCAGTTCGCTGTGTATGAGAATCATTTCTCGACCAACGGCGTGGTCGGTGCTCCGATCACCGTCGCAGGCTACCTCTTGGGTTTGACGGAGAGAATCAAGGTCGCGTCATTGAACCAAGTGATCACCACGCATCACCCGGTGCGCGTCGCTGAAGAGGCCTGTCTCTTGGATCAAATGAGTGAGGGGCGCTTCATCTTAGGCTTTAGCGACAGCGAAAAGACGCAAGATATGACCTTTTTCAACCGACCAACGGATTCGCAGCAGCAAATCTTCGAAGTCTGCCATGAGATCATCGACGAGGCCTTGAAGACCGGTTTCTGCCAGACCGACAATGACTTTTACAGTTTTCCGAGAATATCGATCAATCCCCATCCCTATACCCAAGGTGGACCAGAGCAATTCGTACTGGCGACGAGTGAGTCGATTGTCGCATGGGCGGCAAAAAGAGCCTTGCCACTCATCTACAAGTGGGATGACTCGAATGAAAGACGGCAAGCCCTAGCGATACGCTATCGAAAAACAGCTGACGAGCATGGAGTGGATATCGAGAACGTCCGGCATCGTCTGACCCTAATTGCGAATAAGCAGGATACGGAAGAAGCGGCGAGGAATGAAGTACGCGAGTATCTCTCGGCCTACATCCGTGAAATGCATCCCGATATCGATTTTGAAACGAAGATGAACCAGCTACTCGATGAAAACGCCATCGGCGTTTATCAGCAGGCGATTGACAAGGGCAATATGGCCATGGAGTTGTGCGATGCTTCTGATGTGCTCTGGTCATTCGAATCAATGAAAGACCTAGATCGCCGGCGAGCCGCAATGAATTTGGTCAACGAACGGATCAAATCGCATCACTTGTAGAGCCCAGGACTAGGGAGCACTAACGGCAATCTATCGGTCAAGTGATCGAGCGATTATCTGGAGCTTCTTTGCTCAGAGCAAACGGTCGAGACAATGCAAATGAATACCGTTGAGTTGTCGAGTGCGAATCTGGAAGAGACCGGCGTGAATTTCGAGGAAATTGGCGCAAGCTCAGATATTGATAACCTGATCTTTACGAGCAATCCCTCAGAGTGGACGCTGACACAGCAGAAAGCCATCCAGCAGAGTCAAGTGATCGAGGCCTTTGAGCATCACTACCAGCATAATACGGAATATCGTCGTTATTGCCAAACACAGGAGGTGAGTGGACAGGTATCGACTTTGGATGAGATTCCTGTTTTTCCCACCTCGGTGTTCAAGTTTTGTCGCTTGGCCACCGCACCCGAGACGGAGATCGAAAACTGGTTTACCAGCAGCGGAACCACCGGTGTCAAAAGTCAGGTGGCCCGTGACCGCTTGAGTATTGAGCGCCTACTCGGTTCGGTGAACTTTGGTATGAAATACATAGGCGAGTGGTTTGATCATCAAATGGAATTGGTCAACTTGGGCCCTGATCGCTTCAATGCCAAGAATATCTGGTTCAAGTATGTCATGAGCTTGGTGGAAATGCTCTATCCCACCGCTTTTACTGTGGATAATGAGCACATCGACTTCGCGGCCACGCTTGAACATCTACGACGTATTCAAAAGAGCGGTAAAACCGCTTGTTTGATCGGCCCACCTTACTTTGTCTATCTGCTTTGCGAGTATATGCAAGCCAAGCAGATTGATCACTCAGGTGAGGATCAGCTCTATATCATTACTGGCGGTGGCTGGAAGACCCATGAAGATAAAGCGTTGGTACGTGAAGAGTTCAACCGGTTGCTGATGGACACCTTCAAACTCAAAGAGTGCAGTCAAATTCGCGATACCTTCAACCAGGTGGAACTCAACACCTGCTTTTTTGAGGATGATGCGCAGTGTAAGCGCGTACCACCTTGGGTCTACGCCAGAGCATTAGACCCCAAGACCCTCCGGCCCATGCCCCTTGGCGAACCGGGCTTACTCAGTTTTATGGATGCTTCTGCAAACAGCTATCCCGCTTTTCTGATCACCGAAGATATAGGCATCATTCGCGAGAAAGAGAGCGATCGACCGGGTACCACGATAGAAATTGTCCGACGCGTCAATACGCGGGCGCAAAAAGGATGTGCTTTGAGTATGTCACAATCGTTTGGTCAATAGGGCTTTTTAGACAGTTAAAGTGAAATTTCAGAGTCTTTTCTAAATCAGTACCAATTGCGCATTCCATACATCGTGATCACTCGTTCCAACGCATTGTGATCACTTGGTCGGAGCGAACCGACGCGGTGGATTGGAGTCGATGTTACTATCGATGGTCCTCCGGTTGTTTGCGTGTCTGACGTCGGGGCGGTCCTTTGAGCGCAGGAGAATGTTTCCGAAAGTTCTGTCGCGATGATGGGCTGTATGACTACTGCCAGGAGAACTACCAATCATGCGTCGCCAGCAGTATCGAGTATTTCATTTGCCAGGGTGCATAAGGGCACCTCTAAAAATAGGATAAATGATATAAATAACAGTGATGCGCGCTGGGCGAAGAACAATGAAGCAACGCATTTCGGCTATAACAATCATGTGGCGGTAGATAACGCGCACAAGTGGGTCCGCGACTATGAAGTGACCTGTGCTGAAGTTCACGATTCACAGGTTTTTATTGAACTATTGGCGGACAACACATCGGCTGATGTATGGGCGGATAGTGCTTATCAAAACGAGAACAATGAAATCAGCTTGGCGGCGATGGAGAGCGTAGCCCTGTTCACACAAAGGGCAATAGGCATCATCCGCTATCGCAGCGCAGCAAGAAGTCGAATGCGAGGCGTTCAAAAATCCGTGCTAGAGTCGAGCCCGTTTTTGGGTCACTGACCCATGAGCAAGGCGGGCTTTACTCACGAGTGATAGGGCTTGCGCGTACTGAAGTGAAGGTTGGCATGATGAACAGGGTGTATAATATGAGACGCTTGGTGACTTTGTGCAGGAGAGAGTAGGTCTGCAATTTGAGAAAAAGGGAAAATGACCCTTTTTGGACCGGAAAAGTCGGCCTATCGAGGTTGAGAAACGCGAAGTCCGGCATGCAGTAGTCGTCACTCGAGGTTGACTGAAAAATCCCAAAGTCATGTGGATAGAAATGGAGCTTATTCTTGAATTTTAGAGGTGCCCTCAATTTATTTGAGCGAAGAGATCTGTGGGGACTACTCAAAGAAGACCCTCCAGACCCTGTTGAAACTCAGGTACAGATACAGTTTACATTCTCATGAAAGTTTATGGGACAGCAGTGATGTTGTCTTTATGTTTTTTATCCACTTCGCCCTTATCGTGCAAGCGTTGAATAGTGTCAACACGCCCTAGTAGAATTGTCTCAAACAGCCATGAAAATGCAGTATCATAAGGAGGACCATTGCTATGTTTAGCCAACTCTTCACCCAAAAACGGCTCATATTGGGGCTGCTAGGCTTCATCATTCTCAGCGTCATCATCAGTATCGTGAACAGCCCCAAGGTGGGCTCCATCATTGAGGCGCTCACCCCGCCCAAGCTGCCACCGGCGGTAAACGCCGAACAGGTTTGGAAGCCGCAAGAGCAGAACTGGACCGAGGCCGGCGCCGAGGAGTATCACTTCAAAGATCAAGGCTCGCGCATCCTCAAGCTGCCCATGCGTTGGTTCATGGCCTTGGAGAAACCCACCGATAGCATCTGGGGGGTGCCTTTCGCCATCGAGCCATTATTTTCCAGCAACCAATACCTGCTTCGGTTCGGCTTTATCAAAGCCGACAAGAGCAAACACAATCCCTACGGACTACCCATTGGATTCGCCGCGACGCCTTACCAGGACATAGACGGCCTGACCACAGGCCAATACACCTCCGTCGGCTTCTCGTGCGCTGCTTGTCACACAGGCCAGCTCGTCTACGAGGGCAAGCAGCACATCATCGAAGGCGGACCGGCGATGATCGATCTAGGGCAACTGACCAAAGCTATCGCCGCCGCTCTTGGTCAAACCGCACTAGCGCAAAAACTTCCGCTGCTCAATGGACGGTTCGAGCGCTTTGCCAAGCGCGTGCTAGGTGATCAGTACTCCGATGGGACCAAGCTCAAACTCGCCGCCGACATGACCAGCTTTATCACAGTGTCGGCTGAACGGCCTGGCGGCATCGAAGTCACCGAAGGATTTTCCCGCTTAGACGCGCTCAACCGCATCGGCAACCAGGTGTTCTCCGTCGCCATGAGCCGGCAGCAAAACTATGTGGAGGTGGATGCACCAGTGAACTATCCGCATATCTGGACTGCGTCATGGTTCGACTGGGTGCAGTACGACGGCTCCATCATGCAACCCCTGGTCAGGAACGTGGGCGAGGCCATGGGCTTAGCGGGGTACATCAACTTCGATGCTACCAGCCGCCGCTTCTCCACCGAGATCCCACTCGCCAACCTGCACTGGATCGAGAAGCAATTAGCCGGCGCCGAGCCTTTGCCACAAAAGAAATTCACCGGCTTGGCCGGGCCACGCTGGCCGGAGTCATTCCCTAAGATAGACGAAGCTAAGGCGGAAAAAGGCGCCAAGCTATACGAAAAGCACTGCCAACGGTGCCATTTACCGGCGCTCACGCATGAAGTTGCCGCTGGCGAAGCGCCTGATTCGCCGTTCTGGGATTACTGGAGCCCCATCGAATGGTATGAGGATGGAGAGATCAAACAAACCCGCAATGCAGTGCTCAACGTTAAGATCATCGACGAGAAGAGGATCGGTACCGATCCGGCGCAGGCCAATGTATTGATCTACCGCACGGTCAACACGGCTGGAAGCACCGGCGGCGCCGTGGCCGGTGCTGCAACGTCCGGGGCCGGCATTGATATCGACGTGTGCACACTGGCGCCCAACGCACCCGGTAGGGCACCCGGGCCCTTAGTCAACGTACCGCTTAGCGACGGCCCCGCCGTGCTATTTGCTCTGGCCCTAGGGGCCATCGTCGATGAAGGGATTCAAGCGTGGTACCGCGACAACTATATCTCCCCGCCAGTCAAAACCCTCTACCAAGGTGACCGCCCGAATTGCCTGCAAAGCGGGCGCCGGTTACAAAGCGAGACCCCTGAACGGCGTGTGGGCCACCGCCCCCTTTCTGCACAACGGCTCGGTCCCAACGCTGATGGCCCTGTTAAGTCCCGTAGCCGAGCGGCCTAGCGTTTTCGCCGTCGGTGATCCTAGCTTCGATGCGAAAAATGCCGGCATTATCAGCCGGCCCGCCAAGCCAGGCAGCGACTACGACGAGGACGGCTACTTCATTATGGACACGACAAAGAAAGCGAACAGCAACGCCGGCCACGAGTTTGCCGATGGCAAGTCCCCCGGGATCATCGGACCTGCGTTGAAACAAGATGAGAAGGAAGCGCTCGTTGAATTTCTAAAGACCTTGTAACCGGGCTAAACGACTGCAACAGCAGCTTACTTCGATTGGCAGTCAATTTCAGTTGACTGCCAAACTGCATGAACAGGGCCGGGCGCCGGCCGTTTTTTCGCGTCACTGTTGCCGGCAGCCCAGTAGCCTATCGTGTCTTGACTCGGTCGCTCACCCGCACGAAACCGGGCGCCGGAACGTGGTGGTACTCGTCCACGTCGAAGGTAGGCGACAGCGCGGCGCACAGCGGATTGGGAACCGCATCGCGAGCCCCGAACGTTGCCACTGCGAGGACGCCGTGCCAGCATTGGCCCGCGGATGGAAGATGAACGGTCGCAAACACAGCCATTTCACAGGCGTGAGACCAATGATTAGCTGAACTCAATCACCACCTGGGAGAGCAAACGATGAGCACCTCTAACCGCCGGCAATTCCTACAGACCAGTGCCGCTGGCGCCGTTGCCTTGGCCGCCCCTTTCAACTTCGCCCGAGCGGCGGGCCCCAAGAAAGGCGGGGTCATGCGCATGGGCAAAGCCCACGGCCAAACGGTAGACAGCCTTGATCCGGCGACGCATGAGAATGGTTTTACCCTAGCCTTGACCCACGGCATCCACAATTACCTGACCGAAGTCAGCGCTAGCGGAGCGTTGGCTGGCCAAGTGGCCGAGAGTTGGGAGGCGTCCGCCGATGCAACCTCTTGGACCTTCAAACTGCGCCGAGGCATGACCTACCACGATGGCCGCGAAGTCACCGCTGACGACGTCATCGCCTCCATCACTCATCACCGTGGCGAAAAATCCAAATCCGCAGCCAAGCCGATAGTCTCCCCCATCAAAGAGATGCAAGCCGATGGCAAACATACCGTGGTGTTTCATCTGGAGGCCGGCAACGCCGATTTCCCCTACATCGTCAGTGACTACCACCTGCCCATCATGCCGAGCAAAGATGGCAAAGCGCACTGGCAATCGGGCATCGGTGCTGGCGCCTACAAAATCAACAAATTCGAGCCGGGTGTCCGCTTGGACCTCGACAAGTACGCCGGATACTGGGACTCCGGGCGCGGCCACTTCGAGCAGATCCAGATGATCACCATTGTTGATCCGGCGGCCCGCACCAACGCCATCATCACCGGCGAAGTGGACGCCATCGACCGCGTTGATCTGAAAACTGTTCATCTGCTAAAGCGCCGCAAGGGCATCAATATTCACTCCATTGCCGGCACCCAGCACTACACCTTCCCGATGCGTACCAATGTCGCCCCCTATAACGACAACAACGTGCGTATGGCACTGAAACACGCCCTCGACCGCAAAGAGATGGTGGCCAAGATCTTGCAGGGCTTCGGTGTTATCGGCAACGACCATCCGATCGGCCCAGGTCAACGCTTCTTCGCCAAGGATCTGGAGCAGCGCACCTATGATCCGGACAAAGCCAAGCACTATCTCGAAAAAGCCGGTCTGGACTCACTGTCCGTCGATCTGCACGTGGCGGACGCCGCCTTCGCCGGCGCCGTAGATGCCGGCGCTCTATTTGCGGAAACGGCTAAAGCCTGCGGCATCAACATGCAAGTCATACGTGAGCCGAACGACGGTTATTGGTCCAATGTCTGGAACAAAAAAGCATTCTGCGCCTGTTACTGGGGCGGGCGGCCGACCGCTGACTGGATGTTCTCAACGGCGTATGAAGCCGGTGTGGCCTGGAACGACACCGCTTGGGAGCACGCCGAGTTCAACCAACTGTTGCAAGTGGCCCGCGCCGAACTCGATGAAGGCAAACGGCGGCAGATGTATGCCGACATGCAGGGCATAGTGCGCGATGAAGGCGGCGTCATCGTGCCGATGTTCGCCTCCTACGTCTTCGCCACCTCCGACAAACTCGGCCTGCCCAAGACAATGGCCTCGAACTAGGATCTGGACGGCGAACGCTGGATGGAGCGCTGGTGGTTTGCGTAAACCCTAGGCCATACACCCTAGACCATACACCCTAGACCATACACCCTGGGCGTCGATCGACGCTGGCCCGGGAGCAGCAGCTCCCGGGCTGTTGGCCGCTGGTCAGAAGTCTTGCATTGGAGGGAAGCAAATATGGACGGTGTCCTACAACTGGTGGCCAAACGGCTGGGCCTGGGTCTGATCACCCTCTTGGTCGTCTCCGTCATCATTTTCGGCGCAGTAGAGCTGCTGCCCGGCGATCTGGCCCAACAAATTCTAGGTCAATCAGCCACCCCCGAGACAGTCAAAGCCATGCGCGAGGAGATGGGCCTAGACCGGCCCGCGGTGGTGCGCTATGGCGAGTGGTTGTGGGGTGCGGTACGCGGTGATTTCGGTGTATCGCTGGCTAATCAGCGCTCCGTGGCCGAGCAGTTGGGGCCACGTTTTAGCAACACTTTATTTCTCGCCGTCATGGCTGCGGTGATGTCGGTACCGATTTCCATCATCCTCGGTATTCTCGCCGCGCTCTACAGGGAGTCGGTGTTCGATAGAATCGCCAACGTCGGCACGCTGACTTCCATATCGTCACCGGAGTTCTTCGTCGGGTACATCTTGATCTTGTTCCTCGCGGTGCAAAACTCGGTGTTTCCCTCCATCTCCAGCGTCAGCGAGTCCATGGCTCTGGCCGAGCGCGCTTACGTCAGCATGCTGCCGGCCATCACGCTGACCCTGGTGGTGGTGGCCCACATGATGCGCATGATCCGCGCCGCCATCATCGCGCTACTGGCCTCGCCGTATATCGAGATGGCCAGGCTCAAAGGCGAACCGCGTTGGAAAGTCATCGCCGTGCACGCGCTGCCCAATGCGCTTGCGCCCATCATCAACGTGGTGGCACTGAACCTCGCCTATCTCATAACCGGCGTGGTTTTGGTGGAAATCGTGTTCGTTTATCCAGGTGTCGGACAGCTCTTGGTGGATAGCGTGACCAAACGCGATTTCCCGGTGGTGCAGGCTTGCTGCCTGATCTTTGCCGCCACCTACATATTGCTCAATTTGACGGCGGACGTGGGCGCTATCCTGTCTAACCCGCGCCTGCGTCATCCCAAGTGAGGGGGTAAGACCATGAGCACCTTCACCATCGTTTTCTACGGCCTCATGATCGGGGCTTCTTGCATCGCCGCCTACTATCACCAGCGCAGTGCTTTTCTGGTGTTGTTCAGCCTGACGTTGATCTCTTTCCTGGTGGGCTTGCTGGGCGGCGAAGGCGCCCTGCGCTATATCGTTATCGCCATCGGCTTGTTCTTCGCCGCCGCGGGACTGGCCTACTCGTTTCGCGAGTTCCTTACCCAGATACTGCCGCGTGAAGCGGCCAAAGCCATGCGCACGGCACCGTTGACGGCATCGTTCGGCTTATTCGTCATCGTGGTATACATCGTCGCCGCACTGTTCGCGCCGGTTATCGCGCCTTTTGGCGAAGCGCAAGTGGTAAGCGGTTCCTATGCACCGGCCGATGACAAGATGCTGCTAGGGGGCGACCAATTAGGCAGAGACATGTTCAGCCGCATCATCTACGGCGCGCGCAACACCGTCGGCATCGCCCTGCTGACCACCCTCATCGCTTTCACCGTAGGCTCCTTGGCCGGATTGATGTCGGCAACGCTGGGCGGCTGGGTGGATCAGGCCTGCGGGCGCATTGTCGATACCTTGATGGCCATTCCGCAACTGGTCTTCGCGCTGCTGCTGCTCACCATCGTCGGTACCGACATCATCAACCTGATATTGGTCATTGCCCTGCTCTACTCACCGCTGGTATACCGGTTAGCAAGAGCGGTGGCCGGCAACATTGTCGTCATGGACTATATAGAAGCGGCCCGCCTGCGCGGGGAAAAAACCTGGTATCTCATCGTGCGGGAAATTTTGCCCAATGCCACTGCACCTCTGGTAGCGGAGTTCGGCTTGCGCTTTTGTTTCGTATTCCTGGCCATCTCCGCCCTGTCGTTCCTAGGCCTGGGTATTCAACCGCCCACGGCGGACTGGGGTTCGATGGTGCGCGAAAACGCCACCCTGATCTCTTTCGGTGAAGTGACACCGTTGATCCCGGCTGCTGCCATCGCGCTGTTGACGGTCTCCATCAACTTCGTGGTCGATTGGATGCTGCACCGCTCGTCCGGCTTGAAGGAGTGAACCCATGAACCAAGACAAAAAACTGCTGCTCAAAATCCGTGGGCTGCGCATCGAAGGGCGTGTGGATGAGACCTGGAACGGGATTGTGCACGGCGTCGATCTGGACCTTCACCGCGGCGAGATCATGGGACTGATAGGAGAATCCGGCGCCGGCAAATCCACCATCGGGCTGGCCGCCATGGGCTTCACTAGGGACGGCTGCCGCATAGCCGATGGCAGCATCGAGTTCGACAGCATGGAACTCACCTCCTCACCGGAGGAGGATCTGCGCATGTTACGGGGCGCCAGAATCGCCTATGTGGCGCAGTCGGCAGCGGCCTCGTTCAATCCTGCTCACCGTCTGATCGATCAGCACACAGCGGCGCCGGTGCAGCACAAAATCCAATCCCGCCGCGCCAGCCAAGAGGATGCCATCGATCTCTACACCCGGCTACGCCTGCCCAACCCGGGCGAAATCGGCTTCCGCTATCCGCATCAAGTATCCGGCGGGCAACTGCAACGGGCCATGACCGCCATGGCCATGAGCTGCCGGCCCGATCTCATCATCTTCGATGAGCCCACCACGGCGCTGGATGTGACCACGCAGATCGAGGTACTGGCGGCGATCCGCGATATCGTCGAACAATTCAACACCGCCGCCATCTACATCACCCATGATCTAGCGGTGGTAGCGCAGATGGCCGATCGCATCAAAGTGTTGCTAAAAGGCGACGAAGTCGAAGAAGCCGACACCCGCACCATGTTGGCCGAGCCCAAAGAGGATTACACCAAGTCCTTGTGGGCCGTGCGCAGCTTCCAGCGGGAACAAAAACCGCCACCACCGCCCGATGAGAGCCCGGTCATCCGCGTCAGCAATATCACGGCGGCTTACGAAGTCATCAAAGTCCTGGACGACGTATCGTTCGACATCCACCGTGGCCGAACGGTAGCGGTGGTCGGCGAATCGGGCTCGGGTAAATCGACCACGGCGCGTTGCATCACGGGTCTGCTGCCGCCCATCAACGGCCACATCCTCTACAACGGCGAACCGCTGCCACCGAGCTTCAAACAACGCTCGGTGGAGCAGCTACGGCAGGTACAGATGATCTACCAGATGGCCGATACGGCGCTCAATCCGAAGAAACGTATCGGCGAGATCATCGGCCGGCCGGTTCATTTCTATAGAGGATTAACCGGCGCCGATCTGAAAAAGCGGGTCGATGAACTGCTAGACCAGATCGAACTGGAGCCGTCCCAGTACTATCACCGCTTGCCATCGGAGCTATCCGGCGGCCAAAAACAACGCATAGGCATCGCCAGGGCGCTGGCCGCCGAGCCCGAGTTCATCATCTGCGACGAGGTCACCAGTGCATTGGACCAGTTGGTGGCCGAAGGTATCTTACGGCTGCTCGATCGCCTGCAGGACGAGCTGAATCTAGCCTATATGTTCATCACCCATGATCTGGCCACGGTCAAAGCGATCGCCGATGAAGTGGTAGTGATGAAAGAAAGGCAAGTGGTAGAGGCGGGTCCCAAAGACCAAATGTTTCAACCACCGCACCACGCCTACACCGATCTGCTCTTATCATCAGTCCCCGAGATGGATCCCGACTGGCTTGACCAACTGTTGGAAAAACGCGGGGTAGACAACATCGGCGAAGCGGCCAAAACCTAACATCACACTTGGCGCTCCACGATGAACAAATCCACCACAGTGATCGGGGTAAATCCTAGCCACGGACCGTTGCGCACTCGCAGGCTGCGCCACACCGAAGCTATGCGCGCCACAGTACGCGAAACCGTGCTGACGGCGGCGGACTTGTGCTATCCACTATTCGTGGTACACGGAGCCAACATCCGCAACCCCATCAGCTCCATGCCCGGGATATATCAGTTGTCCGTCGATCAGGCGCTAGCGCAAGCCGAGCGCGCGGCGGCACTGGACATTCGCTCCATCTTACTGTTCGGGATCCCGCTTAACAAAGATCCGGTAGGCGCAGAAAACTACGCCGATGACGGCATCATCCAACAAGCCATTCGCGCCATCAAAAGGGCCGTACCCGGTTTGTTGGTGATCACCGACGTGTGCTTGTGCGAGTACACCGAGCATGGACACTGCGGCCTTTTGAATCACGACAATCCGCGCTTACCGCAAGGCTATGTACTCAATGACGAAACCTTGGAGGTGCTGCGGCGGGTCGCTGTGAGTCACACAACGGCGGGCGCCGACATCGTCGCCCCTAGCGGTATGCTCGACGGTATGGTAGCCGCCATCCGCGAAGCCTTGGACGACGACGGCTTCGAGCACATTCCCGTCATGTCGTACGCGGTCAAATACGCCTCCGGTTATTACGACCCCTTCCGCGAGGCGGCGCAAGGCGCGCCCAAGTCCGGCGATAGGCGCACCCACCAAATGGATCCGGCCAACGTGCGCGAAGCCTTGCGCGAGGCGCGTATCGATGTGGCGGAAGGCGCCGACTTCCTCATGGTCAAACCGGCCCTCGCCTACCTGGACGTCATCCGCCGGGTACATAAGGCCCACCCCGAGTTACCCATGGCCGCCTACAACGTCAGCGGTGAATACTCCATGGTCAAAGCGGCAGCGGCGAATGGATGGTTGGATGAGCGCACTATCGTGACAGAAAACCTGCTAGCGATGAAGCGCGCCGGTGCCGATCTCATCATCACCTATCACGCGCTTGATATGGCCGCCTGGTTAGCTGAGACCTAAAGCTTGATTTATTCAGAGCCGGGAGCGTTACGGGCTATCACCTCTTCGACCGTGACCCGACGATAATCACTATCAGGGGCGGCAAAAGCTTCCTGCAGCTCTTGCAGTGCTTCGGACTTCAATTTGACTGCCTGCATTTCCTTCCCGAATCATCGACACCAGTATTGGTCCGTGGCGCCCCAGTTCAACTTGATTGAACATGTCGAGTGACGAAACACTCGCTCTCCACAATATCGACAGCGCAAAGAGCTTGAACTTTGTGTAGTCAATGCCTCGAAGATGTATAAGGCCTCCATCTTGCTTTGCCTCGACATTCGAGCGTCCGGCAAACACGCGACTCACGTAGCGCTCGTAGGCGCTTAGGAGTTGTTCACAGGCGTCGCAGAGCAAGGGTTCCCTTACGCCTTTCTGCAGGAATTTCTCCGGTACAGACACGGACCTTCCTAGAACATGCATTCGGTGCTTCGAATCGTAGAGTGGAGCGTAGACGAACTCCGGAATAATGTGTGACTTCCGAAGTTCGCGCTCTTCCTCGCAGAGATGGCACTTATGCACGGTTCTTTGTGCCAACAGTGTATTGGGCGAGGGCGCTTACTACACCAACGAACGTCGCGACCCGCTGCATCTCAACAGCGCTGAAACCCAGATATCGAATGCTTATCTTGTTGCCACATCGGCTTGTCTACAAGTACTTGACTTTGCCGTGACTGATGCCCGACTACGAGTCTTCGGACCAATACGCGATGCTCGTGCCTCGCAGATGTTCCAGAGCCGTTGAGGGCCAGCCGGGGCGAGAGAATATCGTTGAGCTTTGCAATCATTCTTGGCCATCAACCACCGTGTCTACATGGGCACATACTACTTCGGAAAAAAATTACCCGACACAAATTAATAAAATGTGTTATAGTGATGCTATGAAAAAGACAGACGGTCGCTCACTGCCCCATTCCGCGCGAGAAGCCATCCGCAGGCACGCGGTTGCGCAAGTATTATCG
>WLWG01001816.1_pt1 | contig 17852 bp, 13 predicted proteins | sample 6712871 | NCBI WGS metagenome assembly WLWG01 (sample SAMN12718693, study PRJNA515312) | sponge metagenome | isolation source: marine sponge | host: Mycale hentscheli | place: New Zealand: South Island, Marlborough, Capsize Point | collected 2003-05-01
GGCGATATAGAGAACGCCGGTGAGGCCGGCGCGACGCTGCACCTGCTGCTCGGCCCAGCTACGCGGGCGGTGATGCGTGACCGGATGGAGCCACGAACCAAGCGTCAGCCACAGGGCGCGTAGCCCTGTGTCGGGGAAGGAAGCCACGCCCCATGGTAGCGACCATGGAGGAGAAATCGACGATCCGACCGATACGCCCCAAGGAGGAGGGTGTCGTGAGCACTTATGGAATGTCTCGTGCGCGCCGGGCTGCGGTCGTGGCCTGCGTGTCGGTCGTGGCCGCCACTGGCGTGGTCGGCCTGCGACCGTTCGACGCCCCCGCACCCCGTGCTCTCGCGGACGTCGGCGCGGCGGCAGCCGGCTCGGCGAGCTCAGAGTCCGCCGACGCCATCGACCTCGCTGAAACTATCGATCTGGTCGATGTCACTCATGATTCGAGCGATGTCGCGCACACCACTGTTCCCGGTGCCGGGGCGTCGGCTATTGACTCCGCCCGCTTCGAGGATGTTCGAGACGCGGTGGTCGCCCGATCGGAACCGGTGGATCTTTCTTCGCTGTCCTATGCCGACGCTTACCGCACCCTCTGGCTGCGCATCGAGGACGGCACAGACTTGCTGGAGCGCCTTCGAGGCGAACTGTCCAACGCAACCGCGGCGTTCGAACTCGCTCGCGTCGAACTGACCACGGCTGCCCGGCATCAAGACCGCGCAGACGCCGAATCTGTTCGCTCCGGTCACGATCTCGATGACGCCGCCCGCGACCTCTACATGACCGGGTCCACCGGGGTCGATGCCGCCTTCCAGGCGCTGAGCGGAAGCCCGGAAGACGTCCTCGCCAGTATCGATTCGGTCCGCTACGTCACATCCGCGGGGGACTCCGAGACGCTGGACTTTGAGCGAGCTGCAGCCGAGGCAGCGCGCATGCAAGACGCGACCGCGGTGGCCCGTGCCTGGGTGGAAGCCAAGCGCGACGCCATGGAGTCCGTGCAGGAATCGGCGACCGTCCTCAGTCAGCAGGTCGCAGCAGACCGCGAATCATTGAACGCACTGATTGCCACCGCGTCCGCCGGCACCGAGGTCGGTCCCGATGGGTGCGCGACATCCGTGCCAGCGGGAACCGTGCCGGAGGGCGTCGACATCCAATACTTGTGCCGCACGGCGGTCAACGACGCCGCAACCCCGCAGGCGCAACTGGCGGTCCAGTGGGCGTTGATCCACCTGGGCGCGCCGTACGCGTGCGAAGGCGTCGGCCGCTTGAACGATTGGGTGTTCGACTGCTCGTCGTACGTCTCGCGCGCGTACGCCGAGGGTGCTGGCCTCGACACGGCTGGTGCCGATTGGGCGCCCACTACGCGCAACATGCTGCCGTGGGGTGGGGCTTCGCTGGACGGGCATTACGAGGTCATCGAACCGCAGGATCTGGCGCCCGGTGACCTGGTCCTGTACGACACGTGCACCGCGGAAGAGAAGGACGAAGGCGAGTGCAATTACCGCCATGTGGTCATGTACCTGGGGGAACAGGCCCCGGGCACGGGTCCGCTGATGGCGCACACCAATGCCTGCGGCGAGGTATCCCGCGTTGTTCCTTTCACCGGCACCGACGCGTCCAACTTCCTCGGCGCCCGGCGCGTGGTCGCCTCCAAGAAGGAACTCAAGGCCGCGGACCTATGGGAGGAGACCAACCCTGACGACACCGAGGCAGCTGAGACGGCGGGCGCCGTAGAGATAGCCCCGGGCAAGCCCGAGGACGCCGTGGCGTAGCCCACTTTCTCGGTCCGATACCTCCCCTGAGCATCCGTGTATCCGTGGGGGAAGTAGCTACCGAAGGAGGGGCTGTGCTTCAGTCACTGTCGCCTGCGAACGCGTCTGAGCGCGACTCCGATGGCGGCTTCTCCCTCGTCGAAATCATGGTGGCTCTCGCGATCTTCCTCGTCGCCTCCGGAGCGGTCCTCGGCCTGATCATGGTGTCGCTGTCGACCATCAGGTCGAACGCAGACAGGGTGTACGCCGCGTCGCTCGCCCGGGCCGAACTCGATGCCATCCGGCTCCTGCCCGCCGATCAGATTCCGATCGGCACTCAAGAAGCGCGTGAGGTGTCCACCGACGCCGGCGACTTCACGATCTCCGTGACCACAGGCTGGTCCGCACTTCCCGACGACGCTGTCACTCCCTGCCGAGCGGGCGAGGGATACATCCTCGGCGGCAAGGCCTACGTGAACGCTCGCGTGAGCGTCGCGGGAGGAGAGCTCGGCGGACCGCAGGTAGTCGACGCGGTGATCTACCCGAACGACGCCGGTAGCAACGCCGCCGACAACGAAGACGCGAAAACAGGCACCATGACCATCTCGGTGGCCGACATTGAGGGCAACGCGGTCGCTGGAGCGAGCGTGACAGGACGGCTCCTGGGCACACCACTCGACGACGGCACCGAGCAGGTGGCCCAAACCTTCACGGGAACAACGGATGGCGAAGGGTGTGTCTTCGCTCCTGAGCTCACGACCAGCGCCGATTGGAAGGTCACCGTGACGCCGCCGGGCAATTACGCCACGGAGAGCACCGAAGGCTTGGTTCAGGACAAGGTTGTCGATGCCCTGCTCAACACGCCGGTCAACTTCCTTGTGGCGAAGCCGAGCACGGTGACGTTCGCAGCTTCTGACACCACAAGCATCACGAGCCAGGTCATTGAGTTCAGTCGAGCCGATCAAGACTCCGCATCCGACAGTATTTTCGTCGCCCCGGGAGCGACGCAGACCGACCTGTGGCCGGGAACCTACACAGCCTGGCTACGCCCGTGTGAAGGATCGGCCGACGGAACGGTGGCGTCTGCTGTCGTCGGGCAAGGCGAGTCGGCGACCGTCACCATCGATGTCCCCAAAGTCCAGGTGTACGCCACCCCCGGTAGCTCGGTCACTGCGACCTACACATCTGCTGCCTGCGATACCGCCATCACGCCGATCGAATTTCCGGCACCTGGCTCCGACACCTTCTCCACGGATCTCGTCGAGACGATCACGGTGGAGGAAGAGGTCAAGGATGGGAATGAGAACACGGTCCTGGATGAGAACAATCAGCCGGAGACAGAGACAACGACGACGGTTGACTACTACGTCGTGCCCAGTGAGGAAGAGTTCCTGACATCGGGGACGTGGACCTTCTCGGATGGGACCAACTCCTCCAAGGTCAGGATCGACGACACGCTCCCGGTATGCGCGGTGGTGCTGGGTGATTTCCCCGAGGACGAGGGGTCGGAAACGTCTTTCACGCCGGTCCTCACGACTAAGGAGGCGGAGGCGTTTCGAACCGAGATCGGCGTGACCGCGGATACCGAGTTGACCGCTCCCATCCTGCTGCCGAGTACGGGGGTGCTGGATCTATGTCCCGCATCGTCGTAGCCAAAGATTTCCGCCCTGAGGATCCCACCGACGGCAGAGACCGCGGATTCACGCTGGTGGAACTTCTCGTTTCCATAAGTATCTTCGCGCTTCTCATGGCCCTGGTCTCGGTGTTCATGGTGACCGGCCTATCCGCACTCCGGGATGCGTCGACGGCCAACTCGATCCAGGCGCAACAACAGAACGCAGTCATCGAGATGTCTCGACAGGTGCGCTACATCGACAACCCCGTACCCAAGGGCGTGGGACAGCCAGCGATCTTGTGGGCATCGCCCGATCGGATGGTCTTCTTCTCTTTGTCGGGATCCGGCGAGATCGATCGACTCGCGTACAAGGTCATGCTGTGCAACTCAGAGCTCGGCGTCGAATCGTTCGTGTGGGCGCCCACTCTCGACGCGGGCACGGCAAGCGCCGCCTCCACAGTCAACATTGACCCAGATCTGAGTGTCCCGACCTGTGATGACGCGGGCGCGACTCATTGGACCTACGACGCCGCCGGATCGACCGTGACGAAGCCCGTCCAGCGCCGCCTGCTGGTCGACAAGGACAACCTGTCTGACCCGCGCGTGGCCTTCCGCTTTTTCGAGGGTGTCAATGAAATCCAGAAGATCGACGTCGACACCAACTCCTGGCAGGAGACCGCCGGTGGGGAGTTGCTCGAATTGTCCGCCGAAGAAATGAGCCGGATCACGCGAGTGGAAGTGGTTCTCGCCGACCCCTCGCTCGGTGCCCCTCTTGAACAGTCCGTCTTGCTGGTGAATGAAAGGTGATGGCGATGATGTCGTGGAACGAGGCGCCAAACGACAGGGGCGCCGCACTCATCCTCACCCTGGGATGGTCGGCAGTGCTGTTGGCGCTGTCCGGTGTCGTGAGCTCGGCGGTCTTGCAGCAGGTGCGGCCGTCGGACAACGCTGAGTCGAGCTATCAAGCCTGGGCAGCGGCCGAGGCGGGCGTTGATGATGCTCGTGCGCGGTTGTCCGCGGATAGTGAGTACTGGAAGTCCCTCGCCGTCTTCAATGCGAATCCGGATGCGACGTCCACCGTCGCACAACGAAACCCGGCGCTGGTCACATGGGTCGATGTCCCAGGAAGCGAAGCGGGCGGACCCGAGTTCACCTACTACCTCGACGTGTCCGGGGCGGCTGAAGACGGGCGTATCCAGGTGACATCGTCCGGCCGCGCACGCGAAGGCGACGCGGTTGTTCGCACGGTGGATGTGCTCATCACCAAGCGATTGAGCACCGACTACGCGTATTTGTCGAATTCCGAATCGTTCCCCCACGACCTTCCCGGTGCCTATGGCCAGGCGGACTCCAATGACGGACGCAGCACGACGTCACCGGCGGTCGCTCGAGAACTGTGCTCGACCGGCGGAAACGGAGAGGAGCCCACCTACTGGTACCAGTGGAAGCCGTGGCCCGGAAACGACGCGGGTGGGCCGAGAACGGCGTCGGATATCGACGACCCAGACTCGATCATCTATGGAGGGTCACACCGGAACTCATACGCGTGCCTGCACTCCGTTGTGACGACGGACAACGGTAGCGGCAACGAGAAGGGAATCGCCTTTGATGGACCGGCACACACCAACGATGTCTGGTACGTCGATGAAGACGATGTCACGAATGACAGGATCGACGGTGTCTTCAATGGAGAGGTGACGTCCTCCTGCCCGGACAGTGTGTGTGATCCGGAAGCGCGGTGGATCGGATCGAACGCCTTCCCGCAGTCTGGCGAAGTTGGGGGAGGCGGCGACCCGGGCACGTTCATCGACAACGAGTTCGTGGCCGACGAGAACTTCAAAAACCGCCCCTGGAACCCAACGTATTCACCAATCCTGGAAATGCCGTCTGACCAGCAGCTGCGCGAGTTGCGCAGCATCGCCGCCAGCGGAGGATGCGTCTTCACCGGCCCCACACGTATCCGGATGACGACTGAAAGTGGCGCTGGGAAGGTGCACATCACCAGCCCCGACACGATCGACGTCAATAACTCCTTCTGCGCGGATCCGCAGACACCATTCATTCCGTCGAGTGACAGCGTGCACCCCACCGTGACCCTCGACTACGCGACCATGGTGGCGAACGGTTTCAACGGGACGTTCTACGTAGAACAGTCCACTGTGGAAGATCCCCCTACCTGCCGTGTCAAAGACGGGGCGCTGCAGTCCGAGTACAGCAACTATCCCTGGGTTATTCCCAGCGCTGAGCAGGGGAACGGTGACCTGGCGATCGTCGGTACGAGAGATTCCGTGAAGGGATTACCGGACCAATCGACGTTCTTCAAGACGCGAAACCTGAACATCCTCAACACGGCGGCATCCGCGTACGCGGACCTCGCGGCGCTTAAGGCGGCGCAGCCGTCGGCCAACTCTGGTGACGTGTACTACGTGGTCGCAGATGAAGACGACAAGACCGCGTACCCCACTCTCCTCGTGGCTGACGATTACCTCCTCTACCGGTACACGAACAAGAAGGGTGGCAGCTGGGACCTCGCGACTCTCGAAGACTTCGACGAATGGACGGACACGCCAGAAGAACAGTGCCGCAATGGCCACGTGTACCTCGAAGCACCAGCGGAGGACGGCGGGTACACCGGCCGCTACACCATCGCGGCTGATGGGGACATCGTCATCACCGACGACATCTACGAGAACTCCGCAAGCGTCCGGACCTACGCGTCCGTCGACCCGAACGGTGGGCCTGACTGGGGAGTGCCCGATGCCACATCGGACAACCAGCTCGGCCTCGTGCCCGATCGCTGGCTGTATGTCTACAAGCTCGACAGCAAGAAGGGCGGAAACCAAAACGGAATCAAGTCCACCCTGGAGAATCTACTTCTGAACGTTGCAGTCTTGGCCAAAGACAAATGTCTAGCCCTGCAGGACTACTCATCGACTCCGGCATTGGGAGACATCAAGGTGGTCGGAGCGCTTGCCCAGAACTCAAGATGTCGCTTGACGGACAGGAGTTCCGGATACAACGGGGTCTTCGCCATCGACTACGACGATCGCTATAAGCGCCTCGGGCCACCTCCGTTCATGCCGGTCTTGTCGCAGGAGCCGTGGCAAGCGAAGGTCTGGTCGGAAACGACCGTCCGGCGAGACTTCGAAGCCAAGGCGAACGTGCCCGCCTTGACGACGGCGAACGTGACGGCGACAGATGGCAGCACTCTCACCTGGTCTCCGGTTCCGGCGGGTGGTCAGTTGTTGTACGTGCGGATGTTGACCGGTGCGGGAAGCGTGACGGCAGACACGAGCGCCGGCACCGTCTCTTACACGCGACCAGGAGGATTCGACGAGGCAGTCATTGAGTTCGTGGTCGAAACAAGCGATGGCCTGACCGTCGGTCAGACGATCACCGACACCTCCACCAACACGTCCACGTGATGTTCGGAAACGGATCCGCCAGATCCTGAAATCTTCACGGACGCTCGAACTCCGGGGGCTCGACTTCGGATGTGCAGCGCCGCGCTGGGCTAGTCTGACGGGGCAGTACCGAGGAGAAATGAGTGTTGAGTCCCTTGCCGTTGTCCGACGAAGAGCTCTACAGCCGCTTCCAATCGAACGTGGCCATCTTGTCGTCCGGGATGAAGCGCGAGGCCGCGGCCGGAGATGTGGTCGGAGCGATTTCGCTTGCGTGGGGCGCAGACACGAGCGGCGTCGAGGCGGTTTTGTGGGAGCACAGCACCGTGTTGGCCCGCTATCCGACGCGGAAGTTCTTTCAACTGGGAGAGAATCTTGTCGGGCAGGTCCCATCCGTTCTTGCCGGCGCTGCGTCGTCTGACAGCGCCGGCGCAGTCATTGAGCGTGCACGCTCTGCGATCGTTGCTGCAGCGGACCCGTCGTTGCGCAATTCACTGTCGTCGGCATGGACCGATGTTGCGGACCTGGGCGCCTTGCCTGCTCCCTCGGACAAGGACCTCCTGGACAGCGTTCGACAGCGCACCGGAGGGCTGGAAATCGAAGCGTTCATCACCCATCGCCGCCAGGAGTCCGTCGAGTCGATGACCGCCGCACTGGGGGCCGAAGCATCGGGGGAAACCGCGACCGCCATTGAAATGGCGTACGCCTCGGACCTGTACGCCGTTGAGGGCTACCTCGTGGAGTCAGCGATCGCACTCGGGGACACGTATCTGATGACCGTCACCATCCGGTGGGAGCTCATCACCGAGGCCATCGCCATGATGGCCGACCTCCCGCAGGAGTTCGCTCCGGCGGTCGAGGCCATCAGGGCGGCCGTCGCCGCGGCTGTCGGCGAAGCCGAGTGGTCCAGGCTCAGCGACACCCTCCAGCCCCACGTGTAGCGGCCCGCGCGAAGCCCCCAGACCTACCCGTTCTGGCAGGCGCCTTCACCCTGAGGGCGTTACCCCCAGGAAGACGTGCCCCGAACTGCGTCGGGGGCAACAGATCGGTCCGATACCCCTCGGAGACCGACCCGAACGCCTCCGAGGGAGTGAACGATGAGCAAGAAGTCATTCGTGGGGCTCGACATTGGCGGAAGCGGCATCCGAGCCGCCGAAGTCAAAGGAAAGCCCGGTGCGCACAAGATCGTGCGCGCAGCATCCGTGGATCTCCCCCCGGGTGTCATCGTCGACGGACAGATCGTCGACCAATCCGCCCTCGTCTCCGCGCTGAAGAAGCTGTGGAAGTCGGGCAAGTTCTCGAGCAAGAAAGTCGCCTTCGCTGTGATCGACAACGGCATCATGATCCGGCAGATGGAGCTTCCGTGGATGGAAGAGAAGGACTTCAACGAGTCGTTGCGTTACCAGGTCGATGACGATCTTCCCGTCGACGTTTCCAGCGTCGAACTCGATCACCACCGGCTCGGCACGATCGAGCGGACCGACGAGACAGGTCAGAGCACATCGGTCAACCGGATCCTGCTCGTCGCCGCGGACCGCGCCTCCATCACCGCTGAAGCCCAAGCGATCCGCAAGGCCGGCCTTGAACCCGTTGCCGTTGACGCCCCCGCCTTCGCCCTGATCCGTGCAGCCTGCGGAGGAGACATACCTAACGACAGCGCCGTCCGCGCCGTCGTCGACCTCGGCGCGGAGCAGATGACCCTCGTCATCCACCAGGCTGGACAACCAGTGTTTATCCGCACCATCTCCTCGATCGGTGGGTCGGCCGCCACGAAAGCCGTCGCCGATTCCCTGCGCATGGACGCCGAGCGCGCCGAGGCGCTGAAGATCTCCACCGGCCTGAACGGACCGGCTCCGATCATCGCCCCGGTGGTCGAGTCGGCCATCTTCGGCGCATCAGCGACGCCGAGTGCCCCGCAAGACCCGCAGGCGGCCGCCACCATTCAGGCTCTCGGCCCGTGGGCGACCGCAGTCGTAGGCGAGATTCGGAACTCTCTCGAGTACTTCCAAGCCTCCGCCGGAGAAGCGCAGCTGACCGACATGACGTTGGTCGGACGAACGGTTGTCCTGGCCGGATTGCGGGAGCGCATCGCCACCGAGATCGGACTTCCCGTCTTGATGATGGACCCGTCCATCGGCCTGGACACCAACAAGAAGCTTGCGAAGAGCTCTGACTCCGATAGTCGCCTGACCGTCGCTGTTGGACTCGCGATGAGGGAGGCAGCATGAGCGCCGTAGTCGAAGGACGCCGCAAAGGCCTCTTCAGGCGAGGATCCGCCCCCGTCGACGCCAGCGTCGACGCCCCAAGCGAGCCGGAGAAGGGCAAGAAGTCGGGCAAGAAGTCGGGCAAGCGCCGTGGCAAGGAGAAGCCGATTGGGCTTCCCCAGGTCAACCTGCTGCCGGCCGAGATCTCGGACGCCATCAAGGCCCGCAAGATCGTCAAGGCAGCCATCTTCGTCCTCGTGCTCGTTCTCGGCGGGCTCGCCGGACTTTGGTGGATGCAGGGATCGGCGATCTCGCAGGCCCAGACCACCTTGGCGACCGCGCAGGCGACCCAGCAGGACTTGAACGCCAATATCACCGCCCTGCAGCCCGTGACCGACCTCTATAACGAGCTGACGCTGCTGCAAGACGCCGTCGCCACGTCGCTGGCTGACCAGCCGCAGGCGTCGCTGGCGTTCCTGCGACTGGAATCCGCTGCGGCCAGCGTCCCGGGGGCCCCCATCGAGATCACCCAGGTGAGCACCTCCTACCAGGGCATCCCGGAGCCGGGCGGCACCTTGAACCCGTGCCCCAACCCGGATCCGTTCGGAGCTGAGATCACTGTGGGTTGCGTGAACTTCTCCGCGACAGCCGCCGATCGTGGTCAGGTGTCCGAGCTCCTGCGCGTACTCGAACGTGACGCGCTGTTCGTCGGACCGTTCATCACTTCGACGTCGGTGAACTCGTCCACGGAGCCGGGTCAACCGACCGAGGTGAGCTTCTCCGGAACGGTCGGACTGTCCCCGGAGATCCTGGAAACACCCCTGACGGAGGAGCAGATCGACGCGATCCTCAATCCTCCGGCACCCGAGACCGAAGAAACTGAAGAGGCAACCGTCGAGGAGACGTCATGACAAAGGCAAGAACGGCAACGATCATCTCCGCCGTCTCGGTCCTGGCCGTCGGTGGTCTGACCTGGCAGTTCGTGCTCTCCCCGCGGATGGCCGAAGCGGACTCGATCAACACCCAGGCCATGGATGTCGAAACGCAGAACATCATGCTGACCGGCCGCTACAACGAGGCCGTCACTCGGGCGCAGCAGGCGCCTGAGGTGGCTGCCGAGGCGCAGGCGCTCTTCGCGCAGATGCCTCAGAGCGCGGAACTGGCCGCGGTGCTCGACCAGATCATGAACGCGGCAACCGATGCCGGTATCGCGGAGACGGATGTGGCGTCCCTGTCCACGGGCATTCCGCAACTCGTCCCCGAATCTGAGGGAGGTGTTTCCGGTGTCCAGCTGGGCACCATGTCGATCTCCGTCAGCGCTGACGGCAGTCCCACGTCCACGATGGGTTTCCTGGATAACCTGCAGTCGCTCGATCGGGCACTCCTGATCAACCAGGCCTCCCGCACACCCAGCACCGACGCCACGTCAGGATCGCAGGCCGCGGCTGAAGAGGAGGCCGAGGACGCGGAAGAGTTCGAAGAGTCGACCAACGAGGATGAAGCCTCCGACACGACGAACACCGAGGCCACCAGCGACCTCTTGGCTTCCTTGCCGAACGAGACTCTGTCCACCAGTGGTGCCATGTTCGTCCTGGAATCCCGCCTGCCGGACCTGGTAGCGACCGTCGACGAGATGCTCACCGACCTCGACCTGCCAGCCCCGGCCAGCGACGCCGATATGGCAAGCGATACCGCCGACACCATGGGCGGTGACCCCGACAGCTCCGACGCGTAATTCTCTCTCTCAACCCGTAGGCGATGGTTTCCCGACCATCGCCTACGGGCGTTTTGGTGCCCACCGAACCGACTCGCCCTGGTCGGGGAGCAGGGGGTCGAGCCGAAACTCACGGTATGGCCCTACCTACCGCCCCTCAGCGAGACAGCGCTGGACAAAGCAGCGCTGACTTCGAGAAAGACCGAGATCTGCTGCGAGCGATTCTCAGCAGCGCTGTCACCCATGGCGCCTCGGACATCCACATCCGTGCAGAAGCCCAGCCGGTCCTCCGCGTTTCCGGTGACCTGTGGCCCCTGGAGATGGATCCCCTGACTCCCGAGCAGGCTGAATCGATGGTGTTGGCCGCCATGGACAGCGAGCGGGAACGCGAGGAGTTCCTCACCGTGCACGAGTGTGACTTCGCGCTCGCCGACCCCGGTGTTGGGCGATTTCGCGTGAACGCCTATCGGGCGCGCGGGGGAGCAGCGATGGTGCTGCGCCACGTCAAAGAGGACATCCCGTCAATCGAGGACCTCGGCCTGCCCCCGGTCGTCAAAGACTTGGCGCTGCGAGCCAGCGGCTTGATCCTGGTCTCCGGCCCCACCGGCTCGGGCAAGACAACCTCGTTGGCGGCGATGATCGACGTCATCAACTCCGAGCGTCGCTGCCACATCCTCACCATCGAGGACCCGATCGAGTTCATGCACAACGGCAAACTCGCCACCGTCAGCCAGCGCGAAGTCAACACCGACACCCTGGACTTCGAGCGGGCCCTTCGCTCGGGTATGCGTCAGGACCCTGACGTGATCTTCGTCGGCGAGATCCGCGACGCGCTGACGATGCGCATCGCATTGCAGGCTGCAGAAACCGGCCACCTCGTGCTCGCCACGTTGCACGCCCGCACCGTCGCGGACGTCGTGCACCGATCACTGGACCTTTTTCCCGCCGATGAGCAAGCCCAGGCGCGCGCCGCCATCTCGGAATCGCTCGAAGGGGTCATGTGTCAACGCCTGGTCCGTTCCGCCGACGGCAATGGCCGGCACCTGGTCTTGGAGATCGGCGTGGGCACCACGCGCCTGAAGGACGCCATCACCGATCCGGAGAAGACCGGCGACATTGAAGACATCATCGCCGACGGGGAGTACTACGGGATGCGCACGTTCCAGCAGGACGCCGTGCGCCTGGTGCTCGCCGGTGAGATCACCGCTCGGGAAGCCGAGCTCGTGGTGCCGCGCGTATCCGACCTGCATCTGGCCCTGCGTAAGGCGGGCTTCCGTGCAGCTACGGAGGGGGCGGCATGAGCCAGGCAATCACCGACGTCCTCGTCACCGAGGGTGTTATCTCTGCGGAGCAGCTCGCCGAGGCCGAGGAACTGGTCACCGTTCGAGGTGAGCCGGTGTTGACGGTGCTGATCGAGCAGGGATCGATCGCCCGCCGCGACGTCGTCCGTTACACCGTCCAGGCCGCCGGCATGGAGTTCGTCGAGATCATGGACGTACCCGTGGACCAGGAAGCGGTCGGGATGATCACCGGTGATCAAGCCCGCCGGTTCGGAGTCATCCCGATTCGCATCGAAGGCGATGATCTCGTTGTCGTGGCTGACTCACAGACCGCGATGAACTGGCAGATCAAGGATGACCTTCAGACCATCACGAAGAAGAACATCAAGTTCGCGTGCTCCATCAAGAGCGAGATCGACTCGCGCATCAACATGCTTTACCGCGCGGAGGCCGAACTCGGCAGCCTGATGAAAGACATCATGGATGAGGAGCCGACCGTCGACGTGTTGGCGCCCGTCGAGGACTCCTCGGATGCACCACTGGTGAAGTACGTGAACTTGCTGCTCGGTCAGGCGATCTCCGATAAGGCATCCGATGTTCACGTTGAGCCCAACGAGAACCACGTCCGGGTGCGGTTCCGCATCGATGGCGTGCTGAAGGAAATGGCTCCCGCGCCCAAGGAGATCCAGTCCGCGATCATCTCTCGACTCAAGATCATGAGCGAGATGGATATCGCCGAGCGCCGCAAGCCACAAGACGGTCGCTTGTCCGTCATGTCCGGAGGAACCAAGATCGACCTTCGCGTGTCCTGCCTGCCGACCGTGTGGGGCGAGAAGATCGTTATGCGTGTGCTGGACAACACCGCGGCACGGATGGCACTGTCCGATCTCGGCTTCTCCCCGGCCAACCTCGGCCACTGGAAGAACGCCTACGAAAAGCCCCACGGCATGCTCATCGTCAGTGGACCCACGGGCTCGGGTAAGTCCACCAGCTTGTACGCGACGTTGAACGCGGTTGTGCGGCCGGAAGTCAACATCGTTACCGTCGAGGATCCGGTGGAGTATCGAATCCCGGGCATCAACCAGGTGCAGGTGAACCCCAAGGCGGGCCTGACTTTCGCGGCGGCCCTGCGCTCCATTCTGCGAGCCGACCCAGACATCATCCTGATCGGTGAGATCCGCGACCACGAGACCGCGCAGATCGCGATCGAGGCCGCCCTCACCGGCCACCTTGTGCTGACTACCCTGCACACCAACGATGCTCCCAGCGTCCTCACCCGGCTCACCGAGATGGGCATCGAACCGTTCCTCATCGCATCGGCTTTGGAGTGCGCCACCGGCCAGCGGCTGGCACGGCGCCTGTGTGACAAGTGCAAGGTTCCCGTCGTTAAAGGCGGCGATGAACTCAGGGCCGTGAACTTCGAATTGCCCGACGGCGTCACCCCGGCGTTCTGCGCCCCGGTCGGGTGCGTGCACTGCGCCCACACCGGCTACCGCGGCCGACTCGCCATGCACGAGTTGATGGTGATGACCGAAGACCTCGGCCAACTGGCCGTGCGCAACGCCTCCTCCGAGGAAATGCGCGATGTAGCAATGCTGCAGGGAATGCGAACTCTGCGTCAGGACGGGTGGCTCAAAGTCGCCCAAGGCGTGACCACCATCGAGGAGGTTCTCCGTGTCGTTGCCTAAGGAAGAATTCACGTTCGTCGCTATGCCCCAGGGCGAAGCGGCGCCAGCGTCTGCCCCCGAGCAGCCCGTCGCGCAGCCCGTCGCGCAGCCCGTCGGGCAGCCGGCCGAGCCGCAAGCCGCTGCCCCGGTGATCGCCGTGCAGCAGCCGACCGTGCAGCAGCCAGTCGTTCACGCGGTACCCGAGGCACCCGAGCCCGGTCAGGCTCCATCGATGGCTGCCGCACCGGTCGCACAGCCGGTCCAACAGCCCGTCGAACAACCTGTCATGCAGGCGCCGGTCCAAGCCGCGCAGCCGGTCACCGAGGCCGTTGCCGAGCCAGTTGGACAGCCCGCTGCCACGCCTGAAGCTGACGTGCAGCAGCCGGCCGTTCCAGCGGCTGCAGAGGCGCCGGCACCCGACCTTCCCCCGGCCGCGGGTGAGGAAGGCGTGGTCGCCGAGGCCGCTGCCGTTCACCACGGCCATGACTCGGAGATCAACCTCGACGAGATCTTGGTTCACATGCTCGAGGTGAAAGCGTCCGATCTTCACCTCACGGAGAACGCTCCTCCCATGGTCCGTGTGCAGGGCGACCTGCAACCGGTGCCCGGATACGGAGCCCTGGACAGCACGCAACTGCAACAGGCGATCTACGCGATCCTGACCGACCGGCAAAAGCAGCGGTTCGAGGAAGATCGCGAACTCGACCTCGCCTACGAGTTGCCCGGCGCGGCACGTTTCCGCGTCAACGTCATGCAGCAGCAAGGCTCCGTCGGAGCTGTCCTGCGCACGATTCCGTGGGACATCCTCCCGCTGTCGGCTCTGCGAATGCCCGAGGTTCTCGGCGACTTCGCCGATTTACCACGCGGCCTGGTGCTCGTCACCGGCCCGACCGGCTCCGGTAAGTCCACGACCCTCGCGGCGATCATCGATCAGGCCAACCGCACCCGGCACGGACACATCCTCACCGTTGAGGACCCGATCGAATTCGTCCACCCGCACCGCAACTGCGTGGTCAACCAGCGCGAGGTCGGCCAGGACACCCTGTCCTTCCAAGGCGCCCTCAAGCACGCACTGCGTCAGGACCCGGACATCATCCTCGTCGGTGAGATGCGCGACCTGGAAACCATCTCCATCGCGCTCACCGCCGCGGAGACCGGCCACCTCGTCTTCGGCACCCTGCACACCAGCTCGGCAGGATCCACCATCGACCGCATCATCGACGTCTTCCCCGCCGACCAGCAGTCCCAGATCCGCACCCAGCTGGCCGGCAGTATCCAGGGGGTTGTGTGCCAGACGCTGTGCAAGACGAACGACGGAGCCGGCCGCGTAGCCGCCACCGAAGTGATGATGGCGACCCCGGCGGTCCGAAACCTCATCCGCGAGGGCAAGTTGATGTCCATCCCGTCGGCGCTACAAACCGGCGCCAAGTACGGAATGCACACCCTCAACCAGAGCCTCGCCGGACTGGTGCAGGACGGGTCCATCAGCTACGAGATGGCACGCGAGAAAGCCTCCGATCTTGCCGAGCTGAACCAACTCCTGGGAAGGGGCACCTCCGATGCCAGCGACTGAGTACAAGGTCAAGGCCCGCAGTAAAGAGGGCAAACTCGTCGAGTCCAAGATCAAGGTCTCGGCAGAATCCGAAGTCGCCGCTCGGGTGCGCCAGCAAGGCCTGACGCTGATCAGCGCCGAGCCCGCGGGCCGCGGGCTCCAGATGGAGATCAACCTCGGCAAGGGCAAGGTCAAGCTCAAGGACCTCGCGGTAATGACCCGACAGCTGTCCACCATGCTCAAGGCGGGTCTTCCCATCCTGCGATGCCTGACGATCCTGTCCGAGCAGAGCGAAAGCCGCCGGTTGAAGGAAATCCTGCTCGAGGTCCGCGACTACGTAGAGAAGGGCGACTCCCTCTCCGGGGCGATGTCCCGCTTCGAGGAGTTCCCACCCCTGATGGTGTCGATGGTTAAGGCCGGCGAGGTCGGCGGCTTCCTGGACACCACGATGCTTGAGATCGCTGAAGCGTTCGAAGCGGACGTGAAACTACGCGGCAAGATCAAGGCCGCAATGACCTACCCGATCGCGGTCGGCGTGATCGCGATCCTCGTGGTCATCGGCATGCTGATCTTCATCGTTCCGGTGTTCGCTGGGCTGTTCTCGGATCTTGGCGGTGAGCTCCCGCTGCCCACCCAGATCCTGGTGAACCTGTCCAACCTGCTGACCAACCCGATGTTCTTCATTCCCACGCTCGTGATCGTCTTCGGTGGCTTCTACTGGTACAAGAAGAACAAGAACAAGCCGAAGGTGCGTCGAGCACTCGATCCGCTGAAGTTCAAGATCCCGGTGTTCGGCAACCTGTTCCGCAAGGTGGCCCTCGCACGCTTCACTCGGAACTTCTCCACGTTGCTTCACGCGGGCGTGCCGATATTGACGACGTTGGACATCGTCGGATCAACCGCCGGCAACGTCGTCATCGAGGACGCCATCAAGGACGTCAAAGAAAGCGTCCGCGAAGGAACCGGCATCGCCAAGCCGCTCACCAAGCACGCCGTCTTCCCCGACATGGTCGTCCAGATGATCGCCGTCGGTGAAGACACCGGTGCGCTGGATTCGATGCTCGGCAAGATCGCGGACTTCTACGACCAAGAAGTCGAAGCAACCACCGAATCCCTCATGGCCCTACTCGAGCCCATCATGATCCTGGTCCTCGGCGGCATCGTCGGCGCGATGATCATCGCGATGTATATGCCGATCTTCAAGATCTTCGAGCTCATTCAGTAACAACAACACGCACGTAGCACCGGGCCCCTCGATCGCCACGATGGAGGGGCCCGGTGCTGTCATTCCAGGCAGATGTTTCTCGACGATGTTGGGGAATTTCTCCAAGAATCTTGGCCATTTCATGACCAGTCAGGGATCCGGGTAACGGATCGGGCCGATACCTGTCTTGTCAGGGCAAAGAGCCCCGGCACCCCTGGGATGAGGGGTAGACCGAGCAGGAGAAAAAACATGCTCACTCGCATCAACAAGCACCGCGACGAGGCGGGTTTCACCCTCATCGAGCTCCTCGTCGTCGTCATCATCATCGGCATCCTCGCCGCCATCGCTATTCCGGTGTTCCTGAACCAGCGGAACTCCGCCCGCAATGCTTCGGTTCAGTCCGATGTCCGTACCTTGGCGACGGAGGCCGAGACCTACTACACGGAGAACTTGAAGTACCCAACGTCAAACTCCACGGTTAAGCACACTGCGGTGCCGATTTCCAGTGGAAATGCCTTCGTGTACGTCCCGGACTCGTCTGGCACGGGTTTCGCCATCGCGGGCTGCAACTGGGAGTCGAAGGACATTTGGTACTACGACTCCGATGCGGGCGGCCTTTTGCCCGCGGGCTCAGTCGCACCCACTGGTGTTTCCTTGACCTGTCCGACCACGGCTCCGACGCCCGTAACCTTCAGCTTGACCGGCGCGTAGTCGCGACAAGCACCGTCAACAAGGGGCGGGGTCCGAAAGGACCCCGCCCCTTGTTTATTTGCTCCCATTGATGGCCGGCGAGATGGCGATGACACAAACTCCCTCAGTTTGTCCCACATTCCCGGTTTAGCCCCCTGCCTTGCGGGGAATAACCCCCCTGCGAGGACTGCTTGGGGGGTCCTCGACAGACCTAGCAGGACCCACCAGGCAGGACAAGGAAGACGGAGACCGAAATGACTACCGAGAAGGAAATCCCGGTGCGGGAACTTTTTGACCGCACGGACCGGTCATACCCGAATACAGGGACTAAGAACCGGGAGACCACCATGAGAGACACCTACGACGCCATGGAGTTCGGCGGCGACACCGCCGAAGTCGCCCCCCAGCGTCTGGCCGACGCCGGCCTGCGCAAGACGTTCGAGGTCGGCATCGCCCTCGCCCCCTGCGGGCAGGCGGCCACGGTCGCCGCCAAGGCCCTCGCTGCCTTCCTCGACGATCACCTCTCTACCCCGGTCCGCCTCGCGGGTCTGGCGGTCCACGGATCGCGAGTCACCATCACCGTTGCGGTCTCACTCGGCACCGTGGACGACCTGAAGGCCGGAGCAATGAACTCACGTGCGGCTCTCGCCGCGATTCAAGACCTGATCGACCACCTCGGCGCCTACGACCCGGCCATCACCGCCCTGCCGGATCCGAGCACCGCAGAAGCCGAACTTGCCCACGTGGTGCGCACCTCCCGCGAGCACACCCTCGACAGCGTTGTCG
>WLWG01001817.1_pt1 | contig 17851 bp, 22 predicted proteins | sample 6712871 | NCBI WGS metagenome assembly WLWG01 (sample SAMN12718693, study PRJNA515312) | sponge metagenome | isolation source: marine sponge | host: Mycale hentscheli | place: New Zealand: South Island, Marlborough, Capsize Point | collected 2003-05-01
TTTGTAGGAATCTAGTGCCGCCTCTCCTGACTATAGACCCGCTCGTACTCAGTACCGCATTCCTTAAGCGTGCTAACCCTCCAGTCCTAACCGGGCTTTCAACCAGCCCTGCAAAACTCGTGGATATTTCTCCGTAACTAAACTGCCTTTGCTCCCCGAGTAGCTGTACCATATTTTAATCTCTATCCGTAATTATGGGGTAATTGTACCTTATTGTGTTGAGATTGTTACCCTGTTGACTATCTTGACTAATTGCTGTTGCCAAAGTGCTATCATATTCCTGTCTTAGCAATTGTAAAATGCTTGTTCTTCCCCCAGCCGCATCATAAACTAGCCGAGCTGTGACTGCGTCTGAAAAGAGAGGCCCGTATGCAACCGTATCAGGCTCTGTTATTGGTTGTAATAATAACCTTAGTGTGCCGCTTATCCGTGGAGCTGGTGTGTTTGAGGTCGAGGAAATCAAGCTTAAAACCCCTCCCCGCACCTCGTAAAGAGGATTAGGTCCGTCGTCTAACGCCTTGATTATTGTCCTAGCAACGCCATCCACCATCAATGGAGCCCTTAAGTTTAGCGTCCCTGTAATTGCATGCTCTATTGTCAGCTCGCTCCAGCTATGAGTGTTCGCAACATGCCCTGCCGAAGCAGGGAAGAGCGTCCTCATCCTTAGTGCGCTACTTGTTCCATCACTAGTAGTCGTGAGTGGACGCTCCCCAAGCCTGACTAAAGCTCGATTAATAATCTCTAAGCGCGTAGCCATTAGTATTTATATGTATGATACCTATCAGTTGGGCTAGTAGGTACTTGCAGGCTGAACTCTGTAGACCTCAAATGCAAGAACTCCACCTCCTCAGGAAACAGTAATACGGATCCCATATTAATCCATGCTCCGTAAGTTACAGCACCCGCCCTCGAGACATCTACCTTCTGCCCAGAATCAATATTGTTAGCCAGTACCATCCCTATAGCACGCTCACTCATGATGATCGCACCTCCGGGTGGTAATATAGCTGTCTGTAGTATCCGGCACCCACCTATCAGCCCTATATTCCCAGTAATGAGATACTCATTGCTAGTATAGGACAGCCCATTCCTAATCTTCTCGTCATACCACATGCTTACCGCACTGATCGGGTTCACTAGCATCACTAGCCCTATGTCGCTAGTCACCTTTGACCTAGCTATAATCCTCTGCCTAGCTCGGACTATGTCATTCAATGTTAGCCTATCTATAGTTGCTGAGTTTATCCCCGCAACTAGCTCGATCTGATTAGTCGGTGTAATCCGGTCATACTTCCTATGGTCCACTCTCCCTTCAGGACCAAGCCCAGTAGTGCTATCTACGTCACTTCCTAGGTTGGTATTGCTAGGTAACGTACTCGCTTCTCCAGGGTTTGTATCAGTAGGTCCTTGCGTGAAGATCTCTGTCCCAGCCGTTACATTGCTACTATTGGTAGAGGCATCTGCCCTTAGCCTACCTACAGTTTCAATTACAACTAAGTCCACTGCCTTATTAATCGCCTCAAATAGCGAGTCTGTAATCCTTTGTGAGAAGTTAAATCCTCCCAGAGCCGCCTGATCAGGAGCGTTAAGAGTGTATGTCACGCCATAGATCTGAGTCCTAGCTGACTTCCTGCGGAACTCTAGCCCCAGAACCGTCCGATCATTCCCAGTATCATAGACTGTACTCTCTAGCTGGTTCTGCTCTATGTTGAACGGCCTAGCTGCATTACTCACTGGGATCGGATCAAAGAAGATCTCCCCAGCTCCACGCCTCAGGTCAGTGTATTGCGCCAGGTTGGACGCTGTTATCCGAAATACAGACCTCGCCACGTCATTAAACGTTGGCTTAGCAAGTGAAGGTATCCCTGTTGTAGGGCCAACTCTGTTGTCCATTACGATGTCCTCAATCTAACGTGCAAAATCTCATTCTCATTCAAGACCACTGACCCCATTGAGAGCCAAATAGCAAGGAGCAACGCCCCTGCTTGCTCAACAATCGTGTCTACTGCAGCTGTTGGCTGTGGTGACATAACCAGTCCCACCGATCCAGGCGTGAATATCGTCATAATATCCGGCGCACAGTGTGGCGTTTGTATTACCATAGCTCCACCGATAGTAGGTATACGCCCAGACATTACCGCAGAGCTGCTAGTAAATGACAGTGCGTCTACAAAGTCACTATCCCTAAAGAAGTCTGCGAACCTCTCAGGATGTATAACCAATACCAACGGAGACGTCTCCCTCAAGTAAGCCCGCCTAAATATATGAGCCCTCGCGCTAAGCACATCTATGAAGCTAAACCGCCCTATCTCAGACGAGAGTAAACTTTCCATGATAAACGTTCTACTAGAGCTAGACCCTGGGATAGGGTTCAACCTGTCGTAGTCACTGTACCCTAGCCTTACTGTTCCAGCTGTGTTCAGCGTCCCGTCTGGGTTAGTGAAGTATTCTTGTATGTTCGGTACTGCGAAGGTTCCATCATCCTTAGTGTTAAACCCATAGAGAGCAGAGAGAATCACTAGATCAATTGCATATTGCAGGGCTATGTTCATCTGCCTCATCAGCAATGGCCCAGCACTTGGGTCTTGGCCCAACTCATCCTGCAGTTGCCGCGATACCTTTGTTTGTATACCAAAGATAGAAGTTACAGTCTTTCTTTGTAGTGTTCTGATGGACTGTTCTTTCCTTACGTCAGGGTCTGTAACCAGGTCGCCTATTGCTACAGGAACCTCAAGACCATTTACCCTCTTAGTAACGCCTGCATCTATATCAGCCTGTACCGCTAGCCGCCTAGGCCTATACGGAGCCATCAGCAAGTTCCTTAGCCGATCATCTACCGTGTTGTATTGCTCAGCAACATACTGTACAGGGTCTATATCAAAGTAGTGTTGGCCTGATCCCCGCACTACGTTACATACAGCAGCCAGCTGGCTTAAGCGAATCTCATATTCCTTGTTAACAATCCCTTGAAAGCTAGGCTTAATTAAGGCTGCTAGCCCAGTAAATTGTCCTGCAACAGGTGCGTTTGCCATTTATTACCTCCCACTTATGTCAATGATCACTAATTCTTCTTCTCTTAACACCCCTATGCCCATGTTAACATAGACAGAGATGCTGAGTCCATTCGCTTTCGTAACTTCTTCACCCGTTGCTGTTTGTGGCTCATTTAGGACCATGATAAACGCATCGCTAGTAAAGCATGCGGCCTTACCTGCGGTTACATATTCATTCGGTATTATATTGAACCCAAGTAGCGTTTCCCTATAGCCTGTCAAGCTCGCAGCGTCCGCTGAAAGCTGTATCCTACTGGACAGTACGCTATCTTTATACAGAGCGCTTAGGTCAGTAGGGTTAATCATCAGGAACATCCCGAAGCTACTACTGGAGTTAACCGCCTGGATGAGCCTCACCTTAGTATCAATCAAATCGTTCAAGCTAAGCCTTCCCGTTGTCCCAGCACTTACTGTCGTAAACCCAGGGAACTGAGACAGCAGAACGTTGTCATCAATAGGCTTTGACAGTCTCCCAGCTGTATAGTCTGGAATCCTTGTTTGCCCATTCTCCAGCTGTATCAGTCTTTGTGTAGTAAATTCACTGTTGGACCTTGCCCTTTCCCTATTCATATAATCCCCTAACCCTAGTGCCGTCACAGCTGCCAGCCTATCAATTGTCAGATTCATGTCTGCGAAGAACTTCGTTTGTACTGCGCTAATAATCCCGGGGCCTATATTATCGAGAATATCCCTTGAGATGAACGTCCCCAAAGTATAGGGACGCACATCAATCCTCCTTGTTAGGGTCTTTATATTAGGTTGAATGGAAAGCCCATCTACATCAGGAGGAGCGGCCAGTAAGCTAGGATTAAACCTATGCAGGAACACCTGGCCTGTACCTGAAGTGAGATTCATCACCCTAGCCAGCTGTGTCCTACGGCCAGTAAAGGCAGTATTAAAGGCCGTCTGATAATTCTGTATCCTTAACTGCTCTTTACTCATTCCTCACCTCAAAGCTTGTATTTTGCTAGATAAGCATCCACTTGACTTGACGCCTCTTCTGTAGGAGCTTCCTCCTCTTGCTTAGGAGCGAAGCTAATCTCAGGCTTCTTAGCTCCTTCCACATCAGTGATCTTGAGCTTCGAAAACACCTCAACTATAGCGGGATTGTATTTTACTTGTGGGCTATTCATCAAGCTTTTAATTTCTGGCCTAGTCTCTGCCAACTTCTCCATGTTATCTAAGGACTGTTGCAGCTTAAGTTGCACTGCATCTCCGAACGTGCATTTCAACTCCAAGTAGAGATCCTTCTCAATATCGTACTCTTTCGAGTCTTTTGTGAACTTCTCCATTAGTTTGTTAGCTTGCTTAATGTTTAGGCCCACATCATGGAAGGCTTCCTTAGCTTCTTTAACAAACTCTGGTATCCCTTTGAGTTTATTGTTCACTCCTTCAGAGAATTTATACTCTTCTGGAAGCTGTGGTCTTCCTAGCTTGGACCAGAACTTATCTTGCTCAGCTTTATCATCGCTATACAGGTCTGGTATTGCAGTCACCCCCTCAATCTTTAGTAGACTTTTGTAGAAGCCCATGAGTTCATCGTCTGTGGCTTTCTCTCCAGGTATCACTACAGATTTGTCTGCTTGCTGCTTTAGCTTCAAGTAGTCTGTAGCTAGTGAGTCCATTGTTTCGTGCCCAGTTAGCGTATCGATCTTCTTTAAAGCCGGTGAAAGCATTTCTTTCCAGTCCCAACTATTGCTCATTTTTTACCCATTATTATTACTCAAAAGGGAGGTTATCTTTCGCTAGAGAGCGCTTCAACTCTCTCAGCAAAGCATCAACGCCCTCAAACCCCCCGTAGACTCTATCTATATGAAATAACAGTCTATCTCCATTCTCACTGTCGAATACATCTTTGACAACCTCTGTGAACTGCTCTTCTCCTAATTGTTTATACTGACACCAGTCTATTAGCCTTTTCATTGTTGCCCCCTACTAAGTTTTGATTGTGCATCCGCTAAGCGGTTAGTGATCTCAGCCGCCTGTTGTTGCTGTTGCATAGCGTTCCGCTGCTGTCTTGCTTGTGCTATGCTTTCCTCATCCATGATCACGGATGGATCCACCCGAGACAGGTCTGCAAGCAGTCTTGCCGCCGCGTCTGGGTTACCATTGTCTAGCGCTTGCGGGTATCCTATAGCCCCCAAGCTTGCTAGTGAGTTGAGCCAGTCCACAGCTCCTTGTGCTTTCTGCGCTTTCTGAGAAAAAGCGTTTATCATCTCTAGCTGGACTATATCGCTGATATTCCCTACAATTTCCTCGGGCCTACTGGGTAGCATAGAGCTTAGTAAGTCCAAGGTACGGAACGTCACGTCCTTAAGCAGCCTATTATTGAGGTTACTTACGATCGGATGTAAAAGCCTCTCGGTTATTCCAAAGACTCCGCGCTGCTCATCTACAGTTGATATCTTATCTACATAGAACGCCTCCCTAATGGCTGTCTGCAGCTCTAGCAGGCCCAGCCTTGCCACGTCGATATTGAGTGGTTGTTCCAGGATTTGTACCCCTGCCATATCCCTTGTATAGAGGATTTCACCCGGCTCTATGAACCTTTTGTTAATGAAGTCTCTTTGATTCGTTATGTAAGGTGGGGCTACAGCCTTATACATAGCCGTCAGTACCATCTCTCTTAGTGCATTCAGGCTTTTGATATCTGGTAATGCTCTATGACCTACACCTCTACCATAGATATTCCCAGGTAACCGCTCCCAAGTAGCTACACTGATCGGGTCAGTATTGTCCCCCGCCACACTTGCGATATTATTCCCATCTATTATCAGGGTGGTGTATTCGAATCCTGGCGCTTGCAACTGACTGCTTAGCACTGAAGTCTTTAAAGTAGCTCGGCAGAAGTCTGCTACTTCATCTACATTTCCTCTCCTTTCAATCCCTAGTTGCCTATACGTGGCCCTTATCCGCTCGAAGTGGTATGCAATATTGTTATTCTCCTCTTCCGCCCACGCTAAGCTCTCGATCGGTAGCGTACGAAACATCAGCTCCCCATCTTCAATGGTAACGCGGATAGCTGTGACACCTAATGCAACCAGAAATAGGCATGCCGTCCTAAATTCTCTATATATGGTAGAACTGCTTAGCTTCTCATAGAAGATGTCTTCCACTTCTGACAGCCAGGTCCGTGCTATGACGCTATTGTTGAGCCTCTCCTCTCTAAAGACGAAACTTACCCACCTTCTTCCACCTGAGGTTGCTCCATAGTTAACAAACGAGGCTAATGTTTCAGCTGCATTCACTGCTGTGGAATCAAATAACCCTTTAGTGATTGCGGTATTAGCTGACTGATATGTGGACCCAAAGAAGTCACTACCCACCTGCGGAATGATATATTTCTTGATCTCAGCCCATAATGGCGCGGCATGGGTACGTTCCCTTGCCCCGAAGGCGTCATTCATTAGGTTGATGATCGTTCTAGTCTCCATTAGGACCTAGCCTCTTAATCTGTTGAACAGAAAGTCAGTGTTTTCTCTTATTCTGCGCATTTGTTGGCCTCTTAAGCGTTGCATAGCTCTCAAGCTTTCGTTTTGATTGTCCGACTGTTCACGATTCAAGATAGTTTGTACCTGTTGATCTATGTCTTGATCTCTACGGTTTGATGAGTTTGTTGCAGCGGCTGTTACTAAGCCGGCTACCGCTTGTGCAGCTACAAGTTCAATAGACATGTCCCCCCCAAATTAGATAGTTTTGAAAAATCCTGGAATTTACTGATCTATTGACGGGCATCGGCTCACAATCCACCAGATTTGAATGGTAGGCCATGGCTTGAGTCCTCAAAGCATCAGCTCCATGTGAATTATTATCATGTAAAGGCCTATTTTCAAAGGCTGCTGTGCGTGGATTGACCTTACACCGGTAGTTTTGCAACCTAAAGATGCCTTCTGAGCAAGTCGCCATGTGGAAGTGGTAGTTTTTAAAGTCATTTCTTACTGCATCTATACCTTGCTGGACTTTAGTTCTGGGCACGATGCGTACGTAATCACATATCCCGGCTTGATAGCAGAGATCTTGATATGTTTGGGCAGTGGTATTGTTAGTCTGAATAGAAGTCTTGGCTCCATCATGCGGCAGATAGTGAGCTCCTATATTGTAGCCTTTATCAACTATGTATTTGATGTGAGTTGCAAGGGTTGATTTTCTAGCCTCGTAGAAGTCTATGAAGATCTTCTTTTCACCTTCCAGTTGCATGAACCAGATAGCTGTGGCGTCACTAACCCCCAAATCATAGAAAGCATACACTGGTTTGGACTCATCCCAAGGATAGTAACCCAACCTACCATCGCTTTCGCCTTCACTTATGACATGTTCATAGTAGTAGGCTGAGACTGAGGTGTTGAACTTGCAGTAATATTCTTGCTCTTCCTTTTCGATGGACATGCCGAAGGTTTTGCGGTCACTTTCTACGACCTTCTTATCAACTATGGGCTCACCCTTATGATCATGGGTATCTTCTATAGTTTTTACTGACACGAACCAATCTGGAGCAGCTACGACGTTGTTGTATAGGTCATAGAAGTCATTCCTGCCGAAGGGCGTGGACTGGAAGAGCATCCAACCTTTATTAGCTACGAAGACAGGTCTCATAGTTGTCCAAGTTTCTTTAGGCATCCAAGCTGCCTCTGAGAAGATGGCCCCAATGGGGTTAGTACCACGTAAGTGAGAGGCATCGAAGTTTGTACCTACCATTTTTATGGTGGAGCCATTATTGAAGTAGATGGTTCTCTGCGTCTGGCTTATTTTATTTATAACATCTGGGTTGATGTAGTCTAGCAGCTGCCTACCTTTGAAGTCAGTACCATGCCAGATGACTTTCTCTGCTTGGGATTTATGTGGGAGGATGTAGTAGTACTCACCTACTCTTTTGTGAGCTGCCCTTACCATAAAGCAGAGGGAAGTAAGGTCTTTACCGCTTCTTCTATGCCACATCAGGAAGAAATTTTTAGTTCCCTTGTCATACTGGTTGAATAATTCCCTCTGAAATGAGTATGGTTTATACCATCTATAAGGATAGGTAACGCTCATGCGCAAGGAGGAGGATCAGCTTCATACTACGTATATACAATGGTTTCGTAAGGTGTACAAAAATTATCTATGTTGGCATGCCTCTAATAGCGCCACCAAGGTCCAAGATAGGATTAAGTTAAACAGGCTAGGATATATCACTGGTATGTTTGATATATTTATACCTAGACCCCCGGGAAGCCTACGTAAGGAGACGGGTTTCTTCTTAGAGCTCAAGACTAAAGCGGGGTTCTTAACTAGGAGCCAGAAGTTATTCTATCTGTGGGCTAGGCATTACGATTTCTGCTTTTATGTAGCTAATGATTTAATTGAAGCGATGGAAGTGACTCAGAAGTTTCTAGGCAAGCAGGATGAGATTACTATCGAGGGTAAGCATAAGAGGCATATTGAGATATTTGAGCGTGAAATAGAGGAGAATTCATTGAAGAGCGAGGAGCCTCCTGTAGCTGGGAAGTTCTAGAGGTCTGAGTAGTTTGTAGTGTTTCTAATTTTAGATGATGAGTGCAGTTCATAGAGTATATCGCTAGGTTTGTACTTTATGGGGAAGACTGAGCCACAAACTATGAGAGCCTCGAAGTGGAAGAGCAGCTTAGGGTCCTTAGGTTTAGATTGTATGACTGCGAAGTCAGTATTGATCTGAAAGCCTGGGTGTAATTGTAGTGGTCCCATGAAGGTACAGTCTATGTAGAGCAGGGCATTCTGAGCTTTAACTATCATGAGAGTCTTGATTGGTATGGCTGTTCGTTGTCTTAGCCATGCACAGATCCCGTAGTTGAATTTATATGCTTTACTAATGCAATTGTCGTCTATGACTACGTGTTGTAGCGCTGCTTGATAGAAGGGTCCAGATTGGCGGATGAGCTGACCTCCGAAATTGATTGAACTGACGATGAGTTCTATTGACATGAGTTCTTTAGGGTCATCTGGATGGATGGAAATGTATTTGATTGGGCACTCAGCCATCTTGCGTGATGCGAATTGGAAGGAATGTCCTTCGAGATTCAGCTGTATGATTGGTGTTTTATTTATTTGCAGGAAGCAGTTGCGCATACGGTGAACATCTACGCGCACCGCATCTAATTCAGGGAGTTCTATTACTTCTGCAGGCTGATCAGTATAGCAGAAATGTCTAATCCCCACTTTTCTCCTCTTCATAAGTCGGAATGACTACTTCTTTTGCTGGTTTAGTTTTAGTGGCTGCCTTAACTGGAGGGAATAGATAGCGGAACATTGAGATCTTAGCCTCTATAGCTCTTAATTCTTCGGGGTCCATGGATTCTTTAGCCATTGTTTTGTAGAAGAGTTGTTGCTTCTGCATGAAGGCATTCATTTCTACTGATACGCGATACTTCTCCCAGAGCTCTACGTCACGAGTGATGTAAGCGATAATGGTAGAGGCCTCAGGAGGAGCTAGTCCACGTTCACGCTTTTCATTTATCAGTTGTTCTATTGTTTTGCCTGTGTGCAGGACTAGATTTAAAAGCTCGTCTATGTATTTGTTTGTTATTTTCATAATGTTTTATGTGATTACGAACTGCTTTCGCAGCTAATCCCTCGAGAAAAAGCTTCTGTTGATTCTTATCATGTATAATCAGTTTATATAAGATCAAGCATTGAGATCCAAATTCTCTAGAGAAGTGGTTATATTTAGCTGCTGTGTTAATCAGGCCACAAATAGCCTTAGTAAATTTAGAAGTTAGGTCAAGATTAAGCTGTTCCATTTTAGGATTTAGCTACACAAGTAGTGCAGCCAGTATAGTAATAGAAATCCTAGTGTTGCTATAAATATTTTAGCGATAGTTGCCATAGTATAAGTAAGGAGCTTTACGTTCGTAATTATGTGAGTGAGTGGTGCGATAGTTGTGTTTTGCAACTCGTTTAGCTTCATATTTCCAGTCTCTCATTGCGCTCTGACAGTGAGTGGTGATGCCAAAGAAGCAGTGATTGAGGTCGAGGTAGGTTTTTCTTACTCGAATGTCTTGTCCATAGATCCTGCGATATAGGCATAAGTGTTGGTCTATTTTACGGAAGAGAGCTCTTTCGAACGAGAGCCATTCCTTGAGGGTAAAACCTAGATCCACCTCCCCGCTTTTAGGGTTGTTTAAGCATTGCCAGGTGTTGTGTACTGCTTTTAGGATTCTGAGGTACATCATCATGGTGTCATCGTCTTCCATGAAGCGTCTAGCTACTGTTGTGTACCACATAGTGATAGGTTCTATTATCTTGGGCCAGGTGTGTCTCCCTGAATAGCTAGCGATTATTGGAATGCGTGCTCTTTCTAAGCGTGTGCCTATTCTGCAAGCCGCTGCCATGCCTGCTAAGCGGTTTCTATGATGCATTGCGGTCTCTCTGTTGTCTCAGCATGTAAGCCTTTGCTTGTGCAGTAGCCTCGATTAAGTAAGGCCTAACTAGTGATTCTATTGTTCTCTCATTTAGGTTTTCTATTAGGTGTTGTAGGTAGAGCTCTCCTTTTGGATAGGGAAAGGGGTATCTAGTCTTCTTCCCCCATGGATAGGTAGGTCGTCCTGTCAGGAGAGCAGCTAGCAATTGCCATTTTAGAGGATGGTCTGTCTCGAATTCGACGTCATCCTCGCTTTCATCATTGTATTTAGACTCCCAGGCTTTAACTTCTTTCTCACAGAAGATCTCTAGCATATCTATATGCCAACCTAAGCTCTTCCAGAAGGCTGTCGCACCTAACCTAGTGTTTATGGCCTCCATTTCAGCTCTAAGCTCATCATAACTTATGGTCTTTAGCTCCTTTTTAAGGCAAGCCAGGTCCTCGAAGTACTTGCCGTTAGCGCCTTCAATTGTGCCAGTCATTGTCTTTATCCGTTTAATTGTTCTGGGTCTTCGTGTTCATCCAGCTTTTCCTCTAGGTAGTTCATGAAGGCTGCTAATGCATCCCATGCAGGTAAGCTGTTAGGGTCAACCCTAAGTGTCTTATCAAAGTCTTGTAATAGAGGGTCTATCCATTCGCGTGGCTTGCTTACCTCAAGGCCTAAAAGCTTTCGAAGCTTTTGTGTTATGTCAAACATTACGCACACCTCTTTAGAGACCTCTCTAGCCAGGGAAGCAGCTCTCCTTCTAGCCATGGCATCATGAACGTTGTTCTGTGGTCTGAATCATCTGCCTCTCGCAGGATGTAGTCATAGACGTAGTCATGTTCATATAGTCTGGCAGCCTTTATTAGGCGCTTCCATCTTAGCTCTATTTTAAGATCAAGAACGCTTTGCTCTTCTTTGTCAAATAGCTCGAAGAGCGCGTCTGCTTGAGCAATTAGCTTGTCGCCCTCAGTCATTACATAGGTTGTAGTCATTTTTATCCGTTATTTGTTATCCGTACTTTTATAGTATATAGGAGTGTTAACAACATGTCAACAGGATATTAACATATTATTCTAGTATATTTTACTTCTTATATATAAGTGTTGTAGTGTGACAATATACACCCCCTAAGAAAACTTATCCCTCCACTCCTTGACTTTTTATGTTTTTTATGATAAACTCTACACGTATAGTTAAGAGACGTGTTGACCCCCCTAAGGTCATTTAGGATTCGGCAACTAAGGATCGCGCGATATATCTGTGATCCATCCCAGATTTGAATAGCTTATTTGGATATAAGTATTCCAAAAAGCGACTAGCGGGGCTTATACGGTATTTGACATACAGCATGAGGACGTGGGTTCTCAAGCCTCTCATCAATCCCTCTAAGTTTCTATATACCTGTATATATATAGTAACACAGGGATGTAACGAGGAATTAGGCTTCAATATCGGCCGAAGGCTTGCCTTGGTGAGAAGGTAGGGGTTTTTGTTTACCAGCTGACCACATAGCTGGTAAGCTAAAACTCCTTAGGGTAGAGTTTACCCAGGGACCCCCACAGGGTGGAACCCGTGTGGAGGGGGAGTTTACCCTCTAACCTCTCCTTGATTAGAGGGGGAGTGAGGGAATCCCACAGGGCAGGGTTTACCCAGGAGCCCCCGCAGGGCTTTAGCCCGTGCGGCAGGCTTTAGCCCGTGTGGCTAACTCTTGTCTTTAAGCGCTTAAAGAACTGAGGAAGAAGCTCCTTGCCTTCTAATAGTCTAGCCCGCTTCTTGTCTAGCTCCTTGAGTACCCTTTCCATATTAGCGTTAGCGCCTTCCTCTAGAGAGTCAATATTAGGGGTATATATATCCACTCCTTCTAAGATTCCTTCCTTGTACATTACCTGCCAGACTGTCTCCTCTCCATCTTCTCCTTCCGCTAACCAGTCATTACCTTCGTCGATTCCTAACTCACGTACCATATTAACCTCAGCGCACCTTTAACCACTTACCATGCTTTAATATCCAGCCCTCTTTCTTCTTAGCCTTTAAGAGTTCTGCAGCCTTTGCAGCTCCGCTAACTTTCTTGGCTACCCATTCAGGGGCCTCTCCTATAGTATCTATGTCTTGCCTACTAGCCAAGCCCATCTCCATTAAGGCCCTCTCACAATACTCTCTACATTCCTTAGGAGCTTTTATTCCGTCTAATAGCCAGAGCACCTTCTTGTGCATTAAAGGGATTCCTAGGGAATCCCGCAGGGCTTTAGCCCGTGCGGAGGCTTTAGCCTGTACGGGTTCTTTCATGGAGTTTACCTTTTCTTGATTAGAGGGGGAGTAAGGGAATCCCGCAGGGCAGGGTTTACCCAGGAGCCCCCGCAGGGCTTTAGCCCGTGCGGCAGGCTTTAGCCCGTGTGGCAGGCTGTTTACCTCTTCTTCTTTTTAACAGGGCCTAGAACCCTTACCCACTTAGGTACCATCTTCTTAGCTGCTAGAAGGTCGGCTCTTTTAATGTTGTTTTGTGCGCAGCCCTCCTCTGTGGTGGCATCCGCCTCTAGTAGGCGGAGCTTCTGTAGCTCTTTCTCTATGTTGTCGTAGAGTACTCTCTCAATAGCGTCTGCGCTCATACCTACTTCTAGCCCTCTACTAATGAACTCTACTCCTATTCCCACGTTCCAGCCTTTGAAGGTCTTGTCCGGTAAGTATATACACTTGCCGTAGGCTTTGCCTAGCCTTCCCCAACTGAAGAAGTCTTCTATTGGCCATCTCCATACCTTTTGAGTGTGCGCTCTTGGCACTAGCTACCCCTCTGTGAAACAAGTCTGTGAAACAATCCGGAAGAAGGGAGAGTCTATGCGCAATTGTAGAGAACATCTTAGTAAGTATTAAATCTCTGTTAAGAGCTGAATAATAAAGATTTATAAGCCTGTTGATAACGGTTCCTCCAGACCTCCTCCCTCCGAGATTCTTAACTCTAAGCCAATCAGCTATTCCACGCTCTTCCTTCGTTTTTTATATTTAAAAAACTCTTTTTGTTTATTGTAGGCCAGTCAACTCTTTTAGAGGTAGGGTTGAGAAAAGAGGATTCAAGGCCATAAATGTATACTGAATTTGAATGTGATGTGAAAGACACTCTTTTCCCAACCCAACCCCCTGTGTGAGTAGTGTGAACTTTCAAGGGGCTAGGATTGAGAGCTTAAAGTTAAAAAGGCGGTCTAGCAAGTAACTCTTGGAGATGTTATTCTAGGGATGAAAGGTGTTTTATGGTTTAGGTATGGATAGAAACAACTTGGATGTGAAGATTAAGAGTCAGCTAGGAGTTAATCTCCCGACAGAGGACTTTCAAACTTCTTTATATAATACGAGTAGAAGCTTAACTGAGCTGATGGCTGGAGTTAGTGTTCAGTCAGTTGGCATTACTGCGCTTCCTTCTCACCCTGGTGGGGTAGCTGCTTACATTATGGGGGCTTCTCCAACAGGGAATTTAAGCGATGTGGGTAACCACTTAGCTATTTTCTTGCCTAGGCTAGGCCAATGGGCGTTTATTCCGCCTGTTGTGGCTTCTCAGGTGAGATTAGCCCCTCCTCGTAACCAGGTTATTACGTGGAATAACACTACTAGTAGGTGGGAAGGCGGGGATTCAACTAAATTGATTGGAAGTAGCAGTAGTTTTGCGAATCCTTACTCAGTTGCTATTCCTAGTAATAGGTTTGCTCTCTTTAGGCAGGATAATTTCCTCTTTAGAGCGATTCCTTTCTCAGGAACGGGCCTGGATTTCAATGTGGGGCTAGATACTAACCTTACTGGGGATGATGATACCGCTCCTTTTGTCGCGGAGAAGGCTCTTACCTACCTAAGGTTGGAAGGTTTAACCTTCGGAGACACTCCTGCAGGTGGTGGTGGTGTTCTGCAGTCGTCTGGGTACGTAACTCTGCCTAATTCACTGTTTTTAACGCCTGGAACTGCTTATGCAGTAGGGGATATAATCCGCTTAAGGATTCTTACCTCTACAGCGGCTAATACTACTCCTTCGCTGTTCTCTACTGGGCTTATTAACACTAATACCGGGTCTCAAACCTTAGGTACTGTTGTTTATTCAGGTCTTTACCCTCAAGTGGGGAGGATAGCGTTCATTGGTACCGGCACTAGGACTATTGACTTAGACTTTGGTCCTGGAATTACAACTAGTTAGAGGTAAGTTTATGAGTGGAGTTGTATGGATAATGATGCTTCACGCTAGGAGGCGGCCTAGACCTAAATGATGGAGGGCCTTCTAATAGCGGTGATTCGCTTCTTTAATAGTATTTTATAGGTAATTTAATGGCTGATTTTGTTTTTCTTAACGCTGACGGTACTACGGGCAATCTAGCTTCTTATAAGCTAAGGCTTGCAACTAGTGGTGAGTCTATTGAAACGGTGCGCGACAATGCTCGTGTTTATGACGCGGGGCCGCATGGTACTGCCATGGGAGCGACTGCTCCTGGGGTGAATGTACCTAGGACTAGCCCGCCTCCAACTTACGCGTGTATTTTGTCTGGAACTCCTACGGGGAATTATTCTGCCTACGTTAGGTATCTACTAGTTCGCTCCCTTGGTGGTTTCTTAGCTATTGCTCCAGCTGCCGCTGGTACGGTTGCTCATGAACAAAGAGCTGTTGACTATACTTACAACACAACCACTTCCATGTGGGACACAACCATTACAGACTCAACTGAGGAGTCTAGGACAGGTGTAGCGGGCCCTACAGGGCCAGCAGGACCAGCGGGAGCAGGTTTTGTTGCCAAGCTTGCTCAGAATGCCGTCCTTGCTGGCGAAGTTCCGACCCGGAACATTACCACTGAGTCGGGATTCGAAGCTGTTGGTGAAGCGGATGCTAGGATGCTTAATCTTAATGTTTGCGCTCCTCTCTTCCGGATTGAAGGAAACCCTCCTACATTCCGCATTGGGAACTGTGGAGACTTAAGGAGTCTTAGTAGCTCTACTGCAGATAATGCTGCTGCTATCACTAAGGTTGCAGCTACAGACGCTAACTTCTCAACTGGAGGTTTGGGTACTGCTTTTGCAGCTGCATCTGTGCTTACTTTTATTGGGATTGTGACTCTACCTAGGACTGTAGCTGCAGGTAACGGTTTTGATACTACTCCGGTCTCTTTTGCTACACTTACTACGGTAGAGGAAACTATCTTCCCTAAAACTGAGGGTGCTGTCTCCAATAACGTGTATGTAGTCTTTGTTAGGCCTGCTACAGGGCAGAACATTCGTGGCACTTCTACTAATTGGTACATTGCTGGGTACTCTTCTGCGAATGCTAGTGCAGACCTTGCTCTTGGTGGGATCACTTACGAAAGAAGGTCCATGCTAGTCTCCTCTGCGGTTGGTTTTGCCTTTGCTAGAGGTGGGGCAGGCACTGCTAATAACATCGTGCTGCAAACTAGATCCGATACTTTCACTCTTCCAGCATAGGTACTAGAAAATGGCTGATTACGCTTTTATTACAACGGCGGGGACGGCCCTCAGCATTAATGCTGTTAAGGTTGCCCTCGCTGGGGCCAGGAAGAAGACGATTGAAGACGTCATTGAGCAGACTCGGGTGAGGGTGGTTAATATTACCGCTCCTCCCACGAGCCCCTCCAATGGATTCTCTGCTTTGATTGGGGCTTCTCCCACTGGTGTATTTGCCTCGTATACGGGGCACCTAGCTATAAGATTCGCTTATGGCTGGTTATTTGTTAACCCGAGCGCGTTAAATAACGTAGCTCAGGACTTTAGAGCTGCACAGTATTCGTACAACACTACCACAAATACGTGGGATGAGGTTGTTACAGATAACTCTGCAGAAGGAGTCGGTCCTGCTGGGGATCCTGGGGTGGTTGGTGCCTCTGGAGTGGTTACGAAGCTTGCAACTGGAGCAACTTACAGTGCAAACGGTGAAGTTATTGTACCTAGTGGTGACTGGCTTGAAACTATGACGACTGAGCTTGCTCTAGATGATGGTGAGCCTGGTTTGATTGCAGCTACAGTGAGGATTGGGTACCCCGTAGTGCACATTATTCCTGCAACCGGGCAGCCTTACTATACTGTTTTACGGCCTTGGGCGGGAAGGCCAACCAATGTTCCATCAGAGCGTATTAATAGTAACCAAGAGTCTGGTAACCTTAGGGTGGCGACCTTGGAGCCTGACAACACTTTAGCAACGAACCGTGCCCTAGGTACCGCAATTCCACAGGGCTCGCTAGTTAGGTTTGTGGGTATTTGTACTGAAACTAAGGAGATTGCCGCAGACACAGCGCGGACAGATCGAAATACGTTTAGATTTAGCCGTGGCTGTATTATGCGTGAGTCATTGTTATATAGGACGCAGGTAAACACCACTGCCAACTCAGCGGGAACTGGGCCTACATACCCAGGTGTATATATGTTGTTTTATAGACCTGCCAGCGGGCGTGAGGCCTCCGGAGCGGCAAGTAATACTTGGTACTTCGGCAGTTTATCTTCTTCTGTAAATGGGTCTCCTCACTCACAAAGCTCTGTCTTTGCGGTGACTGCAGTCCCAATCAATACGGGTGTTAGGGTGACTGTTTCAAGTCAGAACGGAACTGGTGGTACAAGCTACATTCCATTCCTAGAGGAAGAGATGTATCATGTCATGCCTACGACTATCAGTTAATTGCTCGTTACTTAGTCGTAGATTGAGGGGGGCTAGAGCCATTTTGCCGACATCAACAAAATGGTTCTCCCCTCATTATGGGGACCATATTCCTGACGCCAGGAAAAAGGTTCCATCCAATTTATGCGGGGGTATTATCCGGCCTCCGCGCCTTTTATACTTTTAAAAACTGCTGTATTATTAAAGTGCCTAAGGTTTCCAAAGTAGCCTTGGGTAATTCAAAGGGGGTGGGGCTTCCAACCGAGCAGACCACTCCTTTAATGGTAATTTGGTAACACTTTATGTCTGATTACGTTTTCACTACAAGCGCGGGTACAAGTTTAAATATAAATACGCTAAAGTTCTCTTTGGCGGCTCGAAACTCGTCGCTTACGAAACTGCTTGATTCCAGGAGAGTGAGGGCGGTTAACATGAATACACTTCCAACAAGCCCTTCTAGAGGGTTTGCAGCTCTCCTGGGAGCAAGTCCAGCCTCACCTTTTACTGCTTACGCGGGGCACTTAGCCATTCATACGCCTGCTGATAATGATAACTCTTGGCTCTTCGTTAGACCTAGCGCTCTAGGGAATGTTGCTCAAGACTTTAGAGCAGCTCAATACGCTTATAATGGCACCACCTGGGTAGAAACCATCACAGATAGCTCCGCTGAAGGGATTGGTGTTGCAGGACCAAGAGGTCCGTCAGGCCCAAGCTCTAACGTCAGTAAGTTAGCTTTAGACGCTAGTTTCACCGGGGCCTTCGGGTCAGGTCGCTGGCTTAGCCATGGCAGAATTGAATCAGCTGTAGATGATGGC
>WLWG01001820.1_pt1 | contig 17824 bp, 8 predicted proteins | sample 6712871 | NCBI WGS metagenome assembly WLWG01 (sample SAMN12718693, study PRJNA515312) | sponge metagenome | isolation source: marine sponge | host: Mycale hentscheli | place: New Zealand: South Island, Marlborough, Capsize Point | collected 2003-05-01
ACTAGGTTCAGCGAGGCTGGCAATGATCTTGAGTTTTTTCACGCTGCAACGCGTTTAGGTATCGAGGCAGCTACTGCTCTTCAGTATTCCCACGACTGTGGGATTATTCACAGGGATGTAAAGCCATCGAATCTGTTGATTGATGAAAAGGGGAAACTATGGGTAGCTGATTTTGGCTTGGCCCGAATTGGTTGGTCAAGCACTGTGACGATGACGGGTGACGTCATTGGGACGTTACGGTATCTAAGTCCAGAGCAGGCTGCAGGCAAGCATGCTGAAGTCGATGCGCGGAGCGATGTGTATGGGCTTGGTGCAACTCTTTATGAATTACTCACAGGGCAGCCTCCATTTCAAGGCGATGATCGGCAGGCATTACTATCAAAGATAAGCACTGCAGAACCAGTTCATCCTTGTGTTATCAATCCAAGCATACCGCGTGACCTTGAAACGGTTGTGCTTCATTCGCTCGCGAAAGAACGGGAGCATCGTTATGAGAGTGCTCAAGCGTTCGCTGATGATTTGGGACGATTCCTTGAGGGCGTGACGCCGCTAGCTCGTCGGCCTACTGTCCTTGACCGCGGGCAAAAATTTCTCTTCCGACATCGTGCGGCAGCGTTGGTTTCTTTCGCTGCAATGCTTGTCCTTACCGTAATCTTTGGCAGCGGTGTCGTCATGCTTGCGAGAGAAACGGCAGCAAAGAACAAGGCGCTTGCTTTGTCTGATCAGAGCCTGCAGCGTGCTGAAGCAAATCTGCTGCAAGCACGAGAAGTTGTCGACAAGTTTGGAATTCAACTTTCTGAATTGCTGCAGGCTATTCCTGGTGCAGAGAAACTGCGACAAGAACTCTTGGTCGAAACGGTTAACTACTATCACGACTTAGCGAATCAGGCAAAAGACGACCCGTCAATGCGGAGCCAGGTGGTCGATGCCCATCTCAAAGTCGCAGGTGTTACTGCTGCGATTGGTGCGAATAATGAGGCAGTCCATTCCTATCGGAGAGGCATCGAGTTGCTCAACGAGCAGGTTGCATTGTCACCCGACGATCGGGAACTGAAGAAACGACTAGGCATAGTCCACAACAATCTCGCTCTCGTCATGGCTAGTAGTCGCATAGTTGAAGAAGCCCGGGAGGAATGTGTTCGGGCAATTACGATATTCGACGAGCTGTTGAGTCAAAGTCCGAAGGACGTTGAGGTTATGACACAGCTCGCGGAGATTCAAGGCAATCTAAGTACCATCGAAAGTAGACTTGGCAACGTCGCACCTGCTCGTGAGGCCATTGAACAGGCAATCGCCACGATTACCAAAATTTACGGTGCTAATCCAGAAGATATTGTCGTTGCACATCGACTCGCCGTTTTAACAAATAATTTGAGTGTCATGCAGCGACAAGGCTCGATCGCTGAGGCTGAGCAGACAGCGAGGCGAGCTGTGGAACTTCTTCAACGCGGTGCTGAGCAACAAGGTACATCACCTGAATTGCGTGCAGATCAAGCACTTGCGTATGCGAATCTGGCAGCCATTCAGTTACGAAGAGATAAGATCTCAGATGCTTTTGAAAGCTTTGATGCTGCTATTGGTATTCAGCAAGTGATTGTTCAGCAATCACCAGACGTCGTCCGATATCGACTTGAGCTTATTAGCAGTTTGAATGGGTTAGCCTTACTCGAAAATCAGCGGAAAGAATTTTCAGCCGCTCAGAAGGCATTCGAAAGGGCTGATGCTCTCTATTCCCAGCTTGTTGCTGATTATCCAAATGAAATTGCATACGCCAGCGGCTGGGCTGCCCTTTTGAACAATGCGGCTTTGGTCATCACGCAATCTGGTGATTTTGAAAAAGCAAATCTTGTATTCAGGAATGCAGAATTTGTTCAGGAACGAGTTGTTGCATTTTTGCCAGAGTCTCGTGCTGCCAAGGCAACGCTCAGTCAGATTTATATCAACCATGTGCGAAGTCTTCGGGAAGAGGCTGACTGGGAAGAGGCAATTGCTGTAACCAAAAAAAGAGGGCAGCTTTGGGCTGGAAATGGTCAGCAGCTTGCGGGCGTTGCGCTGCAATTTTTCGAACTCAGCACAGCAGTGCCAGATGCGTTTCAAGAGAAACTGAGAAAAGTCACAGTAGATACCTTGCACGAAGCGATTGATTCAGGATACATACCGGCCAGGGGCACAGAAAAAGAACTCCAGCTAGCTGAAGTTCTTTATTGGCAGGAAGCAGAGACCCTTAAGCAACGGTGGAGTCCATGAACAAACTTCTCTCCCGACTCATGTCGAATTGGTCAGCGTGTTGCTCGCTTTTTTTGAAGCCGAAGGCTACGCGATCGAGCCGTATCGTGTCTTACCGGACGAAAACGAATCTTGCCGTTGAACGGTGTGAGCCGAGGCTCGCACTCGATGCGACACAAGAGTCTGAAGGTCAACCGATAGACGACGGCTTTCTGGAGGTGATTCAGCCGGCTCCAGCATTTACGTTGAGTTCAGATGCTGGCGGCAGGCTTTCAGGACAGAATGTTTTTGCAAACGGTGGTGTTATTAATTACGCAGATATTTTATCTGAATCAGGCAGCGTGAATGTAATCGTTGCCTCGCCAAGTAGTACGGGACTGAGCCTCCAAACTAATGACCCTGGTGGATTTCCGTTAGCGCAAAATTTTGATTTGTTGAATACAGGGACAGACCTCGGTGATTCTGCGTGGGATCAAGCGGTAGTTCCATTGGATATTGCATCGCTGTACAGTCATTTGGTGTATGAAGGACCTCCGACTAATAGACAAGAAAACTTTTCCGACAAAGCAGCAATTACCGGCACCAACACTTCGTTAGACGTAGGTGCTTCGGCAGCCAAAGTTTATCTTGGCATGACCGATGAGTTTGCATCAGGAGAATTTTCAATTCCCAAGTTAGAAGTGTCGTCAAATGGCTCGGTGCAGGGCTCGCTGACTGCACTCTCGCAGTTTGATCCAACGGAAGTGTCTTTAATTGGTGAAAAGCAACCGAAAGCATCTAACGAGGGCTCTTCGCTGACAACCTCGTTGTCGAAACATCATCACACTGATCCTGCAGTGTTGCATCTAAGTTCACTTCAGACGATTTCATTCGACTCTGCGAGGCCCGTTGTTCGTGCCGATCAGGTCTTTGCTGTTTTAGCAAGCAATGATGGTGCCCAGGTCGCAATGCCACAATCGCAAATGGCTCGTGGTGAACCATCATCAACAGGTTTTCTTGACGTGCAGGCAACCATTGCTGGGATAGATTCAGCACAAAAAACGCTTTTCAACGCAGTGGTTTTTGACACTGAAAATGGGTCATCGCTGTTTGAAGAGAATGCTCTTCATGGCAACACGAATTCAATGCCAGTCATGGCCAGAGCAACGTTGTTTGAAGTAGCTGAGCATCGTGTTCATTCGTCTCCACGAGAAGTGCTCCGTGGGCATGATGGTCACGAAAAAGCTACCGATGGAGGGAAAACAGTAGCCATACCGACTCTTCCGCATGATACGTTGGTTGCGTCTGGTGATTCAGATAATTGGGCATCGAGTGATCTTTCTCTCTACGTGCGGCTTTCTCTTGCAGCAGCTTTTGCGACGACGACTTTTGAGCTCGACAAAAAATATCGTTCAATCAATCTTCATGCTAACAACGCTGATGATACGAATGCGAAGCAGAAGCGTCTGCTTCGCTAACGGGACGCTAAAAATTTTTTCAGTCCCATATCTCTTCTTCGATGCGTGACAATCGTGCCGAATTTCCTGACCGTCAAGTGAGTGAGATGTCGTGCTGGGTTGAATCGACTCAGGATATCGTCTCAGGTTGTTCGCCTTGTGGTGGCAGCTCACTTTCTGGTGATTTTGATGTGAGGAGCGAATCATGGTTTGGAATCATTCTTCTGCAGGTGAGAGTCGAACCCGAAGGTCAGTGCGAGGTGGTCAACGTCGCGAAAAAAAGGTACCACTTCTGAGTCTCGAGAGGCTTGAACCGCGAACCATGTTTACCGGCAATCAGGCTGAAGCAGCCGATCTGGCCGTTGCACCGGTTCTAGACGTGGCTGCACCGATTGATGAAGTCGAGCTCCCGATCCTTACTGCTTCTCAGACTAGAACTGCGAGTAGCGAAATCAAGGCGGTCTTGGTCGACACAGGACTTGCTGCTGAACTGAGCCAGCAGTCGATGACCGTGAATCAATATGTTGACTGGCTTGCGGAGCAGGCAGCAACCCAATGGAATCATCTGTTTGGACAAAGCGTAAACCGTTACCGTCCTTATTTCCCCAGATGTGGCAACGACTTATCCTTTCAGGGATTCATGCCGGGAATTGATTTAGTTGATTTAGATGTCGGTGTCATAACGTTGGCAGATGCCGGTAACAACGCAATATCATTGAGCAGCATAACTGCCAGTGATGCACGTATAGCGACAGCCACTAATGACGTTTTTGCAAACGCAAGAGTTGCAGCTGAATTCTCATCAGATACAAAAGTGCAGGTCCAGGGGGTCGATGAAGCAGATCTTATTGAGGTCGACGGGAACACGCTTTTTACACTGTCACGACGTGGACGGCTTGCGATTGTCGATGCCAGTGATCCAACCCAACCGCAGGTTCTGTTTCAGGTGCAAATAGGTCAGCAATTCGGTCGTAGCGTTGGTATGTACCTCTACGACGATGTCCTCACAATCCTTCAGAATTCAAATCAGAAAACAACAATAACAGTGCTGGATGTTGCTGATCATGAAAATGTCTCGCTCGTCAAACAACTGCAGATAAACAGCAAATTAGTTGATACTCGAATGGTCGATGGCCAACTGCGACTTGTTGCTCGGAACCATTTTTGGGGAGGCCGACCGCAAATCATTCGCCCCGCGTCTGCGGGGCAGCTCATGCCTGGCGTTGTTATCCTTGATCAAGGATTCGGACAAGATCTAGGTGAAGGCAGGCAGGTTGCAACGTATGAATCTCGTGAGGCTTACATTGCCCGCTTCCGTGAGATGGTGCTTAATGGTTTGCCGCAGGTTCACGAGCTTGATGCGGATGGCTCGATACGTTCGAGCTACTCGTTTTTAGATGAATCACAGATCATTGTTCCAGAGTTTGGTTATGGATATGGTCAGCTCACAACGGTTCTTGCCATCGATGTCACCGGTGATCCAGCCACCTCGGTGAGTGGGTTCAGTTTTCAGACGAAGGGCTCGGTCGAAACATTTTCATCAAAAGACAGCCTGTACGTATTCGATACGTGTGCCAATGAAACACGGATTATGAAGGTTTCATTCGATACGTCAGCAGGTAAAACCACAGTGTCACAAGCGGCATCGGGAACCGTGCAAGGTAGGTTCCTAAATCAGTTTGCTGCAAGTGAACATGATGGATGCCTTCGTCTTGTTGTCGGTAATCGCAGTCGCGGTAGTAGTGTGATTGTCCTCGAGCAGGACGGAGAACAGCTCACTGAGATTGGCCGACTTGATGGTCTGGCACCTGGCGAGCATCTGTATTCAGTACGTTTTACAGACACTCGAGCTTTTTTTGTAACGTTCGTAAAAGTTGATCCGCTTTTTGTTGTAGACCTCTCTGATCATACGTCACCGACGTTACTTGGTGAGCTTAAAGTTCCAGGATTTTCAGACCATATTGAAATACTTGATGAAAATCATCTGTTGACTGTTGGTTGCGATGCAACCAACCCGGGCGGTAGGGGATGGACTCTATTCGGTGGATTGCAGGTTTCAATTTTTGATGTTTCTGACCCAACCCAACCGCGGCTTCGTCATAGGTACACGTTCCCTGGAGGGCGTAATACGAGTACTGCGGTGACCGGGCGTCAAGCGAGACGAGGTGATGGGGATCATCTTGCCCTTGGGTTTTTTCCTGAACTCGGCATCATGACCATGCCGACTGAGCAGAACAGTGGAGGATGGTGGAGTCATTATGCAAGAAAGCAGCAGCTTGACGTCCTTTCAATCGACGTCGAAACAGGGATCAGCCACCGTGGGGTCATTGATCATGAAACAGAAGTGACCCGCGCGGCGCACATTGGTTCCCATCTGGTGGCAACGTCATCTACAAAAGTGACAACGCATTCGTTGTCTTCGCCGACTGATGTTGTAGGTACTGCGCAGTTGCATGATGTTGGTTTACTTTCGGTTGCGGAGTTACCAATAAAGAAAATTGCCAGTCTCGCCGCTGCTTTAAAAGAGTCAGGAAGTACTCCACTTGAGGAAACGTTCTTTAAACTCTGGACACCTGGAGAGATTCAGGAGATTGACGGTCAGCAGACTCTTTTTGCTAAGCATAGAAGTGGGGCTCGGCACCAGATTAAACTCACAGGGGCTGTGAGTGAAAACATCTGGGCACTCTTCGGTTTTAGCGATATCAGTAATCAAGATAATCGTGTTCTCGAAAGTGAAGCAAGAGATGTCGTAAGTGAAAGACAGGAAGAATCAAACGCGGTTGAGAGTTTGGGCAATGCCGGACTGTTTGAGTCTGAGTTGCCAACTATCGAGAATGACAAAGACAATCACCATAGAGGTGTTTTCTTTGCAGTCGATGCGGCAGACTAATACTGTTTGACAATATCCGTCTTACAATAATCGCGTATCTTCCTTCAAAACTGCCCGGTTGTAGCAGTGACGGCTCGTCGTGAGATACTATGCGTCGAGGGTTTCATCGAGTTCAATTCATATGTGAGACGGGCACTATGGTTTCAATGTTGGTCAGCTGGCGTCGTATGTCAAAAAAGTTTTGGTGTCTTTTAGGTGTTGTTCTCAGTGTGATGGCAACACCGGTGTCAGCGTGTTCCCGAGTGGTCTATAGGGGTCCTGACGGTGCGGTTGTCGTTGGGCGCACAATGGACTGGGAACAGTCGTTGGAGGTGAATCTGTGGGCTTTTCCTGCTGGGCTTGAGCGGGACGGAAACGCTGGTGCTCGGTCACTGAAGTGGAAGTCAAAATACGGCAGTGTTGCTGCGACCTGCTACGACAAGCTTGTAGCTGATGGTATGAATGAAAAAGGGCTTGTGGTAAACGTGCTCTATCTCTCAAGTAGTGTCTATCCGCAGTTCGATGGCACTCGGCCTACCCTCTCAATAGGAGCATGGGCCCAGTATGTGCTCGACACCTTTGCAACAGTCGACGAAGCAGTAGCAGTACTCAAAGACGAACCCTTTCAGCTTGGAGTATTGATCATGCCCGGCGGACATGCAGGGACGGTACACCTCTCTCTTGCTGATGCAACTGGAGACTCAGCTATTTTTGAATACATCGATGGCAAACTGGTTGTTCATCATGGGAAACAGTACAGCGTGATGACCAACGATCCATCGTATGATCAGCAGTTGGCACTCAACGGATATTGGCAGGAAGTGGGTGGGAGCATCATGCTGCCAGGAACAGAACGGCCCGCTGATCGTTTTGTCAGGGCAAGTTACTATCTCGGAGAGGCTCCGCAGACATCTGATGAGAGGGAACAGATTGCCAGTGTGTTCTCGATTATTCGAAACGTGTCAGCACCGATTGGTGCAGTACATGCCGGGCAGCCGAACGTGGCGGCAACGCTGTGGCGGATTGTGGCTGATCAGAAACGAGGTGTGTACTACTTTGAGTTGACAGATACACCGAATATTTTCTGGGTCGATCTTTCAAAACTTGACCTGTCTGTCGGTCAGCCCATGCGGATGCTTCCTGTCGAGGGTGCACCGGAAATGGCCGGAGAAGTTTCCAGCCGTTTTGAAAAACAGACCGATTTTCAGTTTATGGTGGGCAGCGATCCGGGGGAAGAAAAATAAGACTGTATCAGGGTTGGTTCTGAACATTCTGGGTCATGGTTCATAAGCCATATTTTTGCTTCAGTAGTGTGAGGATAGAGGGAATGCGTGTTCAATATTTTGTCTTGAATTTGATGTTGTGCTGGATCACTTTTCAGTGGGAGGGCGTACTCGCTCAAGAAGTCCAACGGAAACCGAATGTTGTCATCTTATTTATCGATGATCTTGGGTACGGCGACCTTGCATGTTTTGGAAACAAAAGAATACCGACCCCTCATATCGATAGTCTTGCGACCAATGGTGTTCGGTGCACCATGTCATACATCACGAACCCACCATGCTCGCCAAGTCGGTGCGCTTTGATGACGGGTATGTATGCACAGCGGTTTGGGAAATCAGGAATGGCACGGGGGTTACCTATACCGGGTGATCATCCAACTTTGGCTGAATTCATGAGAGACGCAGGCTATGTGACTGGTCAGATTGGCAAGTGGGATATTGGCTGCGTTGGGCAGGGGCCCCATCAGCGTGGTTTCATGGAAGTGGCCAAAGACCCGCCGGGCACGCAGTACATACGAGACACAGAGGATGGACTCAAAGCCTATCTGACGGATCTCAACGGTGATTCCATGGTTGAGTTTGTTGATCGAAACGCAGGGCATCCATTCTTCTTGTACTTCTCGCCACTTGCAGTTCATTCGAAAGTCAAAGAGACACCACAACGGTACAGAGATCGTATTCCGGGCGGCGACGGCACCGCCTATGAAGGCGCTGTTGTTGCTGTTGATGACGCTGTCGGCAAACTTCTTTCTTCTTTACGAAAGCATGGTATTGAGCAAGAAACACTTATTCTGATTACCGGTGACAACGGCGCAAATATTGAAGAGGGTGGAACGTCTGAACCGTATCGAGGAGGAAAAGGAAAGCACACACAGCAAGAGGGCTGGGTGCATACCCCAACCATTATTTCATGGCCTCAAAGAGTTCCAGCCGGTAAGACCTATTCCGGACTCATGGGAACAATAGATTTCTACGCAACTGTTGCTGCGGCTGCTGGGCTTCCCTTGCCAGATCGGTGTGATGGGAAAAACCTGCTGCCATTTCTTGCCGGTGATCTCCAAGGAGACGCTCATGAGTATCTGTTTTGGCATAATGCTGATCCAACTGACGCGCCTCGCCGAAATATCTATGCGGTGCGTTGGAAGAATTGGAGATTGATCAAGGTAGAAGACGAGTGGACCCTCTTTGACCTGATACATGATCCGAAAGAAACACGGAATGGCGCCAAAGAATATCCAGATGTTGTGAAGAATATGGTTGAGCACTACGACCAGTTTGTTGCCTCGCTACCACCTTTGAAACCAAGCGCAGATTACAAGGGAGGTGGAGCTACACCGAAGGGATGGGGCTGGGAGATTGGTACTGGAGGCGTATTTCCAGCTGCCCAATAAGGCCATGAAGTACGGGTCCTTGAGAACAGTCAGAAAACGTTCGAAACTTTAGACCAGTCAGCTGGAGATGAGTCCGGAAGAACAAAGTGCTCAGTGGTGTATAAGCGTTGGGTAGTCTGGACATCGTACAGTCAGCAACTGGGGTTAGCGTAGGTTTTGTAAGGGTAGTCATGAATTCCATTTTTACTGTGATCTCTCGATGCACTGCATTTGTTTCAATCGTCTGCTTGGTATTCAACGCAAATGTTTTTTCCGCAGAGGAACCCCGTCTTGATGATCCAGCAACCTGGGAAGATCCCTCGTTCTGGAAATCATTGAAGCAGTCAGGTGAAACAACCGGTTGGGAATTTCGTAACGGGGAAATCTCGCTTGTTCGCCCTGGTGGTGGCAGTGGAAGTATTGTGACGAAAACGGTTCCGTCTGACTTTGAACTTTCTTTTGAATGGAAGATTGCAGATAAAGTAAACAGTGGCGTGAAGTATCGGGTTCGGAAGCATGGAGCGCCGTATTGGAATACGGCGTACAAGGGTTCAGGGTACTGGGGCCTTGAATATCAAATCTATGACGAGAAGCCTGGCACAGACGCACTCCACGCAACCGGTGCGATTTATGATCTCGCATCTGCTGACCCGGGTAAAGTTGTGAATCCACCGGGAGAGTGGAATAAAGCAAAAATTGTGGCCAATGGATCAATAGTCGAGCACTATCTCAATGGTTCCTTGGTGTCCTCAATACTTGCTGAGGGGCCGGACTGGGAACGGACAATCGCGCTGAGTAAATTTGCAGGTTTCGATGGCTTTGGGCAGTCTTCCACGAAAAGTTGCATCATGTTGACTGACCACGGTGGCAAGGTTTCGTATCGAAACTTTCGGTTTGCAGCGGTTGCACCAAACAATCAGTCTCCCGTGAAGCAGACTGGTCCTTTTCTTGCAGACGGAATGAGAAATTGCTGGGCCGATCAGAATTCAATCAGTATCTGGACGCGAACAACACGATTTCCAGAGATGAATTCTACCGGTCAGAAGTTTCGGTCTATCTCAGTGAAGCAGGTCAAGGCGCTGGAAGAGACGAATGATCCAACAGAATATCTTGCGGCTCAGTTGCCTTCAGGGGCTTCTTTGGGGGACATGGTAGGGGCGTGTCCTGGGGCCCCCGGTGAAGTTCGTCTCATTTATTTCCCTGAAAAGCGGTTCAAAGCAAAAAAAGAAATGACTCGGTGGAAGAAAACAACTGCGGACAAAGACTTTACAGCGCAGTGGCACCTTGAAGGTCTTTCTCCGGGTACTCGCTACGTAACAGTACTTGAGGTACGAAAATCAGATAGTCAGGCGACAACTGCAATTCTTCGCGGTGGGTTTGAAACAGCACCGGCAAGAGGTGTGAAAGAAGATCTAACGTTCTGCATGACCACTTGCCATGATTTCATCCGTACTGATAACGGCTTGCAGGGGCACAAGATTTACCCAGCAATGAAGGAAATCAATCCCTCGTTTCTTGTCCACGCGGGAGATATTGAATACTACGACAAGCCTGATCCGTGGGCACTCACAATAGAACTTATGCGATTCAAGTGGGGGCGGATTTTTGCATTGCCGGACAACCGATCGTTCTATAAGAACCACACGACGTATTTCTTGAAGGATGACCACGACACGCTCAAAAATGATTGCTGGCCCGGCCAGCGGTATGGCAGCGTTACGTTTGAGGAAGGCGTTCGTTTGTTTAACGAAGAACAGTTTCCGTCGCGGACACCTCGCTATCAAAGTGTCCAGTGGGGGAAGGATTTGCAGGTCTGGTTCCTTGAGGGCCGTGATTTTCGAAGTCCGAATACCATGGTTGACGGTCCCGAGAAAACAATTCTTGGAACCAAACAAAAGGCCTGGCTGTTTCAGACACTCGATGCGTCAACTGCGAAGTTCAAGCTGGTCTTCAGTCCGACTCCAATCGTGGGTCCTGATCGAAGCGGAAAGAAAGACAATCACGCCAACACGATTTTTGCCCATGAGGGCGAGCAGTTGCGGCGTAAATTTTCAGCTGTTGATGGTGTCATCGTGCTCTGTGGTGATCGGCACTGGCAGTATGCGTCAGTGGACGCCGAGACGGGACTCTGGGAATTCGGGTGTGGGCCTGGTAGTGAAAAGCACCAGTTGGGCTGGAAGAAAGGCGATGAGCGACCCTCCCATCGTTTCCTTCGTGTCGCTGGCGGATTTCTTTCTGGACATCTTGATTCCAAAGGAAAGACAAGTGTCTTGACGCTTCATCATCGCAAGGTGAATGGAGACGTTATGAGTACCTTTGTCTTTCCTCAGGGCGGGGCTTCAAAACTCGGGGCAAAATAAGAAATGTACGGCCTCAAGAGAAAGCCTCTTGAGAACCGCTATTCCTGACAGGGAGTCGAATCCCAAGCGGATGGTGTTTTGGCAATGGACGCGATCCTTCGGAAATCACGTAAACACTCGATAGACGGTAGAGTACTGCTTTGTTTAACTCGGTTTCCGAATAAAGTCTGTTTGCAGAGTAGACGATCGCCCGAATGAGAAAGATAAAGATGATTGGATTTTTACGAAATCAACACATTTGGAGTACGCGTCTCTGTTCTCAGTTGAGCGGGATCGCGTGTGCTGTCTGTGCTTTGGGCGTCGTGAGTACGGAGCTCAATGCCAAAGACACCTTTGAGCCGTATGCCTCCTCTGATGTCCCCAAGACTGCGGTTGAACTCTGGGAAGACTACGATCCACGACGTGAGCCACTTGATATTGAGATTGTTCAGGAGTGGGAAAATGACGGTGTTGTTACACGGTACGTAACGTTCACCGTAGGCACATTCAAAGGGAAAGAATCACGACTCGCGGGATACTACTGTTTGCCTGTCGGGAAAACAAAGCTTCCGGCTTTTGTATGGGCACATGGTGGTGGCCAACGAGCGGATCGTCACCGTGGGGAGTATTTTGCACGTCAGGGATATGCATCGATTGATATTAATTGGCTCGGGCGTCCACTTGAGGACGGAATTGAAATCAATACCGATTGGGGTAACGTTGATCCTACCCAGGGCCCCCGATTTTATAGCAAGGCGCTCAGGCAGGGATGGAAGCGAAGCCTTTTGCCTGATGAGTACTCCATAGATCCGGTTCCAAGTCCCCGGAATAGCAACTGGTTTCTGCTATCTGTTGCCGCACGACGCGGAATCACATTTCTCGAACAGCAACCAGAAGTCAATGCTGACCGAATTGGTCTTTCAGGATTTTCGATGGGGGGCATGATTACTGCCCTCACGGCTACTGACTCACGGTTAAAGGCGGTGGTGCCTTTTGTAGGAGGAACAGGATTTAAATATGTTGACTTTCCTGGCGGAATTGAAGGAAGTTCGATTCGCGCCCACTTCCAGAATCTGGAACTTTATAAGGCAACCATCGACCCCAGTGCGTACTGGCCGTTTGTTCGCTGTCCAGTGTGCTTCATCAGTTCGACAAATGACTTCCATTCCGTGTTTGATCGGATTTATCGGTCGATGTCCCTCGTGCCGCACTCCGATTGGCGGGTAAGCACGAATCTGCATCAAAACCATGGGCCTGGGCCTGAGCAATGGGTCATGCTGAATCTCTGGTTCGACCAGTATCTCAAAGGTATTGATCAGCATATTCCTGTGACACCACCGTCAACTTTTTCTATGTCAGGTGGCACAGCATCTTTTGCTGTCACGCCAGAAGATCAAGATCGACTTGTTGCAACGGAAATCTATTTTAGCTATGACCCCAATTCGCGAACACGGTTCTGGGAGCGGGCTCAAACACAGCAGAGTGGAAAAACCTGGTCAATCAAGGTTCCAGTCTTCGAAGATCTGCCGCTGTATGTCTTTGCTCTGTGTCGTTACAAACTTGGACATGTTCAGACGCTGGAGCGTGGTGAAACGTCAACATGTACCCTGAACTCGGTTGAACATTCATTCGTTCCAGAAAAAGTGAACCTTGAGTCACTGGTTCGTTTGGCAGAACCTCGTGAGTCGGTGGACAATTTTGAAAATGGTTTTGGCAATTGGTCTTCGCGAGATCGGCAGACGATAAAGACATATAAATTTCAAAGCCCTCGGCTTGATCGAAAGAAAACGAAGAAGCTAGCGATTGTTATAAATCCTCAGGGGAAAAAACTGGATGTTCGCTTGCGCACCGACAGTGGTTTTCTTAGTCGCTCAGAGAATATAGGAAGTTTTTCAGTCGGAAAAAGAGTGGAGGGGCAAGGCCCTCAGACATTGATTCTGCGACGTGACGATTTTAAAGGTCCTGAAGGAAAAGAACTTGAGTGGTCGAAGATTGCAACGCTCGAAATAACAGTCATCGATACAGCTACAAATCAAAAGATTGCCTTGATGGCAGACAACGGTGAAAAAATCCTGCAGTTAATCGAACTTAGAGATTAATTGTGGTGGTGTGAATCGTTGGTGGTATGTGAAAGGAATGCAGTGATGTCGAGGAACGCTTTGTGTGTGGTTAGTTTGCTCCTTACCCTGTTCGGGGTGTTAGAGAGAAGTACGGCGAGTGCCACAGAGCAACCCAACATCATTTTTATCTTTGCTGATGACTGGGGGTGGGGTGATCTCAGTTGCCATGGCCATCCCTATGTAAAAACACCAAATATTGACCGTCTTGCACGTGAGGGGACTGACTTCCATCGCTTCACCGTTGCCAGTGGCGTGTGTTCTCCGAGTCGTACTGCCGTGATGACAGGACACTTTCCTGCCAGATATAACATCAATGGGCATTTTGCGTGGGTTGAACAAAATGCCCGTCGTAATATGCCTGACTGGCTTAATCCGGCTGCCCCGTTACTGCCTCGTATGTTGCAGCAGGCTGGGTACATAACCGGGCACTTTGGAAAATGGCATCTCGCCAATGACATGATTCCTGATTCACCTCTCCCAAGTGAGTACGGCTACGATGCATATGGTGCATTTAACTGTGCCGGTGAACAGATGCCTGTTCATGATGATGTTAATCAGGCGATTGCACTCATTGAAGAGGCAGAAAAACAACAGAAGCCATTTTTCATCAATCTATGGATGCATGAACCGCATACACCATTCCATGTGCTCCCGAAGTACCGTTGGTGGTTTCAGGATCTTGATGACGCTGACAATATCTATGCTGCGACACTCGCCCACGCCGATGATCGGATTGGCCAACTGCTCAATACCTTGGATAAAAATGGTCTCACAAAGAAGACACTCGTCGTTTTTAGTTCAGACAATGGCCCTGCGCGTGCAGCGAGTCCAACTGAACTGAGTTTGTCCTACGATACAGCAACGGGTGCCGGGTTTGGTATCGGGGCATCCAAAGGTGTCACCGGTGGCCGAAAGGGGTACAAGGCCGCGTTGTTTGAAGGGGGTATTTGTGTGCCCTTTATTGCACGATGGCCCGGAAAAATACCTGCCGGGATTGTAGATAATCAGACACTCATTTCAGCTGTTGATCTTTTGCCGACGTTTTGTGAACTGGCGGATGCAACCATGCCCACAGGGTACGTGCCTGATGGTGTCAGTCAGGTGAGTGTGTTATTAGGGAAATCAGATCTCGGCAGAAAAAAGCCACTTTTCTGGAAGGCAAGCTCGCCGTGGCCTGCTCCCAAAAATCGGCCTTATCACTGGGGCTCATATGCGGTTGTGGACGGCCCCTGGAAGTTGATCAGCAATTCAGACCTCAGTCATGTTGAGTTGTTCGCCATTACAAAAGACCAAAAGGAATCGACTGATTGTTCTGCAGAGCATCCCGAAGTCGTAAATTTGCTCAAAAGACAAATTCAGGAATGGCAGCAAACATTGCCCCTGAAGCCAGAAGGCCCGGTCTTTTCGTCAGGCCGTGGTTAGATTCCTTCATCTTTTTTTAAGATGAAATTCACAGAAAGCGATCAAAAGTCGTTGTGGATGCGGATTGCTACCTGCTATGCGCAAATTGCATAGCGTTTGCACTTTGAGCAAGGATATACTCGGATTTACGTGTTTTCAGTAGATGCAAGTTGCAAAATAAATAGGAGACTCCGGAATGAATCGTGAAACAACAGGTTTCTCAGCAGTGTGGTGTTTGCCATCTTTTGGACGCCTAGTACTTGCTGCGGCAGCGATTACATTTTCCATTCCTTCAGGTGTCCGAGCAACTGAGTCACAGGCTGATCGAACAGTACTACCAATGCCAAATACCGCTCGACCTGAGCTTGTCGTGTATGACGCGAAAGAACCTGATGCTGTGTTTCCAGCCATTCCTCAGGTGAGGCCACCGGAAGGATCACCGAACGTTCTTGTCGTGCTGCTTGATGATGTTGGCTTTGGCGCATCGAGTACGTTTGGTGGCCCTTGTCAGACACCAACGCTCGAACGACTGGCTGCGGGCGGTTTGAAGTACAACCGGTTTCATACTACGGCACTGTGCTCTCCAACTCGGCAAGCGCTTCTGACTGGACGCAACCATCACTCGGCTGGCATGGCGGCAATTACAGAATTGGCAACCGGTGCCCCTGGCTACTCATCTGTGCTACCAAATTCAATGTCCCCTCTTGCGATGACGTTGAAGCTCAATGGGTACTGCACGGCACAGTTTGGGAAATGTCATGAAGTGCCTGTGTGGCAGGCCAGTCCTGTTGGGCCTTTTGATGCATGGCCGACAGGAGGTGGTGGGTTTGAATACTTCTACGGATTTATTGGTGGCGAAGCCAACCAGTGGTATCCAACCTTGTACGAAGGCACGACTCCAGTCGAAAATAAGAAGACACCCGAAGAGGGCTACCACTTCATGGAAGATATGGCTTCCAAAGCCATTAAGTGGATCGGGCAGCAAAAGTCGCTTGCGCCCGATAAGCCATTCTTTATGTACTTTGCACCAGGGGCAGCACATGCTCCCCACCATGTGCCAAAAGACTGGGCTGATAAATATGCAGGAAAATTTGACGAAGGATACGATGCCATCCGTGAAAAAATATTTTCCCGACAGAAATCACTCGGCGTTATTCCATCAGATGCCGTTCTTACGAAAGAGAATGCAGAAGCACCACGTTGGAAAGATATTTCCGAAGACTTTAAGCCGGTCTTGGCCCGTGAAATGGAAGTCTATGCAGGTTTTGTTGAGTACACCGACCATCACATTGGTCGCATTGTGGATTCTCTTGAGAAGCTTCAGATTCTCGACAACACCCTCATTTACTACATAGTCGGTGATAATGGTGCCTCAGCAGAAGGTGGTCTCAATGGGTGTTTCAATGAAATGAGTTACTTCAACGGCATTCAGGATCTTGAAACAGAGGAATACCTGACAAAGAGAATGGATGAGCTTGGAGGACCAGACTCATATAACCACTATGCCGTTGGTTGGGCATGTGCCATGAACACGCCGTATCAGTGGACCAAGCAGGTTGCCTCACACTGGGGTGGCACACGTAATGGAACCGTTGTGCATTGGCCGGCTGGTATCAAGTCAAAGGGTGAGATACGTTCGCAATTCTGCCATGTGATTGATGTTGCTCCGACTGTTCTTGAGGCGGCGAATCTTCCCAAGCCTCGTTTTGTGAATGGTGTTGAGCAGGATCCAATCGAGGGTGTGAGCATGCGTTACACCTTTGATGATTCACAGGCAAAGGAACGGCATGGTACGCAGTACTTTGAAATTCTTTGCAATCGTGGCATTTACCACGATGGGTGGACTGCAGTTACAAAGCATCGAACGCCTTGGGCGGCTCCAACAGAAAAGCTACCCGCCTTTGATGACGATAAATGGGAGTTGTATGCCGATACAGACTGGACTCAGTCAGAAAATCTTGCTGAACAAATGCCAGAAAAATTGCATGAGTTACAGAGGCTTTTCCTGATCGAGGCTGCGAGGTACAAAGTTTTGCCTCTCGATGATCGTGTTTTTGAAAAGCTGAATCCTGATACAGCAGGTCGTCCTGTATTAGTGAAAGGAACAACGCAGGTGCTGTTTCCTGGCATGGGCCGACTTCTCGAAAACTGTGTCCTGAGTATCAAGAATAAGTCGCACGCAGTGACCGCTGGGATTGTTGTTCCTGAGGACGATGCGACGGGAGTCATTATTTGCCAGGGTGCAAATATTGGTGGCTGGTCTCTTTACGCTCATGAGGGCAAGTTGAAATATTGCTACAATTATGGCGGTTTTGGGAATACGTTTGTGACGTCTGACGAGAAGCTCAGCCCTGGTCAGCACCAGGTTCGCATGGAGTTTGCCTACGAAGGTGAAGGGCTTGGCAAGGGCGGGACAGTAAGCCTGTTTGTCGACGGTGATGAGGTTGCTCAAGGAAAAGTTGAGGCAACACTTTCTAATATCTTCTCAGCCGACGATGGTTTGGATGTTGGTGAAGATTCTGGTGCTCCTGTTTCGCCTGACTATGGCCCTGTTGGAAATCACTTCAATGGTGAAGTGAAGGGCGTTCAGCTTTCAATTGTTGAAGGTGAAAACGAGGGGAAGGTTGTCGACCCGAAGGACGCTGTACGAGCAATGTTTGGAAGGCAGTAAATAAAATGGATGTAGAAAAGGAGTACGTGCAGATGGGCCTACGATTGTTTTTAGCCTCTTTCGTGCTCGTGTCTGTCACGCAAGCGGAAGACCTCTTGCCGTCATGGGC
>WLWG01001822.1_pt1 | contig 17793 bp, 17 predicted proteins | sample 6712871 | NCBI WGS metagenome assembly WLWG01 (sample SAMN12718693, study PRJNA515312) | sponge metagenome | isolation source: marine sponge | host: Mycale hentscheli | place: New Zealand: South Island, Marlborough, Capsize Point | collected 2003-05-01
ACTGACGAATGAGCACTTCTTCTCACCACCCCATCGTACTAGGAGTCACCGGTGCCTCAGGAGCGATTTATTCACGCCGACTTCTGCACGTGCTTCTCGATTCAAACTGCGACGTCCACCTCTCAGTGAGCCCTTCTGGAAAAGCCGTATTCGAGCAAGAACTCAACGTGTCACTGGATCTTGATGACTTTTCCGCTGAGCAATTCCTTGGAACCGCGACACCCCTGTCTGGTCGCCTCACGTATCATCACTACAAAAACCTTATGGCCCCCATTGCAAGTGGTTCATTCCTGACAAGTGCAATGGTCATTTGTCCATGTAGCGGCAGCACACTCTCCGCTGTTGCTCATGCAATGGGTGACAATCTTATTCACAGGGCAGCTGAAGTTCATTTGAAGGAACGGCGAAAACTTGTTGTTGTGCCACGCGAGAGCCCCCTTTCGCTCCCGCAACTAAGAAACATGCAGGCTATTCACGAAGCCGGAGCCGTTGTTCTGCCGGCTTCACCGGGCTTTTACCACAACGCAGAAACGATTGATGATCTTGTCAATTTTGTTGTTGCACGTATTTGTGACCAACTGAACATTACGAACGAACTTGTTTGCCGCTGGGGAGATTGAAATCTATGGCGGCGACACTTCGCACATACCTTGAGCTCGTTCGATTCTCCCATACCATTTTTGCGTTGCCTTTTGCAATTATGTCTGGAATGATCGCTGCCCATCTTGATCTAGCTGATAACCCGCAACTCTCATCATTGCATTGGCTGAAACTTGCTGTCGGTATCGTTGTCTGCATGGCTACCGCCCGAACATCGGCTATGGCGTTTAATCGCCTTGTGGATAGAGAAATAGACGCCCGCAACCCTCGTACTGCAAATCGCCATCTGCCAAAGGGTCTCCTTGCCGTAAGCGACGTCCAAAGATTGGTCGTAACGTCATCAGTGCTATTTGTAACATCAACCCTGCTATTTCTTCCAAACTGGTTGCCTGTTGCTCTCTCCTTGCCGGTGTTAGCCTGGCTCTTGGGGTACAGCTATGCAAAGCGTTTTACTCCATTTGCCCACGTGTGGCTCGGTGTGGCACTTGGCCTGACTCCATTAGCCGCTTGGATAGCAGTGCGTGGCTCCGCCGTACTTGCCAATCCTTCGGATATAGTTCCTGCACTCGTTCTTGCATTAGCTGTTACAGCATGGGTTGCAGGCTTTGACACGATCTACGCGTGTCAGGATGCGGCATTCGACACCAACGAAAACCTGCAAAGCCTGCCCTCTCGATTTGGAATCAAAGGGGCTCTTTACATCTCAGGTTTTTTTCACTTTTTAGCAATTCTGTTTCTTTTGGCACTGCCACAAACAACCCCTCTCGTTGGTAGCTACACCACATGGACCTCATGCGGGATTGCCGTACTGCTCGTGGTTGAACACCTCTTGGTGAGTTCACGAGACCTTTCACGCGTAAATCAGGCTTTTTTTACGGTAAATGCAGTCATTGGCCTTGTTCTCCTCGCCGGAATCAGCGCTGATCTTTGGTTGGCATAAATTAATCAGTTGTTTTTTTCTCTCGTTTGCGGTTTCATCTCACAAATAGAATGAGATTTGTACCCAAGGGATTCATCCATGATATCTGCTGTTCGGCAATCACTTGATTCGGTTCGTGAAAAAATAGTCTGTGGTGAGCGATTGACACCAAAGGAGGCAGAAGGTCTCTGGGACGACTCCGTCGATCTTCATGAACTTGGCGAACTCGCAAACATCGTTCGTGAACGAAAAAATGGGGATGCCGGTTATTACAACATTAATACCCATCTCAACCCAACGAATGTTTGTGTTTACCGCTGTACATTTTGTGCATTCCGAGCGGATCTAAGAGACGAGCGTGGTTACTGGATGACGGATGAACAGATTCTTCAACGCGGACAAGAAGCCGTTGATGCTGGAAGTACGGAAATGCATATCGTTGGTGGTTTACATCATCAGAAAAACTATGACTCCTACCTCAACATCATTCAGATTTTACATGAAGCGTATCCCTCCCTTCATCTGAAGGCTTGGACACCAGTTGAAATCAATTGGTTCTGCCACCTTACGAAACGATCAAAGACTGACATTCTGAGTGAAATGAAATCGGCTGGTCTTGGAAGCCTTCCTGGTGGGGGTGCCGAAATATTTCATCCGGAGGTACGGGATAAAATCTGTGAGCACAAAGCAGACACTGAAGAATGGTTTGAAATTCATCGGGTGGCGCATTCCCTTGGGCTTCGAAGCAATGCAACCATGCTCTACGGCCACCTCGAGAATGCCTACCATCGCACGGATCACTTGATTCGTTTGCGAAACCTGCAGGATGAAACCGGTGGCTTCCAAACTTTTATTCCTCTTGCTTTCCATCCAGAAAACACGAGACTCTCCCATATCCCAAAGCCATCAGCCGCAATGAGTCTCCGAACAATGGCTATCAGCCGACTCGTTCTCGACAACTTTGATCACATGAAAGCGTACTGGATCATGTTGGGCTTAGGCACGGCCCAAGCAGCACTTTCCTACGGTGCAGATGACATAGATGGTACAGTTCGGCACGAATTGATTTACCACGATGCTGGGGCTGAGACACCTGAAATTCTCACCGTGAAGAAAATACAAGATTTGATTCGGGAAGCAGGAAGAGAGCCGATCGAAAGAGATACTCTGTATCACCGTGTGGATCGAACCGGGCAACACTGGAGGAGCGGTGAAGCGATCGTTTCAGCCTAAATCGTTTACTGAAAACGAAGTCAACTCACTTTTTCCAGTCCAAGATTGAGTGTGGCAGCCCACCGTCCCAACAGCACCTTCTTCAGCCTGAGAAATGCCATACTGTTCAGTGCAGGGTCCTTTTCGAAAATGGTCTTTGCGTCACTTCGAGCTTCGGCGGCAACCGCTCCATCTCGAAGAAGGTCCGCAAGATACAGTGGAGGGGAACCGCTTTGTCGTGAACCTAAAATATCGCCCGGACCGCGCAAAACCAAATCTTGCTCAGCCAATACAAAACCGTCCGCAGTAGAGACAAATGCTTCAATGCGGGGCGAGACACTCGCCTCTGCATCAGTAACCGCGGCACAGATACCCTGCACGCGACCTCTGGCAACCCGTCCACGTAATTGGTGAAGCTGCGCAAGTCCAAAATTCTCTGCATCAAGAATTGTCATGAGTGTGGCATTCGGCACATCGATCCCAACTTCAATAACACTTGTTGCTACGAGAACATCAAAACGTCCGTCACGAAAGTCAGCCATTACAGATGCTTTCTGATCTGGTTTCATTCGTCCATGAAGGAGTCCCAGTCGAAATGCTTCAAGGTGCCCGTTTGCAAGCGACTCAAATGCCGACGAAATACTTGCCATATCTCGGCCAGATATATCGACCGTTGGAACCACGACATATCCCTGACGACCCTCTTTCAGCTTCTTGCAAAAGAATTCCCACCACTGCTCCACCTGATCATGGGCAACTCGGTACGTAGCGACTTCTTGCCGCCCTGGTGGCAATTCGTCAATGACCGATATGTCCAGATCTCCATACACCGCATGGGCTACCGTTCGAGGAATCGGCGTCGCGGTCATCACAAGTGTATGCGGGTCACGAGAGCCTTGTCGTAAAAGTGACCGTTGAAGGACGCCAAATCGATGCTGTTCATCAATAACAACGAGTCCAAGATTGGCAAAAGCAGCCTCGCTGCAGATAAGCGCCTGAGTACCCACTATCAATTGAATATCACCTGATTCAATTTGTTCTCGCAGCTTTCGCCGTTCCGCTACCCGCTGTCCACCTACTAAAAGTCCGACCTGAAGAGAAGACCCACGTTCGGCCAAAAGAGAAGTCAGTGTGTGGTAGTGTTGTCGTGCAAGTAGCTCAGTTGGAGCCATTATTGCTGCCTGATATCGACCCGATGAGCTCAGAAAGGAGCTATCTTCCTCCGACTTGCCTCCAAGCACAGGTGTTGCAGCAGTTGCAAGCATGCAATAAGCCGCAACAGCCGTCTTGCCACTTCCAACATCACCTTGAAGGAGTCTATTCATTGGTTTCGGCTGTCTCATATCAGACGCTATTTCTACACACACGCGATTCTGGGCAGCAGTAAACTCATGTGAAAAGAGTGCTTTGATACGACTATCGAGGCGGCTATCGATGTCGATGGGTGGTGCAGTCTGGCGGCCATCCTGCTGCCCACGGTGAAGCCGAAGCGCGAGCTGCAACATGAGAAGCTCTTGATACACAAAACGTCTCCTTGCAGCTTCCATCGCATCACGACTTTCAGGACGATGAATCGAGCGTATCGCCTCCCCAATCGACATAAGATTCTTGGACTTCAGCAAATCATCCGGGAGTGACTCTTCCAGGTGATCTGCCGCTGTACTGAGGGCAGATTGTACAGCCAACCGAACGTGAGATTGCAGGACACCCTCCGTGAGTGGATACACCGCGAGCCACTCAACAGGGCTACTATCTTCGGCTTCATCAAGCCATCGAACCTCCGGATGTGAAAATTCCCACTTTGTGCCGTTACGCCGAGGCTGGCCAGCTACTACTAATCGACGACCTTCTGTGAAACGGGGTGCAAGAAAGGGCATATTGAACCACACACACCTCATCGGTCCCTGATCGGTCTCAACCGCAACAGTTAGCATTGTGCGGCCATGAGATATCGTTCGTAGAAAAGCCGAAAGAACAGTTCCTCCTAGAGATGCATGCTCGCCTTCAACCAGTTCATCGAGGCAATGCTTTCCGCTGAAATCGCGATAGTCCCGCGGGAAATGCATCAGCGCATCACGAACGGTAACAAGTCCGAGTTTCGCAAGTTTAGCCCCTCGAATTGAACCTACGCCTGGCAACTCTTCAAGGCGGATCCTGAGTTCAGAGCCCATCTCAGCCTGGCTGGCATTCTCTATGTTTTCTTCTTCGATCGACATGCCGGCCCATTATTTCTTGGAACCAGGCAAGAGTGGCTGATAGGCAGCAACAGCCATTTCATCACACCGCTCATTTTCTGGATGGCCAGAATGCCCTGCGACATGCTGGAAGATAACACTGTGGGATGCTGCCAGTCGATCTAACTCTCGCCATAAATCCTCATTTTTTACAGCCACAAGGCGTCCCCGTTCTTTTCTTTTCCAGCCCTGCTTTTTCCATTTTGGCAGCCAGTCTGAAAGACCTGTACCAACGTAAACACTATCAGTCACAAGTTCGACACACGTCGGCCGCTTCAACTGCTGTAGCCCCTGAACTGCAGCAGTTAATTCCATGCGGTTGTTTGTCGTATCCGCCTCACTTCCCTGTGCCGATGTTTCTCGTCCGGTCTCAGGGTGTCGCAGAATATAAGCCCACCCCCCCGGCCCCGGATTTCCGCTGCACGCACCGTCGGTGAACAGTAAGACTTCTGGCGTTTTCTTTTTTTCAGCAGACATCATTCTTTTTCAGATCAGAAGGAAGTGGAAAAATCCAATGATTGCACCGATTTTTATAACTCGTACCTAAGAATATGTGGTCTGATACAAGAAGGAAACACCTACGATTGCCAACCTTGAATCAGGCTGATGAAGCAACCGGAATCGCCGGTGGCATGCCACATGCTTTCAGGCAAATAGGGAGTCGCACCCGAAAACTACTACCCTGTCCCAGATCACTTTCAACAGTAACGTCACCACCCAGCAAACGACACAATTCTCGAACAATTGAAAGTCCGAGCCCAGTCCCTGAAATCTCTCGCGTCATTGCATCGTCACCAGCCTGAAAGACACTGCTTTGCCTAAACTTTTCAAAAATAGCCTGTTGCTCCTCAGCAGCAATGCCCACCCCGGTATCAGAAACTTCGAGTAAGAAATATTCAGCATCAAGCAGTTTGCCAAAAACAGAAATATGTCCACCCTCTGGGGTAAATTTTACGGCATTGGATAGAAGATTTGACAAAATCTGTTGCAATTTTGATTGGTCTTGTTCAATCTTCGGAACCTCATCGCTTACCACTATTGCGAGATCAATTTTCCTTTTTTCTGCCATCGGCCGAATCATGTCACACTGCGCCGAAACAATAGAGCCAAGCTCAAAAGTGGTCGCCCGGACATCCATTTTTCCTGCCTCCATCTTAGCGAGATCAAGAATGTCATTGATCATCTCAAGTAGCATGCGCCCCGACTTCCGAATATTCTCGACATAACGCACCTGTTTCTCATCAAGCAACTGATTTGACCCAAGTACATCCGAAAAACCAAGAATACTATTCAGCGGTGTCCGTAACTCGTGACTCATAGTTGCAAGAAAATCACCTTTTAATCGATTCATTTCGTAGAGATGCATATTGGCTCGCGCAAGTTCATCAACCTTACCATCAAGGTCACCATTCACTTTCTTCAATTCTTCCTGAGACTCAACGAGCCCTCGAAGCATTCTATTGAAAGCCACACCGAGTTCTTCAAACTCATCTGCTGTATGAATATCAGCCCTTGCGTCAACATTTCCACGACGGACTTCGTCACTAACATCTCTCAGATGCTCCAGTGGCTTGACGATGACGTAGCGCACAATCAAATAGGCTGCAAGCATGGCCAGGAATACCGTAATAATTGCCGTCGCCAACAGGATCGCACGATTCCAATTAATTGCTTGTCGTGTTATGCCATCTGGCATGACAACTTTTACAATTGCCATAAGATCGCCATCGGCATACTTCTGACGGTTGGGTAGTGGACCCTCTTCCCCCTCCCCTCGAACACTGCCACGAAATTCATGACAGATGAGGCACGACTGCTGGATACGAATCGGCTGGTAATAGTGATATTCTTTCTTGTCGGCAGTGCGGTATTCTCGGTATTCTTCATCTGATGTTGGCAAGAGACTGGTTGAAGACTCATCACTTTTTTTTGACGGTGGATTCTCAACAAAATAATCGAGAACAGCCGCATCGAGTCGAGTGTAACTGGCCAACTCCTCGGGCGAAGCATCCGGAGAAAGAATCCTCCAACTGTAGGGCTGGTTTTGAAGCATCTTGCCGAGTGTTTCAATCGGATTTGTGTACTTCTTGTCAGCCTCAAGATTTTTCCAGTGATGATTAATCATCACCGCGTCAACAAGGTGCCTTCCCGTACTCCTTGTTGTTGTGAAGACGATCTCCTCAGTTCGTTGGCCGTACCACCAAAAACTTCCCGTAATAAGCAGGAGCAAACACAGACCAAAGAGAAAGCGACATTTTCTCTCCAGGCTTGTTTCACCAAGAATTTCTTTAAATGACCTATACGCCATGTAGCACTACCTTTATCTGTATCTTACCGCATCACCGAGAACTCCGCGAAATCAATATCGCTTGATCGCAATAGTACGCTTCCAATGCGTGAAATCACATTCAAGGGATTTAACCAACCCAAGAATTGAACGTGTTCCCCTGGTTCAAGCGTTAAAGCATTTCAACTGGATCAACATCAACAATCCAAGCGATTTCTTTTGGAGTTTTGAGATCAGCCGTACCCAGACGGACAAGATTCCGAAGCGTCTCTGGGTCTGGCCCATGCACCTGCAGATGCCAACGGTAGCGATCACGAATACGGGCTATTGGCGCTGGTGCAGGGCCCAGAATCCGAATCGCATCAATATCCCGAGCATGTTCAGTGAGTCGTTGTACTAGATACTTCGCCCAATCAGCAGCCGCATCGTTGACAGCACCTCGAATGACAATTCGTATAACACTTCCAAACGGAGGATAAAGGAGAGACTCCCGTATTGGGAGTTCGCTTTGAACAAATGCTTCGTAATCATGAACTGCAGCTGCCCGCATTGCAGGATGCTCTGGCGTGCTCGTTTGCACAACTACACGACCACCACGAGGCCCACGACCACTTCGTCCGGCTACTTGAGTAACGAGCTGACATGTTCGCTCAGAAGCACGAAAATCAGCCAAATGAAGTGCCGCATCTGCATTGATGACTCCCACAAGCATTACGTTTGGGAAATCGAGCCCTTTTGCAATCATCTGCGTCCCAACAAGCAAATCGATCTCGTGCTTACGGAAAGCTGTGAGCGTCCTTTCGTGGCTTCCGCGAGTACGCATTGTGTCAGTATCCATACGTGCCACCCGAATTCCTCGGAACTGCGACCGTACTTGGTCTTCTAGTCGCTGAGTGCCAGTCCCACGATGAACAATCTCTTTGATCCCGCAGGAAGGACAGAACTCCGGCACTACCGACACCAGCCCACAGCCATGACAAATCCCCCGATTCCCAGGCTGGTGCAACGTGAGGCCCAAATCACACTGCGGACAGTGCATGGCATGTCCACATGATTTACACTGAAGATGGGTTGCGAAACCTCGCCGATTGAGCAGCAACATGACTTGACCACCAGCATTCAATGCCCATTCAATTCCCGCCGCCAACCGTGGGCTGATGGCGCCTTTGGAACGGGCCTTCCGATCTCGCAGGTCAACTGTCACGACTGCAGGCAGTTCTGATCCACCGACTCGCACCGGCATTCGGCACATTTTCCAGTCGCCTGAGAGACATCGCGAAAAGGCTTCAAGAGAGGGCGTCGCTGAACCAAGCACAAGCGGAACCTTCTCTTTTTGTGCAATCCATTCAGCAACATCCCGGGCGTGATAACGAGGAGAAGTCGCCTGCTTGAATGAATTTTCGTGCTCTTCATCGATAACGATGAGCCCCAGACGCGGTGCCGGAGCAAAAATCGCACTACGAGCACCAACGATTACATTGACACGACCCGCAGCGATCTCTCGCCAATGAGCATGACGCTCGGCTGCAGTGAGGTGACTGTGGAGCACCGCTACCTTACCAAAACGTGATCGAAAGCGGTCGCAGGTCTGTGGAGTAAGACTGATCTCTGGAACGAGCACAATAGCTTGTTTCCCTCTGGCAATTGTTTCTGTAACTGCCCGCAGGTACACCTCTGTTTTGCCACTTCCAGTCACACCGAATAATACGACTGTTTCATGCTCGCCTTGTTGCAACGGATAGAGAATCGCTTCTAGAGCCTTCTCTTGATCAGATGAAAGTACTGGTAGTTCCTCACTCACGAACCCCTCGTCTACCGATTCTGTTTTGGTGTCGCGTTCAATCGACCCGCTTTCTGATAGCAGTCCTGCCTTGAGTAGACGATGAACAACACCGCGAGAAACTCCAGTAACCTTCAGTAGTTCATCGAACGGCATGGGACGACTTGCTGCCTCAAGAATCTTTTTTTGATTTTCTGTCGGACGGCGATTGCCCTGCTCTCCTGTTGCCACCAACACAGCTACTCGTTTGACTTGTCGACGAAGACGTACTCCAGCGGGAAGCACTGCTTCAAGCACATCACCTCGACGCGCCATCCAGCGATCAGCCATCCAGCCGGTGAGCTCGAGCATTCTTTTCGAAAGAAGCGGCTTCTCGTCCTCCACAGCAACCACCGACTTGAGTAGATGCTGTGGCAACTCTCCATATCGCACCGCAACGCAATACGCCAATCTTCTCCGATTGCCCTTACCCAGTGGTACGTGAACGCGACGGCCTGGCTCTACCTCTGCAACCAACTCATTTGGCACGAGATAATCAAGTGGCTTTTCAACGCCCTCTGGCAACACGACAGTGGCAATTACGCCGTTCCGTACGTCGTCCTCTTCCCAAACTGGGCGATTCGTAAAAAGTTCGCGCTGAGGTGACGAATCGGACGGCATACTTACAATACAACTAAGAACAGTGGCGAGTGGGCTTCCTACCACAGATAGTAACGAAATACGTTCAAAAAGCGGCATTCATGGCAAAAGAACTGGCAATCTTCGGTGGTAGCTTTAATCCGGTCCATCTTGGACACCTGATCATAGCCGAGTGCTGTCTTGAACAGGCCCGCCTTGACCGCGTGCTCTTCATGCCCGCGGCAACGCCCCCACATAAACAAAATAGTCTTCTGGCGCACTGTAAAGATAGAGTTGAGATGTTGAGACTCGCTTTAGCAAGCCATGACAAGCTCGAGGTTTCTCCAGACGAATGCGAACGTGGTGGAATTAGTTATACAGTCGATACAGTGAATGATCTCATCACTCGACACCCAAAAGACAACTTTTCACTCATACTTGGACCCGATGCTCTTGCGGATTTCCCGTCGTGGAAAAAACCACAGGAAATTCTCAGCGCTGTCACGATTCTTGCAATTGAACGTCACGGCGTTGATGACATTAAAAAGACGCTTCAAGAACCTCGACTCCGAGCACTACTTAGTAATGAGCAGACGCAAGAAATAAAAACAAAGCGGATTCGGGTTCCTGACATTGGAATCCGAGCAAAACAGATACGTGAATCAATAGCATCTGGACACAGCATACGCTTCCGTATTCCCCGAGATGTTGAGAAATTTATTACGCACAACCAACTTTACCGCACGGCCGAGAAAAGAACCGAGAAGTAGCTTCTTCGCAAGAAGTCAGTCGGCGCCAAGCGTTCGCTTCAAGAGGTGACTCACCGGCACAGTTTTCCAACGGTCGTCAGCTGCCAAGATTTCTGTAAGCTGCCGCAACTGGTCAGCAGGAGGGTCTGAAACATTTAAGAGAATGTGCCGGCCAGAACCAATACGAACCCCACCACTTGCCGTATCGCCAAGTGGCTCTTCTCGAACGTCATAACCCAATTCGCATGCTAATTGGATTGCTTCTGCTAAAAGCCCTAGGGTGTCAACCATTTTCTTAATACCGTGTTGTCCACGCCACAAGTGAATCAATACTGTGATTTACGGCCAGCCTGCCGGAAGCCCTAATTCCTCACGGCGCTCAGACGCAGCACGACGGTACTCCACATATTTAGCACGTTGCTCTGGAGTGGTTCTATCAAGAATTCGATCCTTGAACCAATCATTGCGATCGCCCTGTGAACGACTTGCCCATGACGAGCGACCACTACTCTGGCCTTCTTTTGGCTGGCCCTCTCTCTGCTGACCATTTCCTGAGTTTTCCTGAACGGCACGGGCAGCACGAGCTTCGGCAAATGCATTGCTCATCAAGTCTGATTGACGTATTTGTTGGTCGAGTACCCGCTGCCGCTGGGCGGGAGACGCATTAAAGTAGTCATCTATTCGTTGACGCATCGAAGAATAGAAAACATTGCCGCCGCCACGATACATTTCTCGACGTGCATCAGCGGGTAAACCTTCCATTTTTTTTCGCACTTGTTCCATTGACTGAACGAATGCCCTTGCTTCAGCTTTTGTCGAAGGCCCACCGTTCGACAAATATTTTCTCCTGGCCTCTTCCTGAATTTCACGAATTTCAACGACTCGCGGGTCATTGGAATAATCGCTGGGCCAAAGGAAAAAGTAAGCAGAAATCAGGATGACAACCATCGCGAGAGAAATACCGGCCAGCCAACGTTTCATGCCGACCGACTTCCCAACCGTCTTTTTTCGAGAAGAGCTTTTCACGGATTACTTATTCTCCACATGCCCATCGAGATAAAGAAAATTACGTGCGCCATCTGGAACGCTCCATTTATTGCCGTCGTCAGGATTATTATATTCCGCTGTAGAAGTTCCAAAAAGCGAGCCGACCCCTCCGCCATGGAAGGGAGCAAACTCGTATAAAATCCACAGTTTCGATGATGCAAGATTATCTCCGGTGCGTCTCGAAGAGAGTGCTTCCTCACGAGTCTTCCCCCGTATCTTATACCGAGCCTTAAGGTCTGTTGTAGTAAGCCGCCGCTGTGGATACTCGTAACTGGTTCCTTCGAACGCCATGTTCCCGGTCTTGTACTCTGCTGGTTTCTGTGAATCTGGTATTGAAGCAAGAGCATTTTGAGCATTTTGAACTGACTGCGAGGATGGGTCGCGAGCGAAGTAGGTCAGGTCTGATGCACACCGAAACGTACCCTTTTGGTTTTCGACATACGGGCCAAGTTGGGAAACAATCGTCGGATAAAGAGGACGACTACCACTTGTATAGAATGTGGGTTCAAGGCTTGGCATCTGAGCCGCCACTGGGAACTTTCCCCTCGTCACCCGATCGAGATACATGTTAAATGCTATCCCAAGTTGCTTGAAGTTCGATTTACAAGCAATGCGACGTGCCGCCTCACGTGAATTTTGTACCGCCGGAAGCAACAAACCGATCATAAGCCCGATGATCGCAATGACCACTAATAACTCAATGAGCGTAAAAGCTTTTCGTTTCATTCAACGCAACTCCTTAAGGATGGACGTTATGTTCGCCTAATCCGCCCATTCGGTAAACCTGAACTGGCAATACAAGCGTACCCTGCCGGAAACCCAGAAGGGAACACTTACAGAATTCAGATCGTCGATACGGAACGGATAAACCTGAGCGACTCACAGTGACTTCAACGGTCAAGCGGCAAAAAATGTTCGCCTCTATCGAAATGGAGTGCTCGCGAGAGATCGTCGATGAAAGAAATGAAGGGGTTTTTGACTTTAAAAACCCTTTTTAGCCGTCTTTCTGGTACCTGCCTTTCATTTGTTGGAATATTTATGCACTTAGCCGGCCACACGCCTGACGGACCCCATCCAAGGGGTGGTTCTGTCGACCCGTCGGCAGCGATCTCGCCATCAGTGACCGAAATTGAGTCCCTCAAGGCACAACTCCTCGAAGCCCGGAAACAGGCCACTTTGGGAGAACTCCTTGGAACAACAACGCACGAGTTCAACAACGCACTAACGACTATTCTCAATTACGCACGGCTCGGCTTGAGGCATCCAGACAAAGAAACTCGTGACAAGGCCCTCAATCGCATTCTTTCTGCCAGCACAAGAGCAGCAAAAATTACAGCAAGTATTCTTTCCATGTCGCGTAGTCATCGGTCATCCAATCGCATGGAGCCGGTGAACCTTGTAAGCCTGACTGAAGAAGTACTCGTTTTGCTTGAACGTGAGATGATGAAATATCGGGTACAAGTCGAGCGCGAATTTTCGGAAGTCCCCAAAGTCTTAGCCAACCCGGGCCAACTTCAACAGGTACTCTTGAATCTCTTGGTCAATGCCCGACAAGCAATGCCCAATGGTGGACGCCTCATCCTTCGTATTGCCACGACCCCGGCCAGACAATCAGTAAGTCTGCTCGTTCGCGATACCGGCTGTGGTATGTCTCGAGAAGTTATGCAAAAAATGTTCGACGCAAACTTTTCCACAAAAGCAGGCCCTGATGAAACAGGTAAGGGAGGCACTGGCCTCGGACTCACCGCCTGCCGAGAGATAATCGAGTCACATAAAGGCCGTATTCGCGTAGAAAGCAGCATTGGCAAGGGGACAGGTATCACTGTCCGCTTTCCATCTCTTCGGCCAATCGCTGCAGCAGGATAGTCTGAAAGTGATACACCTTCTGCTCCTAGAACATCAAGAGCTCACCCAGAGTTTTCCTGTTTTCGCCACTCGCGATAGAGCATGTATCCACAGCCACATATTGAACCCGTTGCAGCCGACGCAAGGGTCCAAAGAGGAACAATACGTTTGGGCTTCACTATTGAAGGATCGACCGCAGAATCCGCAAGGTCAGTCTCTTCGAGCCCAGATTGTCGACGCCACCGTTCGACAGACGAATGCCTGCGTCCTATGAAGCGGCCTTCGATTTGACTCTGTCGGACATCGAACTTTGGGCGAATAAGCCCCAAGCCGACGAGTGCCATGAATGAGAACATGAGTCCCCATAACCAAGGGCTATCAATCAGCCGAAAGGCCGGGGCTGGGGTGTCATTGTTTTCCATCAGCCAACCTTCGCTTGCGACACTCCGTTATGAAGTATGACACCATGCCTTGGCAACACCATGAACTAACACATACCCGGCCAACGAAGTCGTACATCTCGCCCTGCATACAGTGCTCCGTCGCCAAGCGATTCCTGAATTCTTAGCAATTGGTTGTATTTTGCTACACGATCACTACGCGATGCTGAACCTGTTTTTATCTGTCCCGTCGATAAACCAACTGCCAGGTCTGCAATCGTGGCATCTTCTGTCTCACCGCTACGATGGCTGGCGATTGATGTATAGCCTGAGCGGTGGGCAAGCATTACTGCAGCAGTTGTCTCGGTGAGTGTGCCGATCTGATTGACTTTAACAAGGATGCTATTGGCGATACCTTCAGCGATACCACGGCCAAGTCTCTCTGAATTGGTGACAAAAAGATCATCACCGACAAGCTGGACTTTGTCACCAATCTTATCACTGATAAGTTTCCAGCCTTCCCAGTCATCCTCAGAGAATCCATCCTCTATAGACATGATTGGATACTTTCCGGCCAAGTCAGTTAGAAAGGCTGCCATTCCTGATGAATCCAGGGCTTTTCCTTCAATTGAGTAGGTGCCGGCGGACTCATCGTACAACTCTGTTGCTGCAACATCCAACGCAATGGCAATCTGTGACCCAGGTTGATATCCGGCATTGCCGATCGCTGTGAGGATGACTTCAAGCGCTTCAGTACAACTCCCGATCTGTGGTGCAAAGCCACCCTCGTCTCCAACAGATGTAGCAAGGCCTTTCTCACTCAGCACTTTCTTAAGAGCATGAAACGTTTCAACGCCAGCACGCAATGCATCGTCAAAAGTATCAAAACCCAACGGCATCACCATAAATTCCTGAACATCGAGCGGATTATCTGCGTGCGCCCCTCCATTGATAATATTCATCATGGGAGCTGGAAGAAGCCTAGCCGTTGTGCCACCAAGATAGCGGTACAGTGGGACACCACAGTGTTCAGCAGCGGCATGAGCTGTCGCTAATGAAACTCCTAGTATTGCATTCGCACCAAGTGTTTTCTTGTTTGAAGTTCCATCCATCTCAAGCATCCGCATATCGATGCCAGTTTGATCAAGTGCATCGCAACCCTCGAGCTCTTCAGCAATCCGATTATTCACGTTCTCAACTGCTTCAAGGACCCCCTTACCGAGGTACGCACTATTGTCGCCGTCTCTTTTCTCCCATGCCTCGTGCACACCAGTACTCGCCCCGGAAGGCACAGCGGCTCGGCCAAATGTTCCATCAGCAAGACACACGTCAACCTCAACTGTCGGGTTCCCACGACTATCAAGAATCTGGCGGGCATGAACGTCAACAATCGTGGACATATTTGGTGAACTCCTCAGGATTCGAAATGCATCGGCTTCAAAACAATCGACACCGATGTATTGTGGCAACCGCAGATTCTCACGCAAGGGCATGACCGAAACTGTGTATACGCACTCATAGTCCCAGCAGGATCATGCAGAAAAATCTCTTCGAGGTACTGGCACAGTTATCGTTTTTGCAGACACCACAACCGTATCAAGTCGCACGACCGCTACGAATAAGGCTTCTGTCCGGCTGTGAAAGCAAAAGCTGTGATTGCCTGGGTATCTTCTCAAACTATTCGACGGTAAAAAAGGATGTCGTTCTGCTGGGTATTCTCCAAAGGACAAAGCTTCATGTTTACAGGCCTCGTACAACACCTCGGCAAGATCACCAGCATCGCCCATGAGCCACCCGGCGTACGGCTTGCTGTACACGCTGGCCCCTTGGCTCAGGGCATACGGATTGGTGACAGTATCTGCACGAATGGCTGCTGTCTGTCAGTTGTACAAACCGAGGGAGATACGCTTGAGTTTCAACTCGGACCTGAAACATTACAACGTACAAATTTAGGGACTTCTGAAGTGGGTGATCGAGTTAACCTTGAACGTTCTCTCACACTCCAGAACCGACTTGACGGCCACCTTGTAACTGGCCATATAGATGGCCTCGGTACCCTTAAAGAGAAAATCCAAGAAGAGGATTGGGTCACGTGTCGATTCACAGGTCCAAAAAACTTGCTGGCCCAGTTGGCAGCAAAGGGATCAATAGCTGTTGATGGAGTAAGTTTGACCGTCGTCGACGTCAACGAGACATCTTTTAGCGTCGCCCTTATCCCACACACTCTTAGGAACACCACCTTGGGAGAGCTTGCTGTTGGAGATGAGGTGAATCTTGAAACTGATCTTCTTTCTAAATATGTCTGCCGCTGGTTGGAAGCACGTTCATGAAAAAAACAGGCCGGGGACGACCGAAGACGGGACACAAAAAAAGATCTGACAGAACGCGTCAGATTGACCAACGTACAACTACTCCAACTGCAAGGAGTGAGCAAAGTGTCGTGACTAAAAGCGCCACTCGACAAACCACTGCGTATCTTAAAAAGCTTTTCTCAGAAGTTGGCTTTTCAATTGATTCAAAAAAAGGACAGAACTTTCTTGTTGACTTAAATCTGCTCGACCTCCTTGAGCGAACGGCTGACATACAACCTGACGATATCGTCCTTGAGGTTGGCAGCGGCACTGCCGCACTCACGGAACGGCTTGCTCGATCCGCATTTCAGGTAGTCACAATTGAAATTGACAGTCGACTTGCAACACTCGCTCATGACCGCCTTATTGACACTGACAACGTCCACCTCGTTAACACAGACGTCTTGGCCAGCAAAAACAAGTTGTCGCCTCGCGTTCTTAGTGCATTAGATGAAGCCGAGAAACGACGGGAAGCCGCGGGAAAAAAGGGGCGATTCCTTCTTGTCGCCAATCTTCCTTATTGCGTCGCAACACCTGTCATCTCAAATCTATTGCTATCTAAACCTTTCACTTCTGCAACCGTAACTGTGCAATACGAAATGGCTGATCGCATGACCGCTACAGCCGGCCATCATTCTTACAATGCGCTTTCCATCTGGATTGGCTCACAATGCCGTGGTGAAATCATTCGAAGCCTTCCGCCTGCGGCATTCTGGCCTCGGCCAAAGGTTGATTCTGCAATTGTACGCTTAGATCTAGATGAACATCGACGAGCACAAATTTCTGACCTACCACGGTTCCATACGTTTGTGCGTGATATCTTTTGCCATCGCAGGAAGGTGTTGCGTGGTGTTCTCTTGACTTTGGCAGGGGGGAAAAAAAGCCCCAACGCAGTGGACCGAATCGACCGACTGTATGAGACCTTTGGACTTGAAAAAAATATTCGTGCTGAGTCAATCGACCCTGACACTTTTGTACAACTCGAACACGAGTTTTCACGACCGTAATACTGTCGACGTAGCTGAATGAGAGTAATCAAGACAATGGTAGAATTCGCCCCCCTTAAGAAACATGCTCTTCATTCTCTTATGGAGGCACCCTAAGTCCTAAAATCTGGCAACCATAACCAAGACAGTCACACTCGAGAGATATGAAGGAAGTGCTATTATGAAATTTATTGAAATGACCGGCCATGCATTAATGAGTATGATCGAACCGGATGAGGTTTCACCAGAGAAGCTCCAGCAAGTTGGGCTCACCGACACCTGCCTTGTCCGAGTCAACGAACAAGGTGACGTCGAGGTAAGACGACATGATCGCTGGGACCTCATTGGCGGCCTTCTAGGTGGGTTTGCTCAGCGGGCAGAACGTGCCAGCGGGCGTACATGGGCCTGAAAAGTGTCGGTTCTTCCGTGCTATACGGGGCTGGTTGCGACGAAAATATCGATTACACCAACTTCCCCGCTATACTTTCTTGTTGATGGGAAGTTTCTGCCGAGTTCATAAAGAGTTAAAGAATTCTAAGTGGATTTCATCACTAGTGACGCCGGATGCGTCATGAAAGTTCTACTATGAAAGTGGATCAACCCGTAGTGTGCCATGGCCAGGCGGGCCATGGTTCACCAACAACTGATACCTTGCTGCCCGGCATGAGTTCTCCTTTGCCGTGGCAGTTGGTCCGGAGAGCCTTCTACACGTGAATCCGACCCCTTTACCCGAAGGTTCCTTCGCACCAACCATCGTTGACCTTTTGCGTCAGCGAGCGGCATAT
>WLWG01001823.1_pt1 | contig 17785 bp, 27 predicted proteins | sample 6712871 | NCBI WGS metagenome assembly WLWG01 (sample SAMN12718693, study PRJNA515312) | sponge metagenome | isolation source: marine sponge | host: Mycale hentscheli | place: New Zealand: South Island, Marlborough, Capsize Point | collected 2003-05-01
TCAACAAATGCTATGTAAGACTTGACAAGAGCCAAAGCGCTGAGTGCGATCTTGAGAGGCGCAGCATTTGTAGGCACAGGGTAATCCATCAGGACCTCCAGTGCTTTGTAAGTGATGACCCTGGGGCAACCCATGACTTCATCATTAGTGGCGCCAACTGCTTTCTCTATGGCAGAATCGATCTCTTCAGTAACTTCTTCATAGATTCTACCGTACAGATTGACGTGATCTCCGGCGAAGCCTGTTCCTTTTGCCAAAATGTGCGCAGAGTGGAACCACAGCTGGATCGCTCGCAGTGATCCTACGTAGTTTGCCAAGTAATTTTCGAGGTACTCTTTGTCCATCACACCATCCACTTATAAATATCACTTATCGTTAGATAAGTTAACTCTTTTCTGGTATCTTCGGTTCGAGCCAGTCAGGGTACACGCCTAGGCGTCTTGAGGTTTGAATCACATCAGTTACGCGCTGCTTAAGATCAGGGGGTAAGATCATGCTTGGCTTGTGGAAAGTATGTATCATCAAATCACAATCCAGGTCTATGATATCATCAAGCAGGTTCTTCATTCTAGGGCACAGTAATGCAGGATCTTTCCTGATCTGTTGGTCAATAGCATCCATCAATCCTGTAAGAAAAAGCAGAGATGGGTGTTCTGGGTAGTCTTTTGAGCTTGTCATCGTGTATAAATATGCTAATCGTCGAGAGAGATACCTAGGCGCTTCGCTGTCTCGTAGATCTGCATATAGTCTTCAAAAATGTTTGGTGGCCACGTGGCATCTCCGTCGCCCTTACTGATGTCGCGGAGATCTCTCTGAAACTTCCGAATGTCCTGCTTGAGATTCTTTACACGCTGATTCTGATAGGCAGGGTCAGACTTCTCAAGATCGCGGACCTTGCGCAATAAACGGTACATCTCGTACCGAGCTGACTTTGCCATCGACATCATAACGAATCTCACTCACAGATGAAAGCACCTTCCACCTGTAAATAACTATTCGGTACAATTTCTGGAAGCCCTAGGCCTGGAACACCAAGAGGCCACTTCTCCCTGACCCCAAGTTCTCGTCGGCACTTAAGTGGTGTCCACGCTTCCAGATACTTGGCCATCTCCTCATTGTGCTCACGCAATGCCTTGACTTCTGCAGCTAAAGAATCCACCCTGTGATTGACGATCTCAGTGGCATCAGTAGCTGAGGTATCTGGGTCGAAGGCACCCGCAAAGTGAAGTGCTCCCATCATCATCGTAGCAAAGAGAGCACAGGTGATGGCTGCCACGAGGGCAGTCCATCCAAAGGCTGACTTCCAGTTTGTGGTCATCTTAGCCATCGCTGTAGCTCCTGGTGGGGACGGAAGGGATCGAACCTACGACATCCTGGGTGTAAACCAGACGCTCTACCACTGAGCTACGTCCCCGATGGTGGAGGATATCGGAGTCGAACCGATCACCTTCTGCGTGCAAAGCAGATGCTCTACCAGATGAGCTAATCCCCCGTAATGTGGAGTACAGGGTAGGATTCGAACCTACGAAAAACGGAGTTGCAGTCCGCCCCGTTAGACCACTCCGGCACCTGTACTTATGGAGGAAGCGGAGGGATTCGAACCCTCGGTGGCTCTCACCACTTTGGTTTTCAAGACCAACGCCTTCGACCGCTCGGCCACGCTTCCCAATCATTTCTTCTCCCTGAACCTGTGATCAATCCACGATTTACTGTAATACATAACGCCGAGCCAGACGGAGAACAAAACCCCGTCCGTCCAGCTCAGCGCATTCCAGATATCTAAAACATCCATCTCATCATCCTTGGAGCGGGCGATGGGCCTCGAACCCACAACATTCAGCTTGGAAGGCTGACACTCTACCAATTGAGTTACACCCGCGTTTCATTCTTTGTTAGCTTCCTGCAAATAACCGATCTGGCAGAAGCACGCTACGATAAGATTGAAGACTGCCCACCGGAGGTTTCCACCTACTAGATTAATGACAGCGACCCCACAATTGAGAACGACTGCTGTCAACATGACGTGTTTTAGACAAAGCATAACTTCCACCTGAGTAGATTATAACGCGCTTCCGTCAAGTGTTCAAAACACCTTAGACGTGCTCTTGAAGACACTCCCTGAGATCGGCTGCCTTATCAGTTCTTTCCCAAGAAAAGTCAACGTCAGGTCTTCCGAAGTGACCATAAGCTGCCGTCTTCGTGTAGATAGGTTTCTTCAGATCAAGGTGCTCAATGATATCTTTAGGAGTCAAAGAGAAGACTTGGCGGATCGCATCATCAATCAGTGCCTCATCAATAACATTAGTTCCAAAGCAGCTCGTCATCACACTAACTGGTTCGGCGACTCCGATGGCGTAGGCCAGTTGAACTTCGCATTCGCTTGCCAGGCCTGCGGCAACAACATTCTTAGCAACATATCGTGCCATGTACGCTGCAGATCGATCAACCTTACTAGGATCTTTTCCGCTAAAGGCACCTCCGCCGTGGCGTCCTTTTCCTCCGTAGGTATCAACGATGATCTTTCGTCCTGTTACGCCGGCGTCACCCATTGGACCTCCGGTCACGAATCGACCTGTTGGATTAATATGATAAACTGTACGCTCTGACAAAAGCTCTTCAGGAAGAACGGGCTTGATGACGTGGTTAAGAATGTCATCATGAATCTGTTGGTGTTCTGCATCGGGAGCGTGCTGTGTTGAAATGACAACCGCGTCGATGTGAGCAGGCTTTCCGTCGATGTAGCGCACTGACACTTGGCTTTTCCCGTCAGGGCGCAAGTAATCAAGGGTGCCGTTCTTTCTCACTTCGGCAAGCTTGCGTGTTAAATGATGAGAGTAAGCGATAGGTGCGGGCATAAGCTCAGGAGTGTCGTTGCAGGCGTAGCCAAACATAAGCCCTTGATCTCCGGCGCCTTGTTCGTCGTGAAGCCCTTCTCCCTCTGATACACCTTGATCAATATCACCAGACTGGTCTTCTATTGCGACTAGAACCCCGCAGGTCTCTCCATCAAAACCATATTCAGAACTTGTAAACCCAATGTTCTTGATTGTCTGTCTAACAACTTTAGGGATGTCAACATAAGACTTTGTCTTCACTTCTCCCGCAACAATACAGACTCCTGTCTTGAACAGAGTCTCAACTGCTACTCTCGAGTCAGGATCCTGTGCGATCATAGCATCTAAGATCGCGTCTGAGACTTGGTCAGACATCTTATCAGGGTGGCCTTCAGTAACTGACTCTGAAGTGAAAACGTGTTCTTTTTGATTCATGGTATATTGCTCCTTTTTTTGAATCGTTTAATCATCCCAAAGAGGCTTCCACTCTTCAGAGTATTGTGGATCTTCCTCGTCAGACTCATTATCCCACTCGTCGTTCCTAAATCGGCTTGTCTCGCCATTAAGGTCTTCAAGCTTAGGAATCTCTTCCTCTCCGTGGATCTTTACTGCGCGGGCAAGAAGGTCAACCTCTGTTTCTCGAAAACTAGGGTCAGGAATGCAGCACTCAACTGGGCATGCCTCTTGGCATGCCTCAACTCCATGAAACCCTACACACTCGGTGCACAGATTAGGGTTAATTGCAAAGCCGCTATCGCCCTCTCTAATTGCTTGATTAGGACACTCTATTTCACACATTCCACAAAGAATACACTCGTCGGTTATCATTGTTGCCATTTAATTCTCTCTGCATCAAGATGCATCTCAAAGTTAAAGCTAGGCGCATTGCAAAGCTTAATGCTGGAGCCGCTTATCCGACTTGAACGGATGACCCTCGGTTTACAAAACCGATGCTCTACCAACTGAGCTAAAACGGCAAAGTGGCCTCTGACCGCTACCTGTTTTTAAAGCTGGGTAGGTAGCGCACCAGCGATCAGTATATCGTTTCGCCCTCCGCCAAGGGCAGGAAGATGACAAGTTGGCGGTCATGTCAAGAGCTCCCCGGGAACACACATTATTTGTCAGAGGCCATGTATATGTATTCCCCTCGTCGCGTGGCGACCCCGGCAGGATTCGAACCTGCGACCCACGGCTTAGAAGGCCGTTGCTCTATCCTGCTGAGCTACGGAGTCATTGATCTTCGTCTACTTCTCCTGCTGCTAGCTTATCGTATTTCCACTTCCCGGCTTCTTTTCCGTCCGTCGTCCACTGGGGTCGGTCGGTCCGAGAGTAGAGCTCAAGGTAAGGCCCTAGGCTTCTGTCCTCTACAAGCTCAAAGAACTCATCAGGCTTCCGAGAATGCTCGCGGCGAGGTGCAAAAATGTAATCCTTCGAACCACACAGCCCTTTGCCGTTGACCACGTTCTCGGGATCATCAGTACCACTGTATCGAGTGTTCTTGCCCTTCCCTTTGTCGTAACGCACAGCGAAGATGCACATCTCCGTGTAACGCATACCATAGGGAGTTGGACTGCCTACATTGCTCTTCACCCACGGAATGAGTGTGATGGGAGTAAAGCCTAATCGCTCCACGACATCAATGGCAGGAAGGATTCCCTGATCTTTGCCGGCTGTGAAAGAATTGACAGCCCACATGTAGAGGTGTGCCTCAGGGGCAACGCCGTATTCCTCGAACCACCTCGACAAAGTAGCGACGATCTCCTCCTTGGACTGGACATCATAGTGCGTCGAGGGTTGTAGCGATTTGTGCCCAACACCTCCGGTGCTCTTCTTCCAAGGAGGATCGATCATCACTGTCTTATACATGCAAGCTCCAGTTAGCCAATACTAACAAGTTCGATCTCAAAGTTCAAATCTTTTCCAGCCATTGGATGATTGAAGTCGATGGTGACTGCTTCATCCTTGACCTCGTTGATCGTACCAACGAGCGGTTGTCCTTGTTCATTTTGACCCTGCACCATCGAATCAACTTGAAAATTGAAGTCTGGCGGGAAAGACTCCTTTGGAATGTCAGTAATGGCTTCGGGATTAGATTCCCCATAAGCTTGGTCAGGTGTGAGCGTAATATTCTTCGTCTCACCCACTGCCATTCCGGGCAATGCAGCATCAAAGCCACTGATCATTTGTCCTGCACCTACTTGAAAGCTCAGGGGTTCGCCGCGGCTATGAGAGCTATCAAACTCCGTGCCGTCGTTAAGGGTGCCACGATAGTGGACACTGACTGTGTTTCCATTCTCTACTTGCAACATATTCTCCTTTTCTTATGAAATGTTGTCTTCTCTTCTTTTGGTCGGAATGGTAGGATTCGAACCTACGACCCTCTGCTCCCAAAGCAGATGCGCTAACCAGGCTGCGCTACATTCCGCTTGCTTCCTTCTTCTGAGTAAATCCAGTTGCACGCCTTCAAAGCTTCTCGAATATTTCTTTTGACCCTGGGGTTTGTCACAAGGTGTTGTCCGTAGTGAAGTGTGATACAAAGCTTTTGGAACTTTTCAAGGTGATATCTTTTCACGTTGTGCTTGGTGGTACATTTCGAACAGGCGACTGGCTGTGGACTTTCATTCGTCTTTTGCACGTGTCCACAGCCCGTCAAAAACAGTGCTAAAATCCAGAAGTTTCGCAACCCTTGCTTTCTCTTACGGGAACTCCCGGGTGACCTACATCCTTGATCATCTGGAAAGTCTCATCAAAGGCGCGTTCAGCAGCAGAAAACTGCTCAATACCTCGCGGTTCATCAGGCTTTCCTGAGTACGTGTAATGTCGACAAATATAAGAGTTGCCTCCGTGGATTGCGTTGCAGTGAAACTCGAACTGACCTCCCGGGCCGCGAGGATCGCTCTCCTCCCAAGGGACATCTAGTACAGAGAGAACAAACTCTCCCCACAGCTCAAACTTTAACTGGCGCAATGATATCTCCTAGCAGGTACGTTCATCACCGTGAATAACTTTCAAGACTGGAAACCTTAAGCTGTACTCACCGTTTTGATTTTGGCTCTCTTCAAAATACTGCACGGTGACGACTTTGTTCATAATATCTTCTGGATGTTTCATCAGGTGCTGACGTTGCTCGATGGTGAACCCACTACCGACCCGAACATCATTGCCTTTGTGCTCGACCACAATATTGGACAGCATAACTTCTTCCACTTCTCTTCCGTCCATCACGTAGCGAAACGGACCAGCATCATAACCCTTCACCCGATACTCGGCGTCGTGCATTGTCTTGACCTTCAGGATGTCCTTCGACCGCTTACCTTTATATGTGGTATCAAGTCGCAGCATTAAACCTTCCCAGCCAGCATCCTGGGCTTCCTGGCGCCACTTCTGGAAGCCCTCGTGGTCCGTGAGGCGCTGCTGGTGGAGCACTGAAGTGTATTTTGCATCTTGCGGAATGGTGTCGGCTAATCTACTCAATCGCGTGAGGAACCTATCTTCGGATATACCTGACTGGAAGTCGGGCAGATCGATCATGTCGAAGATCTGGAAAAGGCCGTTCTCGACGGTGTGGTCCTTTCGCCTAATCTCCTTCATCATGAGCTGGAAGTCCTCGTTGCCGTCTTCATCGACCAGACACATCTCACCGTCATAGACAACGTTGGTGACACCGAGTGCTTCGATCTCCTCTTCCACCTTCCGCAAAGTCTGGAACTGCTTGCCGGAACGTGCCCATGAAGTGGCGTGACCGTTCTCATCTACCATAACAAGACATCTGACACCGTCAAGTTTTCGGGACACCGACCAGACTTGATTTTCGAAGTCAACTTTCTTGGCAGTCTTCTCATCATACGAGTTTGCCAATGCTACGTCGAACGTGGGAATGAGATTATCACACGCTCTGTTAATAAGTTTCTCAGATGCTCGGATCTTCAGGTTGCGGTCGAAGATGAGATAGACCATCTCCTCGATGGCTGGATTGTCACGGATGAAGGCGTTAGTCTGTGCCAGCGCCTCATGCCCAGTGATTTCCCGAGCGTCCAACGCAGCCAGCAGGTCGAACAGATCCTCGTAGTCGCAGGTGTCTGCAGTCAGATCCTTGCGCTTCTTGAGGTTGTTCACACCGACGTGGAACTGCTTGTAGGGATTGTAGGCCCAGAAGAGGACTTGACGCGTGACGTCATCTGTGGCTTCAAGCAGAGCGACCTTGTCCAAGACTGACGAAGTGTCTTTCATCTGGGACATGAAGTCCAAAGTATTCTGAAACTGCATTGTTCCTCCTCGCGATTATTATATCACAAGGGGAGAGAGATTACACTAGGTGCGCTTAATGAGCTCAATCTCGTCGCGAATGAGCCTTCTTATCTTTCGAACCTTAACGCTTTCATTTGTTTGTTCCTCTTCGCCGGCTGCTGTCTCTTCCTCTTCGGCAGGTGCGTTTGGAGACTTCATGCGTCGAGTAAGCACTTTGTGAAGCTTGCTACCTTCCTTGCCGACTCGGCCGATGGCTTTATCATATCTGGCTCTGCGCTTACCCTTAACTTTCTCACCCTTGGAGCTCAGGCCCGTAACCTTAAACTCTTTGGTAGCTGGAAAGTAAGAGTACGTGAACGGATCGCCTTTCATAATGCCGGTGTAGTCGCCCTCATCCATGCTAAGAATGACGACCTTTGCCTTAATCATTTCGATAAATTCATCAGGCGACATTACGTTTTCAAGATCGCTCTCAAGCTTAAAGCCTTGCTTGGGTTGTCTGCCGCCCAGATCATACACAACGGGCGGGAGGAAGCTTCGGGCGAAGTCACCACCAGGGCCGGACAGGTCCTCACCTTTTCGTTTGAGATCTCTAGCAGCACTAAAAATGTTGCGCCCTTTTGCACGCGGATAAAGGGTCGCGACTCCAAAGAAAGCGTCTTCTTTAACTTCTAGCGAGTCCCTACTCAATCCGCGCGCTCGGAAAACGTAATCATCGTCGGGGGTACTGGACGGGTCTGATCTCAAATCTTCTGCCCTGATGGTTACATCTCCCACGTCAGGCATTGTAACTATCTGCACGGGAGCATAGAGCTTTCCGTTAATCTTTATTCCCTTGGGTGTTACCTGAATACCGTAGCGCTTGCCTTTTACGCCATTGTCATAATAGTGTGCTGAGAGCTCTTTCTTGTTAAGGTCGGGCTTCTTGTCACCCAGCTGCTTCTTTATAAGCTCGAAATCAAAGCCGGTAAGTTTTTCCTCGGATTCTTCGGGTTCCTCGGGCTCTTTTGTTATAGGAGCTGCGTCGTCTGCGGTAGCTGCAGCATCATCTTCTTGTTCATGTATTTTTTTCGCTTCTTCTCGAATGAGGTTTTTGAGCTGTGTGCTTGTAATCTTCATGGTCGCCCCCTAGGCGTAATAAATATGACGCTACTTAAGCAAAGTTAAAGTGCCGCGGTGGCCGAGGCCTGTCTTGGGCAGCTCATCCTTTTCCTTGAACATCCCGGCAGTCTCGAACTCCTTGTCAGCCTTCTTGGTAGGCTTAGGCTCTTCAGGCTTTTTATCCATTGATAGGATGCTGCGGATGGACTTGAGCGGGAAGGTGCATCGGAAGGGTTCGCCCTGAAACTTGAGCGTAGCCTTGACAATGCGCTTACCGATCTGTAAGTCGATGCCTGGATACTGCCACGCCAAGATGAAGATGGTGGGTCCGATGTTCATAAAGCCGGGAGGTACCTTGACACCCCTGTGAGAAGTGTCGATAACAACACGGATCTTGCCTAGCTCGAGCATCTCCTCCAGCAGAGCTTTGATCTCATCGTTCTTCAACTTGTGATTCCCTGCAGAACATCATAGAACTTTGCTGCGCCCTTCTTGCAGTTCGCGAGCCACTGCTCAGCTGCATTCTCATTCGCGCCGTCCGTGATGTACTTATACGATACAAAGTCAACTCCAGCCAAGTGACAGGCTTTCGCGATGGCGTAAGCCTCCATGTCGACCACGTCACAGCCCAGCTCATCTGATGATGCCACAAAGTTGTCTCCAGTTCCGCAGGTCATGTTCATATCTCCGCTCGAGGAAAACTCCAATACGGTCGGTGCATCTTCCTCGAAAGGTGTGACTGCAAAACCGAAGCCCAGCTCCTTAACGTGCATGTCGCGCTGAATAAACTTGTTGCAGTCGACAAGAGTGTGAGGCTCGACGGCATGACTACCTGCCGTACCGAAGTTGATGATGAGCTTGGGCTTGTACTGCTCGATGACCTTGGCTGCGGTGAGAGCAGCATTGACCTTGCCAACTCCGCTGTACACCACTGGGAGGATTTCGTCGAAAAGGTCTTGTGTCTCGTCTCGTAGTGCGCTGATCAGAACGATGTCAGTCATAAGTCACCACACATTTCGTATCCAGCTCTCGGCCGTGGATGAAGCGCAGGTCGATGAAGCACAAGGTATCGACCACGTCGTAACCGCAGTCTTGAGCCAGTTGACCTGCTGCTGTCAAGGTTCCTCCCGTGGCAACAACATCGTCAACCACCACAACTCGGCCTGTGCCCTCGTGCATCTCCAGGCTGTCAGTGCCGTACTCCAGCGAATACTCAACTGACTTAACAGGAGGTGGTAGCTTGCCGGGTTTGCGTGCCAGAATCATGCCCTTGCCAAGCTTGTAAGCCAAAGCTGACGCAAAGATGTAGCCTCGGGATTCCACACCAACGAAAGCATCGATGTTGTCAATGTCCTCCAGCTGGTCAGCCATAGCATCGATCAGCTCAACGAACTTGTCGGTGCCAAGAATGGATGTGACGTCTTTGAAACCTACGCCTGGTTTGGGCCAGTCATCGACTTCCCTGATTAAGCTTTTGAAATCTGTCATTATTCCTCCATCGTGAAGAATGCTGTGTCAAGTGTCCAGGCTCTGCGATACTGCATCGCCATATCCGGGAGCTCCCACTGCTCCCAGTTAAAGTTCGGTTTGTATGCTGCAGTCAATGCCCACACGTAAGCACCTGACGGGAAGGTGTAGGGTCGGTCCTCGTGAAAGGGTACACGTGGTAGGCGCAGCTTGGTCAGGTGACCAGGCACATAGAAGTTCCACGACCGGTTAGAAGCGATGTGGTAGATCTGCACCTGATAGTATGACGGCCTCGCGCTGTAAGCCGGTTGGCGCCACTGAAAGAGCCTGTTCTGCAGGTAGCCGTTATCTTGCGGTGATATCATCTCGGGGAACTGCATCACAGGCCCAAGTGAGATGCCGCCTCGTAGATCGCCCACTCCTGACTGGATGACTGCTGTGTAGGGTTGCTCGTACTGGTAGGAGCCATGACACATTCTGTCACCGTACTGGTCCTCACGGCAAGTCTGTCCACCCTCGCAGTCGGAGTGCATGGCACACGGGCGTTCAGTCGTGAAGAGCGGATCCCAGACACGGGTGTAAGCACCACCGTAGAAGGTCAGGTTCTCACCCGGCACAGTGGGCATGTTCTCCAGCAGCACGTGACGTGACTGCTCAGCTGTCGTGCCGAGGAAGTAAACGCCCTCACCACCGAAGTCGAGGAAGGTAGATATCTTGGCGTGAGTTGGGCCTTCACGATTTGGCAGCATGTTAGGTATGTCAGGAATGGTGACGAGGATGCCTTCATCTAGCTGGTAGTTCAGGTCGATATCCTGGCCCGTGTATGTCTCACCGAACACCACTGACAAGCCTCGACGGAAGCCCATCTGCCTGAGGTTTCTTATTTCCTGAGTGCGAATATTAATAACACCACTAAAAGCAACCAGACTGTATCGTCCTGGGACAGTGATGAAATCGAATGTAGATTGATCTTCATAGACGACGTCGTTTCCAAAGATCACAATGCAGTTTCCACTGGTAAACCAGGTGCAGGGTCGTCCTCCTTGTGGAACTGGTTGCTCCCACGCTGTCGCCTTCGGTGTCTTGCTGCTAAATATATTCCGTTGTGTGAGATCGATATAGGCAAAAGCTCTCTCGTTCGGGCCTAAAGTTGCGGGATCAAACAGTGCCTTAGAGAAGCCAGTCAGCGTGCCTTGAATGCGCGGGAACACTACAGGCGGCCTCGGAGGTGGTGCACCTGAGGACGGGGGTGACGGGGGTCGACAGGTCAAGTAGACAGTGATGTCCTCTGACGGTGTCTCGTAGATGGTGATCGGATCACAGTATTGCGCAAAGGCCGATATCGTCTGTGGGCCGTAGACATCGGGGCCGCTCAGAGTGGCCTGTCCCATCTCGTTCGTGGTTTTAACTCTGGCTTCATCTCTTTCTAGCCCTAACCATACCATTGCGTCAGGGACAGGAAAACGTTCTCCGTTCAATATCGTCATCACAGTGATATTAATAGAGCCCATTACATCACCACCATGCACGCCACCAGTGATAAATGCTGGGTTGTAGTACTCGAAGGCATCTTCTAGCACGGTGACTTGGCCATCAATAACGATACCCACATCTGTCCATCCCTGCATGCCGGGTGGAGTTCTGAGTGTGATGATGTCCTCAGCCTCGACAAAGATGTCTTGAGCCTCAAAAGCACCGAACCTGACCGCCACACCCTCTTGTCCGATGCCTGGGCGTCTGACTGTGACTAGCGTTCCTCCTGCGATGGAGCCTCGGTCAGGTGCGAGAAGGGGTGCGCTACCGTCGATATACTCAAAGCCCTGCGTGAGTGTAGCTGTGCCCAAGCTGTTCTGGACGATGACATCCACTTGACCTGCGGGATTAGGTGGTGTGCGGAAGGTGATGATGCGCTCGTTGGTGATGAGCGTGTCCAGGCCGGTAGCTCCGCCGATGGTCACCTCGCTGTCGGGTGAGAAGCCTATGCCTCGGATCCTCACACGCTCTCCGCCTTCCACGCTGCCTCTGGGTGGTGAGATCGACTCGATCACCACTGCTGGCCCTGCGTCATGCGGCGGGGGTGGAACGTAAGCTGGACCTGCGTCCGGTAGGGTTGCAGGTCGAGTGACAGGCCTAACGATAGGCCCGGTGTCCGGTAGTTGAACAGGCTCCTGGTCACACGCCAGGAGAGCTAATAGGGGAAGAACTCTCTTCATGCACTGATCTCCAGTGCTGATTATAACATGTCAGTAGGAAATGGTTAGTAGTAGTCGTTGCCTTTGTCGAAGTGCAGAGCTTCTTGATCTCTTCTGTGCTCTTCGAAGTGCTTTTGCGCGATCTCACGCACCATTCGGGGAAGGATCTCGCGTAGTGCGGCTGTCGCTTCCTCGATGATCATCTCTCTGATTTTGTCGTTCATGTGTCCTTCTAATCTAAGCTTGGGTAGTTGACGTCACCCCAGATCATGTTGGGGCGACCTCGATCAAATCGGTGCTTCTTCTTGTAGTCATCGGGATAACGCCTGATTGACAGAGTTGCACCTGGAATATCTCTAACTGTTTCCCACTTGTCCATGACAAACTTCAGATCCTCAGTGGGCGTGGGAACGGGATCATCTTCTCTCAAGCCCATGAACAAATCTCTACCTGGGCCTCCCATACGGTTTCTCATCTGACCTACTGGCACCTTGGCAATCAGTTCCTCATCAGACATCTGCATATAGGATTTCTCTTTCGCTGGCGGCGCAGGTTTATCCATGCGATCTTCCTTTGTCATCCGCTGCCACGAGCGCAAATCATCAGCCGAAGCGAAGAAGTAGATCTTCCCCTTGTCCACGAAGAAAGAGTTCGCCTTGTCGTTGGGATCCATCACGGTCTTGACTGCTATTTTCTGTGCTTCTTCCTCATCAGCTGGAGCGTCCATGACAAGGAGCACGAGATCTTCTGCGGAAACTTCTCCTGCTCTTTCAAGTTCTTCCCTGATTATTTGGTGTAAGCGTGATTTTGTGATTCTCATCTGATTTCCTACGGGCGCTTGGCGTGCTCTTGGTCTACAATCCGGAGCATCGACATGTAAATTTCAACGATATCGCCTCTTTCTACTGGAGTGAAAGGTGCTTTATCTGATTCATCATCTATTCTGTCGAAGAGGACCTGGCGGTACTTGACATATGAATCGTCGTCTTTGCAGCTCTTAAGATACGCTTGCATTGCCCTTACCAGCTTCTTAAGCTTTTCCACCCCAAGCCTGGCACCTGGAACTGATCTGCGCTCTCTTTGCTCGGCATAGGCGTCAAGTTGCCGAAGGATGGAGGTAGGCGGTGGGCACGACTCCTTCTTCTTCTCCGGCTTTGCGACCGCTAGCGTGGCTTTGGGCCTATCTGCTTGCCCGGTGTCGGGGGTAGCGTCGATAAGCACTTTGCCGGGGGTGGGAGCATTATCAGGAGCGCCATCGGGGTCAACCTTAACATTGTCAACAAGCTGGATCTCGTACTGGAAGGGGTCGCCTTTCATCGCCTTAGAGAAAAGCTTATCGACATTAGGGTCACCTGACATTATGAGTTTTTCGCCGGCGGCGAGCTTTTTTAAAGCATCTAAAACGTCAGATATTTCCACGTTGGAATCTTTAATGCGCTGGAGAAGAATGTCGTAGGACCGGCGACCTGCGAGGCCCCACTTCGCGTCCTTGCCCCACATGTAGTTAGTCACCTTGATGACTGGGCCACGTTTAGCGATACGCTCGAACCGCTTCTTAGTTTTGGGCTTGAGCCCCTTTTTCACCTTGTTGAGATCTTTGTGAATCTTGAACTGGAAGCCTGGCGCCGTGTCGGGAAGCTTTGGGTCAGCTTTCTTCTCTTCTTGCTCAGCCAGTATAGCTGCTATCTCACGCTGAATGACTTTACGAATGTTCTTGACCTTCACTTTTCTTCTTCCCGTTTCTTTATAAATCTACTCAGAAAATCCTAAATGTTCTCATTGCCTCAGTATTTTGCGATAACTATAGCAACGAGCATGCCCACCCAGAATTTAGGGCACATCCCTAAATATGACGGAGAACCACAAAAGAATCATTTATCTAGCGCGGTGTGTCATGAACTGGGTGGGCATGTCGAGTGTGGCTTACTACTCCTTAGATCTCAGGCGATCGCGGAGGGAGCGCAGGCTTCCAAGTGCCCATCCCCAGCCGGAACGTGCCCAACCTACGGGAACGCCAACAGCAGTCTTGGTCCAGCTGACTCCGGTTTCCCAGACGTCAGATACGACCTCAACAACCTGGTCCCAAGCAAGGTCAAGGATGTCCAAAACAAGCTTCAGTGGTGCGCTGAGTGCACGAAGCAACGGGTGCTTGTCGCGGCGCATCATGACCCAAGCGAGTCCGACGCCGACAACCAGGCCTTCAAGGCGTGGCATGTCGTAGTGCAGGTTCTGGAGCAGGCCCCAGACGCCGTCAAGCAGCACCCAAGCCAGATCCCAGACTGCGAGCACGACGCCCCATACTAAGTTCCAAAGTGATTGTAGTAATTCTAACATAACTCATCTCCTTCTTTCCTGCGGTTGTGTTATAGTTGATCGCAGGAATATGCTCCAGACAAACCTGGAAACAATTCTTTTACCGCGCCTCTTAGGAGGACGGCTTATTCTTACTGCTGTATTCTTTAAGGACGCCCTTAATAACTTCTTTAAGCGCATGCATGGAAGCACCAAAATCTTCAGGGGGGTCAGCATCGGGCTGAGTTTCTCGTGACTCCTTCGCCTTCTCTTGGCTTATGGCGTACGTCACTTGGACCACCTTATACTTAGGTGGATTCTTCATAGCATTAAGCTTATCCAGCTGGCTGTACAACGACTTTAGCTTAGGGCTCATTTTTGCGCTCATTGGAAATCTCCAAAATTAAGTATGGATCCGGGCTCTAAACCTCTAAAAGAGAACCATCCCTTAGGTACTTCCAAGACATACATTGCCGGCCCTTGAGAAAGCATTTTACGCTCTGATAGCGGTTGTCCTGCCTCTATGTTCAGGATCTTACCGTGCGCGTCTGCAAAGGCAACGTCTAGCGGAATGTGAGTATCGCGCATCCAGAAGGACTGCTGGTCGGCCCAGGGAAACACAAAGAGCATGCCTGTTCCTTGTGGTAGTTCGTCCCGATGCATGAGGCCTCGCATTCTGGAGCCGTCAGTGTCAGCGACTTCACAGTCTACCTCGTATCCCTCAACTGTTACAGTGCGTCGAGGAAGTGGTTGTGTGCTTGTTACTTCACGTAACAGGTGTTTAAGTTGACCTGCTGTAATCTTCATCCTACAATCCCCATGCGGTTCATTGTGTCACCGATCATCTCAATCTCTTCGCCCCACTGCTCTTCCCAGCCCCAGTCACAAGGATCGTTCTCGATCATGTAGGTGACGCGGTCGATGTCATCTAGTAGATTCTTAGTGCGCAGAGAAAGGCCGTCGGGTTCGTGGACCATCGACCAGCGGATTATCATACGCTCCCAATCATGCAGGGCTTTAAGGGACGTGCTTCTCACTGCTCCCGCCATATGTGCCCACGTGTCTGTGAATACCATGACCGCCCCTAGATGTTATCCGAAGATTCTGCGAGCTTATCGCGAAAGTTAGCGCGAACCTTGATGAAGTTCTTAAACTTGATATCCTTGCGTACACCTACGAATGCACCTTCAGGTTTAACTAACTCACCCTCAATAGTTTTATCTGAGAAATCGATGGTGGTTTTCTTTTTATATGATATCTTATCTTCTTGCACTGTGTCTTGTGCGTAAGACTTGGTGGCGAAAATCAAAGCGAGGAAAATCGCGAGAAGTATTATTCCTAAATCATTGATGGGTAGCTTCATGTCAGTACCTTATCTTGTCCGGGACAGCTCGAACGTTTATTATAAAATTTGAACCTTCGGGTGTGGACAGTATGCTCTCAACGTACTTATACAACTCGTCCTGAATGAGCTTAACGTCCTTGGCATCCGCGGTGTTGCTACCTGTGGCCACATGCGCTTCTATGCGCACACCGTCAGGTCCGAAGTAGGGTTGGTCAGGCACCATGTCAATGTAGTCTGTTGTGATACCTTGCTCAAAATACTTCTTGTATAGTTCACGCGCAGGTATGTCTGATAGGACTGTGATTGTGTAGGGCATTGGGTGAGATCTATTCACGTAGCCTTGTCTACCGTGCGGAATGTTGGTGCCTGCGTTCTTGTAGTCAACGCCCAATTTAAACATTTCGCCTGGGCCTCCGCCCATTACGTCGATGCGCCCGAGGCCGTAAACCCGAATCGTCTCACGAATAAACTTGCGAAGAGGGCTAGACACAACTAATCAAGCTTCGCGAACGTTCGTTCACAACCCGCAGGAGCAGGCGTATTCTTGTCGCGGTTCTTTCCACCAAGTCGATCGTGCACGGTTGCGCAAGCTTCTTCGTTAGCGTCTTTCTTCTGCTTACCGAAAGAAATAAATCTACTCGGGTCCTGCGGGGTTAATCTTCTTATCATCTGCTTTACTATAGATCTTGTTCCGGCTGGGCTGGCTGGATCTTTGACTGCACTTCCTTGCTGGATTTCAAAGTGAACGTGCGGACCCTCAGAATGGCCGGTATTTCCCAAAGATCCAATGACGGTGCCGGGCACGACCTGATCTCCTTTTTCAGCGTATATGTCCCTAAGATGTGCGTACACAGTTTTATACGGCACAACTGCGCCGCCGGGAGCTTCCATCAAGTGATTGATTATAACAACATTGCCGTAGCCGCCCTTCTTTCCAGCGAAATGAACCGATCCTGCGGCTGATGCCAAAACGTCGTCGCCTTCTAGGCCCGCGCCATAGTTGAGGTCGATGCCGCCATGAGACGATCGGGTTGGGCTTGAGCCGTACGGGCTTGTAATTCTAGATCCGGGAACAGGATTAGAAAACGTATCGATAACAGCTTTGGGAATAACACCACTCCCAATGTACTTGTCGTACTCAGACTTTGACATGCGGCGAATGTAGTCACGCATGGCCTTAGCTGACTTATCAATCTTTTGCTTGATCTTCTTTGCTGTCTGTATGCCCGGGGCTGGCCCCGAGGTTGTAGCAGGAGTTGCGGATGGTTGGGTTTGGTTTGGCGATGGAGTGCCTGGCATGGACATTCCCTGCTCGATTAGCAGGCCTGCGTAAGCTTTCAGAAGATCAACACCTTCGTAGATTCTCTCTGGCCCCTCTTGGTAAGCAAAGGACTTAAGCATCGCACCTGCGCGTGCATTAGCTTCATCCTCGATATCACCACCGACATCTTGGATTGGTCCTTCAAGCTCGCCGCTTAGGTTCTGCTTGTGATGCACAAGCTCATGTCCTACAGATCGCAGGACATCACCAAAGTGGCGATTCTTTGCATTGACCATCACGTGGTGATTGTTAGGGTCGTATTGAGCTGTAGTCTTTAGGCTTGAGCCTTCTCTGCCGTTGACAATGTCGATATCACAAGGCATGCATTGCAGGTCCTTGCACGCAAATACTACAAAATCCTGCAGCAGATCTGCTCGATCTTTAATGTGGTCTAAACCTGGTTGGATTCTAATCTTCATACGACAGCCCTACTTTAAATATTCAGGCGGAGCGGTTTATTCACTAACCTCGCGAAGAATGATACCCTTCTCAAAACCGCCTCGCTCCTGACGCTTGGTGTGCTTCACCTCGATCACATCCTCGATGGAGAGCTGGAGAACTCTGCGCAGGCAGTCAACGACCTCCATCAGGTCTGCCATCTCCTCTGGGCACGGATCCTCAAAGAGCTCGTCCATCTCTTCAAGAACTTTAGCGCGGTAGTACTTTTCAATGTCTTCGGGTTTTAAAGACTTTGTCTTGCACTTCTTGCCGTTTTCCTTGATGATCTTGGGAATCTTATCACGAACTAACTTATCGTACTTCTTCATATTCTTCATAAGGGGCTACTAACTCCGGTTCAATGTAGTAAACCTCTCCGTCAGAGAGAAGCTTATAGCACATGTGCTCATAGTCATCCTCCCTCCACTTAGGCATCTCCAACACCACACCTATAAACCCGAAATCCTCTGGCAGTTCATCATCTAGAATCCACGCCAGGTCGCCGGGCTCTATCTCACCCTTCAAGAATGTCGACCATCGTTTCGAT
>WLWG01001827.1_pt1 | contig 17768 bp, 18 predicted proteins | sample 6712871 | NCBI WGS metagenome assembly WLWG01 (sample SAMN12718693, study PRJNA515312) | sponge metagenome | isolation source: marine sponge | host: Mycale hentscheli | place: New Zealand: South Island, Marlborough, Capsize Point | collected 2003-05-01
GTAAAATAATAATTCATCCTGGCTACCTCTGTCATTACGTCAACCAACTAATAATTTTTTCCCACCATTTGTTCCCTGGTGCCTGACTCAAACTGCAATCACAGTGAGCACATTTGTTAATACCTTCATGAACGTGACGTCTTAACATGTGTCCACATAAATCACATAGCTTTGGTTTCGGCGGTTGTTTAATCATGTTTCTTTTCCTCAATCTCGTAGAAAAAATTATCTGTGTCTTCAGTCTTCCACTTACCAGTGTCTTCTACATTCCACTCGTTCGTTTGCACCTTCCAATCAGGAATATTATCTTTAACCGTAAATGAAGGTAAGTCCCAGATACATCTATTGTTTGGCTGGGCAGCATAATTGCCATCATTCAAGGCTATTATGTGAGCACACTTATGTTCGTGTGGTATTTCTGAATGATCAGTGTCGATTATATTACCATCCGGATGGGCCCAGTCAACTGTAAATAGATAGGACCCATGATGCCATTTCTTGTCTTTTCCTATATATTTGCCGGATGCTGCGCTTAAAATATTCCAGCTAGTAACAGCAGGATAATAACTAAAAGAATTCCAAAGCTCCAGTTCATCCAGTCTTCTTGCTGGTACGTCTTCGACTTTGAAACCACGTTGGATAAACGCGTTAAGAGGGAGGCGATAAAAGATTGCGCCATTTTCCATAAGTGCGTGCCATAAGATAGCGCGACCCCCCAAAGAGCTAAGACCAAAGATAATGCAGTCTTCAACTTCTCCATGATGTTTTTTAAGGTCATATAAATACTCCTTTTTTATTTGCGCGTATTGTACAGGAATATTTGCATTTAAGTAAGCCATAATTTATCATTTTATACTACCCCAATTTGGTCCAGATTCATAGTCAACCTTATTGGGAATTTGTAATTCAACTGCTTTTTCCATTACTGTTATAATATCTTTAGAGTTGTCTCCTTCTCCAAGAGGTATAGATATATCAAGCTCATCATGTATTTGTATATGTGGTGTAATACCTCTTTTATGTAATTCTAACATAGCTTTTTTAGTCATATCTGCAGCGCTACCTTGTATTAATTTATTTAATGCTTTGTATGTAAAAGCTCTACGATGACCATTTTCATGCCAATAATTTTTTTGTTTATTACCATCTTTGTCTTTTATAAATTCTCCTTCTTCATCTTTCATATAAGGACCCATAGCTTGAAGCTCTAACATTCTTTCATGATCTTGTGCAGGTACAAATCTACCCCAATCATTACCTTTAAGTATAGGTTCATATTTTGGAAATCTACATTTCCTATTTAAGATAGTTTTAATCCTGCCATTATCTTGAGCAGCAGTCATTAATTCATTTGTTAATTGTTTTACAAATGGAACTTTACCATGGTAGGTATCAAATAATTCTTTAGCTTTATCTTTAGACACACCAAGCTCTGCTTCTAGTTTAGCTTTACCCATTCCATAGAACAAACCAAGGTTAATTACTTTAGCTTGACTCCTTGGGATCTTGGCCATGTCTGCAACAGTCTGGTGAAAGTCTGCTTTAGAATCATTATCATATGCGTCAGCAATTTTATTAACCGAAGCTAATCCAAATCTTAATGCGTACTCTGTAACTAATCTTGGTTCCTGTTGCGAGTAGTCAAACGTACCCCACTTGCAACCTTCTTCAGGTAAAAATAAACTTCTTATTAATGGACCTGTGTTTGGATCCTTAGCTGGAATCTGTTGTAGATTAGGATTTGAATAACTAAACCTACCTGTAACTGTACCTCCATCATCAGATCTAATTTGATTTATTTCTGCGTGAATTCTACCATTATGTTCGTGTCTTAAAATTGTATCAATAAAAGTTGTATTAACCTTGTTTATTTTTCTAGCTTCTGCTATCATTTGAATTACAGGATGCTCATGATTAGAAAGGAAATTTTTTGTAAATGAAGGCGCACCAGTTTTTGCAGTTTTTTCAAAAGGTAGGTTCAAATGTTCAAAAACTTTTTGGATACTACGTGCAGCCCATATTTGAGTTTCTACTCCTGTCTCTATTTTTACTTGGTGGATCAATCTTTCTTCTTGTGTTGTTAATTCTTTTTTTAATTGATTGGCTCTTGTCACGTCTACCCGCACCCCTAGGAAACGCATATCGACCAGACAAGGAAAGAGATCTGTCTCAAGATTAAATATATCTTCACAGTCCTCCTCTTGTAATAATTTTTTAACATGCTGCCAAAGTTTAAAAGTTAGTTCAGCATCTTTTTCAGCATAAGCTCCTACTTCACTTGCAGGTAACTTCCACATGTCTGCTTTTGGATCTAGTCCTCTAGACTTTGCAGCTTCATTCAAAGCTTTTTCATTCTTACCTTCGTTAAGATAATGCCATGACAAAGCATTTAGTGTGTATGCAAATCTATTTTCATCTAAAACAGAACACGCAATCATTGTATCTACGATTAAACCATTGATTTTTATACCTAAATTACGTATCCAACATACGTCATACATTGCATTATGAAATATTTTTGTAGCTGAACATTCACAAATATCTTTAAACCATTCTAAAGTTTTAGTTCTATTCATGTTTGGTCCTTCACCATGCGCAATAGGAAAATACCATTTATCATTAAACGTAGCGACAGCAATACCTACAACTTCACCATTACCAGTAACAGCACCCGATCCTTTTGATTTTAAATCAGGATCTCTTGTTTCTAAGTCGATTGCAATCTCATCATAATCTCTTAGATCAGGATATTCAGTGGGCTGTACCCATTCGGTTTGTGTTAAGTATTTAGGTATCTTCATTTTTGTAATATGTATTTCTTTTCTACTAACTTATTTAATTTATCTTTATTACTAAAAGCATACAGAGCTGCGTCATAAGTATGAGGAAATATTTCCCAATTAACTAAAGTATTATATATTTCTAGTCGAAACTCATGTTTGTTTACAGTAATATTTCTTGCTTTAAAATTTCTGTTAGGCATTATTTTTTATCCCTATATTTAAAAAAATTTGCCATAACATATCTAGAACCAGCATCTTTATTAAATTGAAGCGATGCATGAAATATTTTAGAATCAAATATTAACGCTCTATTTTCCTTAAAACCTATATGTCTGTTTAATACATATTCTTCTTCTTTCTTGTCATAAAATCCTGTACCACTATTTATTATTTCATTACCCTTAAGATACACTAAACAATTTAAATAACAATTATCATCATGTGGAGTAGCCTTTTTGTGTTTAGTGCTTAAAAAATAATTATGTTCAAAACTATTTAAAGTAAATCCATAATTATTTAAAAGTCTACTTACTTCTTGCACAGCAAAATGATCAACATTTAAAGGTACATTAAAATATACTTTTTGATACACATTATCTGCATCTTTATCAATTGTCGTAGATCTGTTATTAAATTTTAATTTAGAAATATCTTTTAATATTTCGTTGTAAACATCTTCTTTAAAAAAATTATCTTTTACAATTAATAAATCTTTAATTTTGTTAATCATTTTTTCTTTTTCATGTCGTTAATTTTTAACATCTCTAGCTGACAATAGTGTACGATCTTTTTAAGATCCTCAATGCCGCCTTTTCTTTGGTATCTGCAAACGTACTTAATAACGTTGCCCTGAAAAAATGATAAATCATTTTTAGAAATAAATTCGTAAGGTTGAATAGGAAACTTGGTGTAGTGATTTCCGCCTACCTGAGTGTATTGTGGAAATGATTCTTCGAATATATCTTTATGCGTCATAGTTTTTCTCCCTTTTTAAATATAATTGTTTTAAGTTTTTTAGAAACCCTTCTTCCCATACCCAGAATCTTTCGTGAGGAACTTCCATATTACCTATTCCATAAGATGTATCTACCCAAACATCTCTTTTAATCCATGATCTAGGTATCCACATTTCGACGGGTTCTAAAAATTTTTTAAATTTTTTATACAGCCTATTATATTTTGTACTTTTAACTTTATTTACTTTTATCAAAACAGCTTTTGGTGTTTTTCTTAATACATCAAATTCAATTTGTCTGTGAAAAAATGTACTCATAGTTGATACTCCTTTATTTTCTTTTTAGCTTTCAGTTTGTATAAATTATTTCTTGCCCTTGTAATGCCGACATACCACACTCTATGCTCTTCATCTTGTTTGTCAACACTTAGCCTAATACTTTTCTGTACTTTAGCACCCTGATGTAAAGATAGTATTACATTGTCTTCTTCACCACCTTTTATTGCATGAATAGTTGACAACCATATCCTTGCATTTTCATAAAGTTTTTCACCCCCAGAAATTATATTTCGAATGTAAAGTATTTCTTTCTGATCAGCCACGAATATATCATACCAATTTTTTTCAGGATCCCAATTACCATTGGGAATATATTCTCTGACATCATTAATTTCTTTTTCTTCAAGCTTACCTTCTCTTATCCATTTTGTATAAGCCATTGCTCCATTATAAATACCTACATTAAAACTTTTACCTTTGTTACTTTGAAAATAAATATTTTTACTTTTAAGTTCTTTCATTATGTCCAGTAAATTGCTTTTGGTTCTAGTTAAGATTAACCATTTACCTTGTGTAAGATCAACTTGTCCTAAGTTATTAATATGAGACGCAAAGCCCTCTTGCGCCCGAGGTAGATATTCTTTCTGTTTCCTGATGCCTGCTATCTTACTCACTGCTATTTGAGACTGTTCTTGTACAGCTCTTGATACCCTTCTAGAATACCTTAAAACTTTTTCATTTGCAGGTTCTTTTATAAATCTATTTACATCAGCTCCAGCCCAGGCAAATATAGCTTGGTCATCATCACCAGCTAGATACATGTCCTCACAATTTTCTCTTAACTTATCGTATAGTTGCCATTGTAATGGAGATAAGTCTTGTGCTTCATCAATGAATATAGCTTTTAGTTTAGGAATCTTACCTGAGTTTATAACTTTTTTAATTAAATCATTAAAATCTAATAAGTGCATTTTCTTTTTATACTCTTGCAGGTTTATGTGAATGTGATTCAAAGTATGCCAATCAATATCTTTTCTATCATGTTCATTAAGATCAAACTCTTCTCTTATACTTATGTCTTTGTTAATAGATTTTTGGATCATTTGAAAATAAGGATTATTGCAGGTTAAGAAATGTGTCTGCTCATCATTATACTTATCATTAAAATTTACTCTTATGTTTAATTTTTTACCCAAAGCTTCATAGTGATGAGGTTGAATGATAGCGCTTTCATTTAAATTTAATAAATGAAAACAAAATGCATGAAGTGTTTGAAAATATGGAACTTGCTTTTCATCTACACCAATTCTATTTCTAGCTTCTTTCGCTGCTTTTTTTGTAAAAGCAAAGTAACCTATCTTATGATAAGGAGTGCCAGTTCTTACATAAGCATTAACTCTTCTAATTAATCTAAAAGTTTTACCTGTCCCAGGTGGACCATATATCTTAATTGGTTCTTTCACTATACAATGTTTTGTTTATCTTCTATTGTTATTTTCTCGTCTGGTATTTCTTCTTTCATTAAATCATCAGCAGGCATTTTTATACATCTGACGGGTGGAAATGATTTTTCACTTTCTCCTTTTGGAAATCTTTTTTGAAATCCAAACTCAGCTTTGAAATGACTCTTAATTAAAGTTGCAGTTCTTGGTCTGTCTTTTGTCCACTCATTTCTTTTTATCTCTTCATAAAATTTATCGTAATCAAAGTAATAATGTTCTTCATCTTTCAATACAGCACCACTTTTAAATGAAGCATACGTTGTAGCCTCTGGTCCATTGACATAATCTTCTAGGTATTTCTTTAACATCTCAATAGGATTAGTACCTGCAGGTGGTTTAATATCCTCTTTAGTGGCCCATAGAGCGTCTAGGATGGGCTGGTATTCATTATTCTTAATGATGGGAGGAAATATAGATGTTTGGTCTGCTATGAGAGCTCTCATCTCTTTCATTTCTGCTATCTTTTTTATATGTTTTGCATGTATTTGAACTACTTTACTGTCAGATAATTCTACATTAAAAAAATATTCTGGATCAGGTTTATAATCTATTTTAATTAAACCTGATATCTGAGGCCAACTACTTTCTTTATGACTACCAATACCAAACTTTCTACGTAAGCATGTTCCCTTTGCACAATAAGAAGAGATAGGTAAGTCATGACAAGTATGTCCAGCAGTATCTTTGTCCCAACTTTTTATTTTTTCATTTACTTTAGAATCTCCCCACGTGTCATCGTACTCTATAAAATCTCTCGCCGCTTGTAATAATTTTTTCTTCCAATCATCTTTGTGTTTCTTTTTTACAAACACCATGTAGTTAAATAAAAATCTATCTCTCTCGTCTTTTAATTTGTTTCCTGATTCCTGAACCTGTTTGCATAACATCTGTAAGCATGGAGGACCATCTAATAGATCATCAGGACCACCTGTTAATATTTCTTTTACTTTTTTATTTGATACTTCTTTTAATGATTCTTTTGTTTGTAAATTATCTTTGACTACATTTAAAAAATCTTCAAACTCTAATTCTTTTCCATCAGGTAATAATGCTTTACGTTCTGTTTTCTTAAAATAAGGTAAGTTAATAAATGATCCAGAAGTTCTAACGTTATCTTGATTCATACCTAATTGTGTTTGTTTAGGAAATATTTCTGTCTTAGATGATAGTCCAAATAAAAATAATAAGTTTTGTAAAAATTCTCTAATTAAAGTTGCAGGTACTTTTTCTGCTGTGAATACATAAATATGAAGACCATTACTTTTTGATTTAATGGGTACAACAGGTAAGTCTTTGTCTTGAATTACTTTTAAATAGTGTTGAATATCAAAGCTAGAATAATCTGATGGATCAATATCAATTGCACCAAAGCTAGCCATACCATTATCATCACATGCTTGTATACCTATTGCACGTTTACCATCTAAATGATCTTGATAATCTTGATCAGATATATTTCTTTTAGACCAACCATAATCGCCTGGATCAAATTTTAATTTGTTTGTTTGTGGATCATGATAACCATTGTTAACATTACAGAAACCAAAGTCTCTCTCAAGCCCACCAAAATATTTTCTAAAATCTTTCATAATTATACGGCGCCTCCAGTCTCCCTTCAGCGCCGTTGTTATAACACTTTATTATACTATGTCTTGCTTCTTTTGACCAGCATCGTACTTTGGTTTAGCTGCACCTTTAGAAACTGATTTCTGAAGTTGTGCTGCTATCTCATACATAGACGCATCATCTTTATTAGCGATATCAAGATTTCTTACTCTTGATGGTTTGTAGACATGCCAGCTTTTACTTCCCGCAGTTCTTCCAAATGTATTTAACTTATACATAGCTGAATAACTTGCAGGATTAAATGAACCTTGATCATCTGAGAATCTCAGATTCTTAATAAGGTTATTTAACTCCCTCGCTGGAGATAAATTAGAAGATCTCATTGGGACCACTGCAGGTTTTAACTCACCATCTACCATTGCTAGTACATAGAAGTATGCAGTCTTCTCAACATAGTTACCGTTTGGTAATCTATATCTTCCATTCTTTTCTTCCACAGCATCGGCTGGAATCTCTAAATGAGTTCCTACTGGAGCTGAAGCACTATCGCCTCTCTCCTGCCATTCGGGATACCTAGTTTGTGCGTGAGCAATTATGATATCTAATCCCTCTTCACCACTTATAAGTTTACCAAACCCTGATGCATAAATCATCCCAGGTTTAGCCCCTTCTACATGCTTGGCGTCTCTCTCATTACATTCAGGTGATAGCTGATGTAAGATTTTCAGAATCGGTGTTGATACGTCATCTGATTTAATCTCTTCAGCTCCTTTACCAGAGTCTGCTCTGAGATTTATTGTTGCTAATGCACCTGCATCAGCCTTCTTTGCTACTTGACTTTCCATAGATTCTCCTTTGTTAGTCTATTAGTCTGTTGATTTAGATTTGTTAGTTATCTTAGTTTGATAACCAGCAAACGTACTGAAATACTCTGAAGGAATCTGACCACCACGTGTATGGAGATCCTCCAGAGCAACTCTAAGGGTTCCGGCATGAACAGAAACTTTTTGTTCCGGTTCATAACCTTGTCCTCTTGCAAGGGTAGCATATTGCGTCGCCTTGGTATCTTCGTCCTTTCCAAACCTCACTGTGATTTCATTTTTCACAATGTTGCCTAGTCCGTTCTCTCGAAGCCATTGATATGCCTCTGCTCTTTTAGCTGCTAGAGCATTAGCAAAAAACTTATTAGATATTTCTATTTCAGAACCATCTTTTAATTTCATAGTTTTAAGATTCATAGCATTCATCATATCTGGAATTACTACTTGTGAAAAATATTTTTCACTCTCTTCTAAATCTTTAATTCTATCTTTATAGTTCTGTATCTCTTGTTGTATGTCTTGAAGTTTTTTTATTTCGTCTGTTAGTTTTTGGGGTTCTGTTTGCGTCACCTGACTGGGCGCATCAGCTCTTAGATTGATCGTCATGTTACTCCTTAATAGTTTAATAGTTTAATTTATATTTGCACTATCGTATATATAGGAGAATTTATATATGTCAATACTAGTTTTGAAAAATATTTAATTCAATTGGATAATAAGAAAATTGTCTTCTGTCATATTTTAATAATTTAAATTTACCATTTGTAAGATCAGAAGCTACTGCACATACAACACCAATTATGGCAGGATCGCCATAAAGTAATAAGTAATCATCGGTTGTAAAATCCTTTAATGACTTTTTTATTTCCATTACCATTGGACCTGGTGTAAATTGCATTTGTTTTAAACGAGGAAATAAAATCTTAATTTCGCCATACTTTAATGCAGGCGTAATATCAATCTTAGGTTGACCTGTTTCTCTATCTGTAGGAATTTCTTGTACTAAATAAACTTTGCTCATTGACTTTTTTCTTTCTATACACTATATAACTTTTTAGAAAGAAAAGTAAACAACTATGAATGTATTAGACAGTAAAATTAATTGGTATAAGTTTAAAACAAGTCCTTATAAACATCAACTTGATGCTTTAGAACGGTCGTGGGATAAAGAATACTTTGCGTACTTTATGGAAATGGGTACCGGTAAATCTAAAGTCTTAATTGATAATGCAGCCATGCTTTATAACCAAGGCAAGATAAATGGTTTGCTTCTTATTGCACCAAAAGGTGTATATAAAAACTGGTATGAAGATCAAATACCTACACACTTACCTGACTATATAAATAAAAAAGTTGTTCTTTGGAAAAGTTCAGACAAGACTCATGAACAAACAAAAAAATTAAATACATTATTCCAACCTGGCACAGAGTTTCATGTATTAATTATGAATGTAGAAGCTTTTTCTTATGACTTTGGTAAAGAGTTTGCTCGTAGATTTTTAGACTCACACAATGCTATAATGGCTGTAGATGAATCGACTACTATCAAAACACCTACTTCTAATAGAACTAAAAATATTTTAAAATTAAGAACCCTTGCTAAGTACAGAAGAATACTGACGGGTTCACCTGTAACTAATTCACCATTAGATTTATTTAGTCAATGTCAGTTTCTTGGTTCCTGGCTCCTGAAGACAGATTCTTATTATGATTTTAGATCTAGATACGCAGAGATGAGAACAATTAATCTTGGTAGTCACAGCACTAACATTGTTGTTGGTTATAGAAATCTTGGAGAGTTATCTAAATTGATTGAACCTTTTTCAATGCGTGTATTAAAAGATGATTGTTTAGATCTTCCTCCTAAAACATTTATGAAACGTCAAATAACAATGACACCTCAGCAAGAAAAAATATATAAGGCTATGAAAAAATATGCAATGGCACAGCTTGAAGGAAAAGCATTAACTACTAATAATGTAATGGTTCAGTTAATGAGACTTCATCAAATTCTTTGTGGTCATTTCACTGCTGATGATGGAACAATTCAAGACATACCTAATCATAGAATAACAGAACTTATGGAAATATTATCTGAAGTAGAGGGTAAGGTTGTTATCTGGTCCCACTATCAAAGAGATATTGAAACTATACTAAAAGCTATTAGGAAAAAATATGATCGTGATGATATTGTTGTAGACTATTATGGTAAAACTTCGATGGAAGATCGACAAAATAATATAAAGAAATTTCAAGAAGATGACAACTGTAGATTTTTTGTAGGTACTACGCAAACCGGCGGTTATGGTATCACACTCACTGCAGCCAGTACAATGGTTTATTATTCTAATGGTTATGATCTTGAAAAAAGATTACAATCAGAAGCTCGTATTGATCGTATTGGACAAGAGTATCCAATGACTTATATTGATATAGTAACAGAAGATACTATCGATACTAAAGTTGTAAAAGCTTTACGTAAGAAATTAAATATTGCCTCAGATATTATGGGCGAAGAATTAAAAACTTGGATTTAAAAAAAGAAACCTTTATCTAAAACTTTTTCTAGCAACAGAAGTGATACTGCCCCAACAGTACCCAATAACACCCAATAGATCTTGTCTATCTTACCGCCCAAATCGTGTATACCATCGTGCATATGTTTAACATCTTTTTTTAATCCAGTAATATATCCATAGATAGAAAGCAGGTGCTCTCTTGTAGTTTTGGGGTTTAGTTTATTTCCGTTGGGCATTATGTTGTAATTCCTCTTGATCTTAATCTTATTTGTTTTTCTTCCTCAGATAGTAAGGCATTTTCTAACGGAGTCAATCCTCCAGAGTTAGCAGCGGCCATTTGCGTTTGATCTAGAATGTTTTGTCCTTGAGTAATTGTTTGGTTGTTAGGCATTGCAGAAGTAACTGATGTCGGCAATGGTGGTGTAGGTGGTGCAGGTGGTATTAAATATTGTAGAGGGTCAATATTAAAAGGTTCACCTAATTGTAATTGTCTTAATTCTCTTCTTATTTCATTTAGTTCTGGCAGTGCTTCTCTGTATGGATTATCTTCACCAAGATTATTTGCAATGTCTCTAAATTTTTTAGCAATTTCACCTGATGGAACATAAGGATCAAATCTACCTCTTCTTAAATTATTATAATCTTCACTACTAATTTGTCTTTCATCAAACTGTCTTCTTAAATCATTATTTGCTATACCTAATGTTTCAGCTGCATTTAAATCATTAAACATATTTTGTTGTACATCAAACTTAGCTTTGTTTGATTTTATATATCTTAAAATAATATCATTAGGATCGACTGAACCACCTTTTAACAAACCAAAATAACCGCCAGTAAATTCTCTTCTCGCATCCCTGATACCTCTTTGGTAACCAGAAATTTTAAAACCCATTGACTTTAATGGATCAACTTTAATTGGTCTAAGTCCCATGAAGCCTGCTATCTCAGGCCCGACATCCAATACATTACCTCTTGCATCCGGTGTTTCTGTTGCAGCTTGAGCTAGTCTTACAAATTGTTTGTATGATGGGGCTAGTGCATTTCCTAAATGTAAAAATCTAATTGCAGCTTTGTCACCAGCAGATGTTTGATCTGTATATAATCTTCTACCATCTTTAGTTACTCCACCTCTAACCGTTAAATCTCCCGCAGCTTCTGTCCAAATAGATTCTGAAATAAACGGGTTCATAATTTCAGCACCTGCTTCGTTAACTCCATTTACAAAACTTGCTAATAACTGTTTGTCATTTGCTTGACCATCTTGAATATTATTTAATAAAGTTCTAAGAGGTCTAGCTATTACATCGTAAGCATTACTGTGACTAAAGTCTATGTATCTTAACTCACCATCATCATCTCTAATTGGAATCAGTGTAGAGTTCTTAGACCACTCAGGTACAAATCTTCTTAATGCATCTAGTTCGTCTTGGGATATATCATATAAAGCTTTTGCACCTTCTGTTAATGCAACTGGAGCTGCTGTAGTAAACGTAGCAAGACCTAATAATCTTTTTATTCCATCACCATATGCTCCACTATCAAGAGCATTGTTTTTAACAACCTGCTCAGTTCCATCTTCTAATATCTCTGTAACTGTTAAACCTAAATTACTTCCTTTAATTCTTACACCTGCTGCTGGTATGTGTCTCATCTCATTTAAACCTAATTCAGCAATGTTAGTGGTAGTTCTAATCATCTCTGATGGAAATGACATAAAGTTACCCACAGGTAATAGTCTTGCAGTTCTAACTGCGGAACCTACAAATGCATAATTAGGTACAGTATTTTTTACAACGTTAGCTGCTTCTCTGTTAAGTACACTTTCAGTTACATCTAAACCTCTCTTGGCGTAACGACTTTTTAATTTAGCTTTCTCCATTACATAACTAGCTATTTTAAAAGTATCATCCTCAGCTACATACTTACCTTGAAAAAATGATCCTACCTTTTTTAACTTAGCTAACATAGGGTTTAATACTGTGTCTACGTTTGCAGCTTGTTGACCAAACCTAATATCTTGTAACAAAGCTTTTAAATCTCCTATTTGAACTTGTGAGTTTACAACACCAAGCTCTACCAATTCTCTGTAAGCTGCCTGAGCTGTTTCATCTGCAGGGCCTAATTTTAAAAGACCTGTAGTTTCTATACCTTCTTTAAATGCTTTAGAAAATTCTACTGGATTAAATAAATTACCATTGGCTCCAGCAAAACCAAATGCACTAATTACGTTTCTTATGTGCGTAGGTATAGAGAATACTGTTTTAGCTAATTGTGAGACTCCTTTTGGAAATAATAATAAATTTCTGTACATCCAACTAACAGCAGCTTCTGCTCCTTCTTTACCTTCACCTCTCACAAAACCTTGAAGGCCACCTGCTATGTTGTTTGCATTTTTTATAGCTTCAGCTATTTCAGGTGTAGTAATTTTACCTGCTAAAGGATTAGGTATGTTAGCTGCTTCAGGTAGTTTACTTATAACATCATCCATTTTAACAGAAGATATACCTGTGTTTTTTTGATTTACACCTAGTCTAAAAGCATTTTCATCATTCCAAAAAAATCCTCTACCACCAGCTCTTTGCACTTCATCATTTTTAGCGGCTACACTTTTTAAATACTCAGATGTTCTAGATACAGAAGATAGATTAGTTATACCATTAAATATAGAGTACCTTGGATCCTGAACCTCTCCAAATAATTCTCTAAGTTCTTTTGGTGGTAACTTAGTTTCTTTTATTTCTGCTCTTATAAAATCAGCGCCTGGTTTTCCCTCCATCGTTTTGTTAATATATTCATTAAATTTTAAAGCTTTAGGCTTACCTCTAAGACTAGCTTCTCTAAGAATGTCGTCTACTATAACACTAGCTTCTTTTTGATAAGCCGTGCCGGCTATATCAAAAGCTGTATCACCATTTTCTTTTGCAATTTCTCTTCTAAAAAAATTAGTAGCATTATTAATTACTTCATCAGTCGGTTCATATCTTTTAAAGAATTTAAATATACCTTTGCCTTGGTCTTCAAATATTTTGTATGTACCACCTATCCAGCCATTGACTCTACCTTTTAATAAAGACTGAAGTTCTTTAACACCTTTACCTAATTTTGATCCTGAAACATTGTTGTCTAATATATTTATTAAATTAGTAAACTCACCTCTAGCATTATTAATTCCATTAACAATTAATTGTCTAGACTCTTCACCTACATTACTTTTTCTCATAAGATCTAAAAGACTATCTAATTTTTTAGGATCAACTCTGTCTCTAATATTACCTTCAAATAAAAGTTCATTAAGACCTTTTAAAAATTTTTCTTTTTCTACTTGCACTGATTTATTAAACATTACTTCTGATTGAGGGTATATATTATCTACTTCTCTTGTAATGTTATCTACAATTTCTTTTGCTCTTATTGTATCTCTAGATTTTAAAGCTTGTTTAAATGTTTCTTCTCCAAATAATTCTTTAGTCATACCACCTTGAGGAGTAAAAGGTGCTCTTACATATTTATCTAACCATCTTGCAAATTGAGAGTTACTATAAGCAAGATCTTTACCCCTGTTAGCCAATAACTTAGCTGACTTTCCTGCACCATATACAAAAGGAGTAACTAATAATGATTCAGAACCAAACTTAAGTCTATTTAATAATTTTCTTGTAGCATCCTCTCTACCAAAACTTTCTTCTCTGTCCATTTTAGTTGGACCACCACCAAACAAATCACCAAACGATCCAATGTTTTCTACATCAGCTACAAATGTTTCACCAGCTGCACCACCAGCCACTGCTGCTGCGTATCTAAACTTCTTAGATTTTTTATTTAAATCTCTAGCTTTGTTTATTGCTGATAAAACAGGGGCACCTCTTAAATTAGCATAAGCGTTAGCCTTCTTTGCTCTAATTGCTTTTGCTGTAAGATTTCTAGCTACCTTGTTTGCTGCTTTGAATCCAATGGCGCCTGGTACACCAACCTGTACTAGTGTTTCTGTAAGTTTACCTATAGCTCTTTCTTCTGCTATCTCTTCAAATGGATTTAGTTTATCAAAAAATTCTTCTACACTTGCTGCTGTATTTGTATCTGCTCCAAGATCAATTAGTTCTGCTGCAAGAGAGACTACACCTTCAGGTATTTTTAATAAACCTGATGCGATACCAGAAGCGGCAGCTGTGTACCACGCTGTATCATTGTTTTGTTCGGCGTTATTTAGAGGTAAAAACTCTGCCATTTAGACTCCTATGTTCCGATATCAAAAGCGTCAGGTTTATTTTTTTGTATTTCTTCGAACATTCTTCTTTGATCATCACTTAAAAATTTAAATCTCTCATCTATCTCAGCATCTTTTTCTGTTTTTGAAGTGCCTTTTGGTGGTTCTTCTTCTACAAATGTATCAATATCTATTTCTTCAAATACATAACCTTCTGTTGTTTTTCTAAATCTTTTAATTTTACCAGTGTTTACATCGTAGTAAACTTTACCAAGTTTTTTATTATCTTTGTTTTTAAGTAATTGTTGTTCTGTAATATCATTAGGTCCGTTTATAAATCCCTCAAACTGAGATCCAAATTTTTCTAAAATTTTAGTCTTTAATTTTTTATTTTCAAAGTCAGCTCTGTTTTTAGCTTGTAAAGTATCACCTTCATAAACTTCTATAAAATCTTTTTCTGTGTATCGTTTATCTAATTCTCGTTCTTCTGCCATAATTTCTTTTTGGAAATCTTCTGCTCTTATAATTTTATCAAGTTCAAAAGCTCTTCCTTCTTGAATTAATTTTTGTTCATATTCTCTTTTCTCTTCGTCTTTCATATCTTGATATATTTTAGCTTCGTCTAATATCTTAGCATCGTATTCTCTTTTATCTTCTAGTTTTAATTTTTCATAAGCTCTTTGATCTTGTATTAAGTCTAAATTAAATTTTCTTTCATCTTTAATTAAACCTTCATTATATATTCTGTCATCTTTTTTAATATCTGCAAGATAAGATCTCTCGTCTTGTTTTAAGAAATCTTGGTAAGATCTGTCATCAGCTTTTAATGCTAAGTTAAACCTTCTGTCGTCAAATTTTTGTTCATCAGCTAATGCAAGTTTAGTTCCAGCCATTTTTATATCTCTATCATATTTAGCTTTAGCTGCTGCATCATCCATTAATTGTTTAGTAGCAGGTTGTAATCTACCCACTGCATCAGCAAAACCTGTAGCCCCTGCAACAGATGGTCCAGCAGTAAGTAAAAAACTTGTTAAAGGATCCATTCCTCCATAGTCACCGGCACCGGCTCTAATTTCTTCTATAAATTGTTCTTGAGTTTTGGGAGTACCTATATCTAAATTCTCTAATCCCGTATATCCATCTTGAGCTTGTGTTCTATCTACAATACCAGTCATAATGCCATTGTCGACATTACCACCTTTTCTAAACATAGGTCTTCTAAAAGTTCTCATATTAATTTCCTGGTCTGTTAAATGCTCTGTAAATACCAGCTAAAGTTCCACCAGCTCCTATTGCTGTTGCAAGTGGGTTTGGACTTGGTGCAGTAACTTGAGTTTGTTGACCTGGGTATCCAGCTATCAAACTTGTAACACCTTGACCATATTGTTGGGCAGCTGTTAATGGTTGCTGTAATTGTTGTTGAGCTAACTGTTGTTGGGCTGCTAATTGAGCTTGCTCTAATGCTTGGTTCTGTGCACCAAGAGTAGACAACGCTCCAACATCTTGACCTAAAAATTGTTGTTGTTGACCAGCTAAATTTAATTGTTGGTTACCTAAAGTTTGTTGATTCATAAATGCTTGTTGAGCAGCTTGTTGAGCTTGACCAAAACCTTGAGCTAATAATTGTGCTTGTAATGCTGCTCGGTTCCTGTCGCTTGTTGCCTGATACTCTGATCTCATAACTCCTTCACGACCTCCACCAAGAACACCTTTACTTACAGCTTGAGCTGCAATACTTGGAATTCCTTTTTGTGCTTGTACATCAAATTCTTTTAATGTCTCACTAATAACATCTTGTTGATAAGGAGACATAAATTGTTGATAAGCTTGAGGCCCTGTTAAACCACCAGCTGTTGTTTGTGCAGCTGCAGCTTGATTTAAGAAAGGTTGATAAGCACCAATACCTTGAGTAGCTAATTGTTGAGCCTGTGCTTGTAATGGATCTTGACTAGCAACAAATTTATCACCAAATGCTTTTGATAGGTCTGCTGTTTTATAGCCACCAGTAGCTGTTGCAAGATCACCTAAATAAACTTTACCTGCTGCTTCTATAAATTCTGGTGGTAATATTCTTGTTTCTTGTACTGCCATTATACTACTCTCTTTTCTGCTTGTTTCATTTGATCATACAACCTTTGAGCACCTTTTTCAATGTTTCCGCCACCCATTCCTCTAACAGCATCTGCTGTCATTACAAATTCATTTTTACTTAACATAGCAGGTACATCATCTGCTTTTTCTTTTATACCGACTGGTACAAATCCACCAGTTTCTCTATAGTCTCGTTCTATAGTACCAGCTTGATTTCTTCTCATTTGACCCATAGGCATACTTTGTAAGCCACCCATAGCTGATTTGTTTCTTAAAAGACGTCTTGGTATTTCTCTGTCTGGATCATATTTATATGGCCCTTTTATCTTTGGAATTTCACGTTCTATACGATTACCATCTTTATCATATTCAATTTTATTGGGTAGTGTTATTCTAAATTTTTTCATGTCTTCTTTTGTTAAAGACTCTAATCCTTTTTTAGGTGTACCAGATTCTAAACCAACTCTACCTCCTATAGCATATTCAGATGTATTGGTTGTAACAAACTCTTCTATTTCTGCATCAGAAGCATCTGGATTTGTTTTACTATAGTAGTCTCTTAAATAAATTTTTACTTTTTCTGGATCTCTTTTAGTTTCTTCTATCTCTTCTGGACTCATACCTGAAGCAGCTAAAATACTTCCTATCGCTCCTACAGTGTATCCACCGCCAGGAATTTTATCCAGTAAACTTCCAAGAATTCCTTTGCTTACTCCTCCACCCATTTGAGGAGAACCTAAAGGTAAACCTGTTCCAAATAAAGTTTTACCTATACTTGATAATCCTCCTTTACCTAATAGACCACCAAACTGTGTTCCTGGTATACCAAATGCAGCTGCACCTATTAGGGCAGCTTTACCTAAATCAGATTTAACAACTTTCTTAACTGTTTTACCTATTGATTTAACTAAACTTCCTAGTCCGTATAATTGTCTGGGTTCTTGCATTCTTGATATTGCCATAATTTAAATACACTTATATTGTTGAGCAGGCATAGATATCCTGAAAATACTACACTTTATTTGATTTTTGTATCTTCGTCAAG
>WLWG01001828.1_pt1 | contig 17760 bp, 43 predicted proteins | sample 6712871 | NCBI WGS metagenome assembly WLWG01 (sample SAMN12718693, study PRJNA515312) | sponge metagenome | isolation source: marine sponge | host: Mycale hentscheli | place: New Zealand: South Island, Marlborough, Capsize Point | collected 2003-05-01
AATACTGACTCTATTATTTTCTTAATTATTCTCATCTTCTTTTATTTTATTTAGCTTAATACACTTCTCGTACTCGTCCTTGCTTGCGAAGAACTTTATTAGCTCCTCTAGGTCCTTAGTGGTTGGTGGATGTTCGACATCATGTGCAAAGAACACCTGGTTGTCAACTATCATATCCTCTAATTCTTTTTCCTTTGTAATGAAATAGTACGAGTTATACATCGCTAAATCAAAGTTTCTTATTACATCTAACTCATCCATAATTAAAATAAATCTTCCTCATCGTTTAACATAACTTTATCATCCTCCTTTACTACTATCTCTAGGTACCTACCTATATTGTCCCTACCCTCACTAGGTTCCTTACCAGCCTTATATACACCATAAGACTTCAACCATTTAGTAAACATCTTACGGGATAACTTTCTGCTGTAGTCGGGATACTCTAGTATAAAGCTGTTATACTCATCACTCTTGTAGAGTCGCTTATTAAGTAGTAATGTATCTTTATCGGTAGCCCACTCAAAGAACTCATGATTAGTCTCAGCAATAAATCTCCTGGTGTTGAGGTTCTTGAACTGACTCCTAACAAAACCTTTCTCTATGTAGTACCTTAGATTATCCAACATATAGTTATCAAACCTACACCACTCATCCTTATCCCAATCATCGAATAACAACCTACCAAACTCATCCAATGGTGTGAAGTCACTAGAGTAATACCTGGTTAGTTCTAGCTCCCACTTCCTTCTCTCAAAAGAGTTACCCTTACCTTTAATGGCGTAGTTAGTAGTTATCACCACCTTCGGTGAGTGCTCGTATGGTATCTTGATAGCATCCTTATTCTTCTTCTCCAGGGTGATACCCTCTGTGATTACACTAAATAGATTCTCAAAACCAAAGTTCTTCCTCACATCATCAAAGGTGAGTATTTGTGTGTCAGCGGATACTAGCTGATAGGCAAAGGACTTATCAAAAGCAAACTCCTTACCGTTTATGATAATGTTCTTCTTTAACTCAGAGATGCCGTGAACCAATAATCCCTTACCTGTACCACCCTCAGGGTTGTCAGAGATAACCTCATCGTTAACTATAACCGCTGGGCAAAATGATTTATCCTTATAGCCATGCAGTAAGAAACCTATAGTACTCCTGACTGAGTTTATCCTACCCTCATTACCATTAGATATATTACTTATAAATGTCTTGTAGTCACAGGCATTAGAGTCACATATATCAAAGTCCCTGTCTATAATCTGGTCCTTCCATACATAACCCCCAAGGTTCTCATACTCAATAATCTCTAGTCCATCCTTAGTTACCCTCACCCCACAATTCCTGTAGTAGATATACGCATTATCCTTATCATCCTTTAAGAACGGTATCTCCTTAGGGTCTAGTAGTGATAAGAAGTCCTCCTTAAAATACCTCGTCCTATCAGCGAAGTGGTTGTATATGCTCAAGTCATCAAGCTCCTGTAGGTAGTCCAACACATCATCCTTAATCTCTACCTCTGTGGTGTTATCAACCCTGTTACTCTTAACCTTAATGAATATAAAGTTATCCCCACCATCTGGGTAGTACCTGTAGTATCCCCTATCCTGTAAGAAATTCTTAAACATAATATGTATCATTGACACCACTCCCTTATCACTCTTGTTCCAAAACTGTAAGCTGTTAGCATCCTTCTCCTTCTCTGATATTACAGCATCCGCTACATCGTCCTCAACCCCAGCGTCAATCAGTTGAGAACGGATTTCTTTTTTTGGCACACCTAGTTTTATCTTATCCCTGACCTGATTCACTCGTTCCTTGTCCTCAAAGAACTTTGTGTTGAAGTTATGGGCGTTCTTGTATGCGCTATTGATAATCTGCTTAACCTCTGACTCAGGAAAGTCCTGCATGTGAAACCTCTTCATTACAAAGGTTGCCATGTTTTGGTCTATACCGAACTCATTAAAGGCTGCCGCCAGGATGTATAGGTTATTATTCCTTTGACCATCTATCATCCCATACTTAGACTCCCACCAAGTAGTTAGCCTATTTATCACCTCATCATCGTCATCTACCTTAATCGTCAAACGACCCGTGTTAGTACTTATCTGCTCCTGGGTGTCTACCTTTATCTTATCCCATAACTTGCTCTTAGGATTAACGTATATGTCCTTATCGTAGCTCTCGTAACACACCCTGGATATATTCTTGCATGTAGTATCGAAGTACTCACAGCTGTAGTGGTCCTCTAACGCCTGGAAGTACTGCTTGTGATTATCTATATCCCTAGGTATCTTAACCAATACCTTTATTCCATTACCGCTTGGTGAGGTAAATACTGCAAAGCTAAACTTATCAGCCTCCAGCGATTTTCTTTTCTTAGTTAGCGATGCCTTGTTCTTAAAGTCATCAAAGTCTAAACAGATTAACCCACTATGGTTTACGATAGAGCTGTCGGCTCTCTTATTAAACTCACCAGAGAAACATATAGCTGGTAGCTTTTTCTTTAGCTCATTCCTCTTCTCCTTATCCTTCTCCTTGCGTATACCCTCTACTAATTCCTTGCATTTACCTTCCTTAATTCTTGACAATACCACCTCTACATTACGAAAGAATGGTGTTGAGGTATCCTTAATTGTTTGAAAAATTGTTATTTTATGTGTGTTTTCGTCCATTTTATTCCACTTATTTACTAATATTCCACTTCCATTCCACTTATATTCCACTTTTTTTGGACCTAACTGCTTGATTATCAGCACTTATTCCAGTATTCCACTTTTTTCCTTACGTATACGGAGAAAAAAAAAGTAATACACTTATTACTATAAGAGTAATAGGGGCTATGTTTTTTACGTTATTCGTCATGCCCCTATTCTCATTAATCAACCTAGAAAGGCAGGTCCTCTTGTTTAGCCTCTACCTTCTTCTCTTCCTTCTTCTCTTCCTTCTCCGCAAGTGTAACGGTACCATCGGTCCATACTACCTTACCGTTGCCTATGTAGTTACGTTTAGCCTTAGCCTCACGTTCCTCCTTCGTTTGGTTCTCATATACCCCACAGTTATTTCCGTAGTTGGTATCATCGTTTACTGAGATAGTAATGTTGAGGTACTTCCCCTCATACAATCTCTCCTTGGTAATCTTTGTCACATCTAGTGACGCACTAATTAATGTAGCCATAGCTTTAAAGTGTTTCGTTTATAAAATAATTATCAATATCCTCCGTGGGACTTTCCCCGAAGAATGTTTTAAAGACTTCCAACGCTTGGAAGACCTTATCTCTACCGCCATCAAGAAACTCTTCCGAGCAGTCATACATTCCTGTCCGACCACTCTTCTTGTCGACAACGATAAATAACATCGGCTTACCGAATAGTTGGTTATATATCCAGGCTTGACTGTCATAGTTATACTTACGAGCTGAATACTTAAACTTGTCAATATCTGAACAAGTCTTTAGGTCTACTACTAAATCTCGTGTAACTATATCTGCCTTACCTTTCCACATAACACCACCAATCTCACCGATGGCTGGCTCTTCGAACTTATTATCTTCATCGTAGATAAGCTCATTGAAGAACAAGTTCTTCTTAATCTCTGAGGTTAGAAAGTTCATCTCATCTACCTCCTTAGATAGTATAATATTATCCCTATCAAAGTCTTTACATAGTTCCTTAAATATATTTGTGTTCCTAGTGGATGCATCGCACACTATAAAATCCTTAATCTTCTGAGGCTCTAGCATTAGTGTGTGGAAGTATCTACCTAGTATCATGGGGAGGGTTGTCTCCCTGGGCTTACCGAAGTTGGATGGGTCCTTGAGTAGCGTACCTATATCTGAGTTAGACAGGTACTGCTTACCAAACGAACCATAGTACTTGGTGTCGTCCCTTAGCTCATCTACCGCTATCATGACTTGATTACCTTATTAAGTTCAGTCTTTACCTTAGGTGTAATCTTATACTTGACACCCAGGTTCTTAACAATCTTAGTTAACCCTAGCTCCTTATTGTCGGCTACATATCCTAACACCTTCTTCCAATTCGCATCGCCAATATCTAGGCTGAAAATCTTAGGTTTATCATCCTTAGCCTCACTCATTGGTAGGTCTTCCCCTGCATATACGTTTAATCCTAGTCCGTGAAGGGCTAACGCCTTTGTTGTGGACCTCTGTATAGCTGTGTTTACTTCGAAGCTTGTAATCGCCTCTAATTGAATCGACCTAGGTCTGCCTTGTGTGGTCATAATTGGTAGGTAGTCGATGTGTTCTAGCCCATCTATAGTTACCCCTACCTTTACCCACGCTGTCTTACCATCGGTGAAGTAGTTCATACCATCCTCACCCTCATATACGGTACGTGTTAGTGTTGGACATACCTTCTTAGCCTCAGCCCAAGCCCAAGCCCAGGATAGATACGTTAGGTTTCCTTTCTTCTCTGTCTTACTTGATACATCTATCTTTGATAGCATATCATACGGTGATTTGTTTTTTTCCATTGTATTTTATTTTATTTATTTTCAAGTTCCATTTCGTGCTCTATAATAGCCACCCCTTTAATACGATTCATGGATTGTATATCTACTCGTAGGCATGCCATTAACTCTAGTGCTTTGTCGGCTTTTTTTATTAATTCAATCAAGTCTTCAGACTCAAACCTATACTCATATCCGTCCATTATAGCCATAGGTTTTAAGTAACCTACATAAGTATCGTTATAAAAAGCTACATCAAATGAATACACAATATTATTATAGTGTTTATTATATAAGTCTTTAATTGTTTTAGGATTAATAGAATCCATTTCTTCTTTTGTTTTTTCTTCCATTGTATTTTATTTTATTTGTTTAAATTTAACATTGTACTGCGATAAGTAAGGCATTACCTCTTTGAGTTTAGCGAACTTAATGTAGTCCCCATTCTCATCTAATACCTTTATCATTTTAATAATAATATTATCCCCATCGTACTCATATCTTACGACCTCTAAGCTGTGTGGTTTTTTCATTTTATTATATTAATTAATGGTAGTAGCACACCCTTACTGGTGTTGCTGTCTCCCCCGTTTACTCTTGATAGGTTGTTATCCCTACATAGTGTCTTTAGTTTATTAGTCTCAACAATTATAATCTGCTCATTACTAATAATAAACGCCCAGTAGTCTGCCCTTGATGTAGATAACCCACTTGGATTACCCCTACTCTCGTACTCAATGAATAGATTACCTGTCCTAGTAGCCTTGTAGTCGGTCTTCACCTCTACCTTGTCGCCTTTAAGTTTAAGTATGTCGGCAAGTAACCCCTCGCCTCTCTGTCCTAGCAGTAGGTCGTAGCTAAAGTCTCCGTTGTGCTTCATTTAATTTTACTGTAGTGTTTACTTATTTTATTAATTATCTCATTCCTGGTGGACTTAGCCTTCTCAAGGCTCTGCTCCCTGCCTGTGTTGATTAGGTGCTGAATAGATTTGTTCATGCCCTCTAGCTTCATCTCTAGGTACTCTATACTGAGTAGGTGTGTGCCTTTTATTAGTCCATGTCTTAGTAGTATCACCTCATCGAAAGAGCTAATCTCCCGATAGAAGTCCGAAGTACCCCTAGTGTTGTAGATAATTACCTCGCCATCACTCATCTTCACTATCTTATACCCGTTGAGTATCGTGAATTTAGAGGTGGGGGTGGTAAAGATAGGTATATTACATACATTCACCACCTCATCCCATAGACTACTAATAGTTCTCTTGGTCATTGTCCATTTCTTTTAGCGTGTCCATGTAGGTCTCTAGCTCTAGTGTTCCCTCGTAGTATTGTCTAATAACACTACTGAACAGGTGGTCTAGTTTACCCTCTGTTTCTTCCATAAATATTTCCTTAGTCTTTCCCATAGTTTTTGATTTTATTTGATTTATATGTGTGTACGTGTGTGTGTGTAGAAGGTTACAAAATTATTGAATATATTTTTGATTACCTATTATTATATTAAATTTATCTTCATCGTAGCCCTCGTTTATTAGGCTCTTCATTACCCTATCGAAGTATTCCTTGTTGGTCCTACCCCCATCACAGATACCCTCGCATAGCTTTACCCCATCGTACCTTAGCTCCATGTCTCTCTTGACTCCCTCACACTCTCCCTCTTGTAATATCTTCTCTCTGTGATATACAAGTAAAGCTTGAACTTTTTCTGGTGTAGCTACCTGGTGTATCAGTGGCTCTAACTCATTAATTACCTCCATCATGCCACAGCCTATGTTACGCATAATCTGATTTCTTTTGTTCATGTATAGCTCTGCCTTGCTCTTTAGGTCTGTTAGTTTTATTATTAGATTAGTCATAGTAGTCGCTGTTTTATGCCGTTAATACTCTCGGACTCGCACTTCTTTATGTATAGCTCTACCGCCTTACTTAACATCCAGGATAGTGTCGTGCCATCCTCTCTCTTTTTATTCTTCAAGAACTCCTCCTGACTATCGGTCAGGTTAATCTTATATGTCTTCCAATTATTTCTATTCATTTTCTTGTAGTTTTTAGTTTACGTACCTCTCTACCTAGGTCTGTGTCGTTAGGATATCTCTCTATCAGCTCATCTATAGTCTTGCTGTTGGTGTACTGTTTAGCTAAGTCTAACCTGGGCTTGTATACCGTATCCTTTACTTGTCTTAGTTCGTTTAGTGTTTTCTTTTTCATCGTCTTTTTTTTAGGTACATACTCTTTATTTTCTTGTTAATCTTCTCTATATCCTCAGCTATATGCTTATCGAATTGCTTGTAGTCCTCTACCTTCTTGAGTGCATATACCACCGTACTCCTATCGAAGTTAAATATACTCGCCACATCTATCTGCCTTAGGTGGTGGTAGTGCTTGTATATGAAGTATATCGACACGTATTTAGCTATTATCTCCTTAGCTCCTCGATAAGACTTGTTAGTTACTGCCTCTTGGTCCGCACCGAAATGGTCGCAGATAATGTTTATTATTTGGTCGATGTACTCCCTCTTAAATGGGGGTACAAACACCCTGTCCTTGTCTAATAATTTCTTTGCCATCTCTATTCCTTGTCTATTTAATATGTGTGCTAGTCTATCCATAGTTATAAGTTTTAATCGTACATCTCCTTTCCGATGAGTATACCCACGATGAGTATACCCACAAAGGATATTAGCATTAGTATAAAGTATCCTATCATTTCTTTTTATTTTTTCTAAGTATAATCATTAGGGTTACTAAGATTATAAAATTAACGTATCCCTTCATCTTCTTTTGTTTTTACATTTCGTTATGACACCATTTACACCACCATCCATCGTAGGTTTTTATAGCTGTGCATCCACAGTTATTACATGTCTTAATTTCTTCTTTATTCATCTTCTTTTTCTTTTATCCAGGTTTCTATATCATCCGTTGTTACTAATCTAAATAGGTGAGGGAAGTTCTCCATTAAAAATTCCTCTATTAATTTAATCTTATCTTTCATTTTTACTTACCTAGTTTACAGATTAATAATGTAACAACAAACGTGAGTACCGCAAATATCATTAGTCCGTAGCACTCTAAGAACTCTATTATCTTATCTCTTTTCATCGCCTATTTTTTTATTGTAGTTATCCATGTATTCTACAAGCAACTTGGAATAGCTTGTGTTGTTCTTGGACGCATTCTTCTTGAACGTATCCATTACTTTCTTCTTCTCATTGGGTATATAAAATGTTCGTACCATATCTATTTGTTTTTATAATTTTATTTCTTTATTATTCTCTAGGTCGTAGATGGCTAGTTGGTGTCTCCTACTAGCTATCTGTAATGCACCACCTAGGCTAACATCATCCTTACTGAACAGCTCGGCTGTGTCTAGGTAGTACATGCCGTCAGACTCCCACCCACCTAGTACGATGTTGTCTTCCATTAGCTTACTAATATTCTCGACAATGAATTGTCGTATCTGTGCGTTGGTAGGTAGCTCATTGTATACTCTCTCACTCGCCTTGTTGAGTGCTATAGAGTAGCAGGAAAGCCCTGCTACGTTACCTATGTGTAAACTCCAGGAGAATCCTCCCTTTGCTAGTTCGGGTCTTAGGTCATATAAGTTCTTCATAGTCTTTAGTTTTAGTATCCGAATATCTCTATTAGGATGAATGATACACTTGTGATTGTCGCCATTACCCCACTAGCTAATGCTACGCAGATAAGGTCTTGCTTGATTTGATTGATTGTTTCTTTCATGTTTGTTTATTTTATTTGGTTAGCAATATTTTTAGTTGTAATTAACTTATGGTTGTCGTCAAATACTTGTTCGTCCTCTCCGTACTTCACCACCATCTCACCATCGAAATTCCAAGGGTCGCTAGGAGATTGCTCTATGTCTGCTTGATTGCAAAAGGATACATAGTTGCCCCCCTCCTGATTGATTCCTATACATATTTTAATGTTACCGATGTGGTGTGGTAGTTCTATACCGATTGATATTGGATAGTCCATGACGTATGACCATCTTAAAGCATCAGAAAGTGTTGTCTTTTTTGTTTTCATGGTTGTTTGTTTTGTTGGTTTATATTCTTTTACGCAAGGTAATGTAGAAAGTTACATTTATTTACACTTTTTCGACCAATGGCTGTTTTTTGTCGACCAATTGTATTAAAGTAACGACATTGTTATATACGAAGCTTTGCACAAATGACTTGGGTATCTTCATACCTGTTAACTCTTGCACCCTATCGACTGCTTCCATTAAATAGTTCCAGTCGTTGTGGTATTTCATTACTGAACGGTGTCCAATGAAGTCTGCTATTAGCATATTCTTTTGGTGAGTGTTTAGCTCTACCTCATCAGACTCACCGTCTTGATGAGTGTGAACAGCTATTATCTGTTCATCTGTGCTGTCGTCTATGTAGTACTCATAATCCCCTATGGTTACATATACTACCTTGTCGTTTCTTATATCTATTTTCATTTGATTAGGTTTTTAATTGTGTTTACATTTGTTGTTCCGTACTTCTGCTTGATGTACGCTAAGTACTTCTTACACTCGGTTATCTTTTCTAGTTCGTTCATAATTTCTATTTGTTATATTGTTTTATAAATTCTACTACTGCTTTGTAGGTGGCTTCACGCCTATTGTCCCCATCAACCTTTACAATCTCATCGGATGTGTGGTTGTCGATGATATCCACCCAAGATTGCTCTATTCTAACATTGTACTTCGCACACCCATGCTCATCGATAATTCCTTCTATCCTATCCACCACTGGCATAAGCCAATCCCGAGATTTGTGGTATTTTAAATCTCTACCAATGAACTTCCCTTGATAATGATACATTGAGTTGTTTGCAGAACTCGTTGCTTCAAGTTCCATAAATTCTGCTATTAGTTTATTGTTTTCTTCTGTGTTCATTTTATTTAGTTTTATTGGTTTATATTCTTTTACGTTAGTTAGTTAACTAGGGTTACAATTAATCTGCATTTTCTTTTTCAATTTCCATTCGCATATCCCCGATATAATCAGCGACATCTTCGCTGTCCATCTCACATATAAGGCTCTCCATTTCTTCCTGGACATCTTCCAAGACTTTTATAGCCTGGGTTAGCTTGGTGTCGTACTCCCTTCCACTATCCTCATTCAATCCGTACAAGTCATTTATTATTTTTTCTAGTGTTATTTTATTTAATTTATCCATGATTTCTATTTGTTGTTGTTATAATATTTAATTAATCTATCTTCAGCAAGTTCTAATGTCTCTAGGTAATCACTAGCTACACTTTGTTCGATTCGTCCATTATAAATATCTTGTTCTAACCATTCTTGCATATCTTGTACATCATTTATTGCTTCGGATAATAACCATGTATTCATTACTTGGTTTGTTGTGAAGGACATTACTCCCAATGTCCCTATTATCATTAATAATTTCTTCATAATTTCTATTTGTTTTGGTTAAATAATTCTCTTGCCTTAATTAGTGCGTAGCTCCTTTGTTGGTAGTGAGTGCCACATCTTTGCCCTCTAGGTAAGCTAATTACCATGTGTAAATTATCTGGAGTAATGTCTTCTTTACAATAGATTGTATCTCCTTTAAGTATAGCGTCAGCTATTCTCTCAATCTCTTGTAGTTCTGTTTGTGCTTGTTGTTGTGTCATAGTTTCTAATTTTATAGTGATGATATTAAATAGTTTAATTGGTTAATCTGCTCTGTTAGTTCGGCATTCTCTTTAATTTTTTCTGCTAGTGATTTAGTTAGCTCCATTTTTAATTCTAACAAGTCCTCTATCCTATCCTCTAGCTTATCAATTTTATTGCTTAATAATTTTTGTGTTGTCATAGTTTCTAGTTTTTATATTTCAAAATCTTCTTCAAATGAGGCGTATAATTCTTGACATACATACTTGCCGATAGACTCATAGTATCTCGTTCTATCTTTAGATGATGGAGATTCACCATCTTGGTAAGAATGTAACTCCTTTACCTCTTCAATTAAATTTTCTAAAAATTCATTTTTTATTGCTTGTTCCCATAGTCTGCTCATAATTTCTATTTTTTAGTTGTGTTTATATTTATATACGTTAATGTTTTAAAAAGGTTTCAATTCCCACCCGAAGATATCTAGCATTTCAGAAAGGTCTAATCTATTAAACTCTTCTTTTTCTAATCCACCATAGTCAATGGAGTGAAAGCTGTGTATGTCTTCCTTTACTTCTTCTAAGTCATTATATATCATCTCATTAGAATTAAAGTCTGTTTTATATTCTTGTCTTTGTGTGTCAAATAATTTGTATTTCATTGGTTCTATTTTTTAGTTGTGTTTATATTTATATTGTTTAACGGAGTAGTTTTAAAAAGGTTTCAATTATTATAATAATATTCAAATTCATTTCTAATATTTCTGCCTAATCTAGTATTAAAACCGTAGCTATGAGTATTTAAATTATTAATCGGGGTTTGCTCTATCATAAAATGAAATACTTCTAATGGTTTGCATTTATATATTTTAGATATTTTTTGACAAGCTATTTTTAATTTAGTAGGTTCGTGTCTTAATTGTCCGTAATTATTTATTAAATAATTTTTAATTCCTTTAGATGTTAAATATTCCATAATTTTATTTTTTAGTTATTAATCAAAGATAAAGTCTGTTAGTCCCTTAATCCCTACGAATTTTAGTTCCTTCTGTACGTCTGCTGGGCATTTGATATGCTCATAGCCTTGCACCTGGTCGATTAGAATTAGTTCCTCATTACTTCTAGCCAACCCCTCTTTTTTGTGGGTGTAGATAAAGATTGCTTTACCGTTAGCTAGTTCGATTTCTTGTTTATTAAATTGTTTCATAGTTTCTATTTATTTAATTGGTTTATAAATTGTTTTAGTTGTTCGGTTCTTTTATTATCTTCTGATAATTTGTTCAATTCTATTTTAATTTTTTGTTCTATTGTCTTTATTAGTTCAACTCTTTTTTTCTTATAAAAGTTTATTAGTTCTTCATCTCTTTCTAATTCTGATTCTGCAATTAATTCATTTAGTTCGTATAGGTTCATCTCTTTATATTTATATTCTTTTACGTTGGTTAATTTAAAAGGTTACATTTATTTAAAATTTATTTCTTATCGAAGCCCATATAATCGCTTGATATTCGAAGCCCTTTAGTCCTAGCTTATCCGCTTTCTTGATGGTTAATTTTTGTATTTGATTGTAGGCTAATTTACCACAGCTATTCATAGTCTTATTAAAACAAGCTCTCAGGTGCCAAATGTCAGTTGTTACAAAGTTGTTATCTAAATGAGCGATATTATTTACAAAGGCAAATGTCTTTTGGCTATCAGCGGAAATTACTTTGTTTCCTTTAGCAATTTCGAAGGCTTTAAACTTGTTCGTGTGAAACGTGCAAACCTTGATGTCGTTTGGTCCTTTGCCTTCTTCGATTGCTTCAAAAACTTTGTATGCGTCTTTTATATTTTGCTCCCATTTGTTACGTGGACTCAATGCCGATATAACCCCAGCACCAATCAATTTACTAGTGTTAAATTTTTGTGCAATATCTTTGCAAATATCATTGGCTTTTTTGTACCACTCCAACCCCTCTTTTATTTCTTCTTTTGTTGCTAGATTGAACCACTTATCCAGGTTCCTAGATATTTTATTTAGTTGGTATTTTGTTAATTGCTTCATAATTTTAATTTTTAGTTTTGGTTATTTGTTTAACTCTTTAAGTTTTGTTTCTGCCTCTTTGAATGTCTCTAGGAAATATTCTTCTCCATCTTCAAAATCAGTAACTAAATACTCTACTTGTCTGCCTAGCATTGAGCAGATTGAAATTCCATTCTCTAGAGCTATGTAAACATAGCCACTATTAGAGTTAAAACCCACCTCCATTATCTCTCCTGCTTCGTCCATATTGTCAGCATATGCCTTAAAAACTTTGCTCAGTCCTTTTGCTTCACAATATGCTGGATTATCTAAATTGTAATATCCCATAATTTTATTTTTTAGTTTTGGTTATTTTAAATTCTTTATTGCGTTATATACTTCGTTAGATACCTTTACATATTTGCTACCTACTTTTACATATTTAACACCTTCGCATTCAAACTCAGCTGAGTTAAACATCTTTGCTAGATGTAATGCTACTTTGTAGTGGTTTACTTTTACTCCTTTTGCGTTTTCCATAATTGTTGGTTTTGTGGGGCTAATTAAAGCCCCTTTGTTAGTTTATTTTTTAATTGTCCAAGTATCGTTATGAACAATTTCTTTTAAACATAAAGCAATTTCATTATCATTTAAACCGCTTGTTGTGATTTCAGAAATAACATCATAAAACGACCATTTTTCTTGCGTTGCTATATCGTGTATATCAGATAAATATTCTATAATATTAAAAGTTTTTAAGTTTTCCATAATTGATAAGGTTAGTTAATTATTTTGTTGATTCAAATATAAGTATAAATATAAATATAATCCAAATGTTTTTAGACTAAATTTTTCGCCAACAGATAAAAAAAATATATGAATAGCCCTTTTTTGTCGATAAACAACTAATTGTCGGCTCAATACATAAAATATTTAAGCGTAACTTGTTGATAATCATTTAGTTAGGACTAGTTCTTTAGAGGTAGAATAGAAATTGTCTAATGGTGTATATATATAGAAGGGTAATTATCCTTTAGTTAGGTTCACCTAATAAAGTTTTTAGTCTTGTCTAAAAATAGATTTAGTCTTGTCTAAAAATCTTATCCTTTGAATTGCAAAGTACTTTGAATTACAAAGTGAATAGCTACACTTGTTATGCTTGCATACTATATTTGTTATGCTTGCATACTATTTATTCAGACCATTAGAGGTCGTATGATATATAATGTTATGCGTGCATACTATCCAGACCAACAGACACACCAGACCAACAGAGGTACACAGGTAGGAAACCTCTAACATCTACAGAGGTGCCCTAGAGAATCTCAAAAAATCCGACCTAAAGGACCAAAATCAGACCCCCCCATTGTGTTTTGAAACGGTTTTCTTTTGGGGGTACACGTGCGTATATCATATAATAACCCTCAACCTCCACATATCTCACGGAAAAATTTCGTATCTTTATGTATCAATTGTTACCCCCTTATCAGGAGAGGCGAGCTGCTTTGGTTAAAGCCCAATACTGAGAAACAGGGGGTAGCTTTTTACTACGGCTTATGGTTAAATTTGTACAGGTATTTGGTGAGAAGGCTAGGCTGACGTATGGCTACTTCAGGCAGCATGAGTTCAGTATCTTTAGTGTGGTGGTGATGGAGTTCTACTACAGCGAGCAGTTATCGGTAGCTGGTATGGGATTGTGCCTACCTTATTTATATTCCGCTGGTATATTATTTAAGATATAATTAGTATCTTTGTTGTAAACAAGGAATTATGAAAGCAAAGAAGAACTTTATGTACGACAGTAACTACACCGTTAAGGACGGTAGATTAATTAACAATGCACCAGATACTCAGATGGGTATTACTAAGATGGCTAATATGAATAGGGCTAAGAAAAGAGCCGAGAAGATTAGCATGATAGTAGAGGCGAACGGCATCTCTAAGATGTTAGGTGATATGTAAGAACAGTTTGTGTGTTCCATAGTAAATGGGGATTTTGGTAGTGATACCTGGTCCCCATTTTTTGTTATATATACCTATATATAGTATAGTTTGGATTATTTGGATAAGTCCAAAGTGTCCAAACATTTGTCAAAAGTTTTGTCACAGAAATGTCATTCTGGTATTTTTTGGGAATTTGCTAACCGTTTTAAAACGTTTAAAAACGGATAAATGGCTAATTTCATGACGAATAATTGGAAATATTCCACTTATTTTGGTGATATTCCACTTTTATTCCAGTTGTATTACTTTAAGTAACCTGCCCTAACTATCTGATAATCAGTAATTCTTATTAGTAGCATTCCAGTATTCCACTTTTTTCTCGTGTATATAGGGAAAAAAAAAATTAAAGACTCTTAAAGAGTATAGGGTAATAGGGGGTGTGTTTTTTTGATTTTGTGGAATCCTAGGTTTTTTGAATTTGCTCTTAGATGTTTTAAAAAGAATGTATATATTTGCTGATATAAATTAAATTTAAATTCAATGATAGTAAAACAAGTAAGCTTTGAGGATAGGGCACGCCAGGACCTTATTGATGGTATCAACACACTGGCTGACGCAGTGAAGAGCACGCTAGGTGCTAGGGGCAAGACAGTCCTAATCGAGTCAGAGAATCATACACACGGTATTACAGTAACTAAGGATGGGGTAACGGTAGCTAAGAGCATTAACCTTATTCACCCTACGCAGAACCTTGCGGTTACGATGATGAAGGAGGCAGCCGAGAATACGGCAGTGTCTGCTGGCGATGGAACAACAACGGCAATAGTGATAACCCAGGCGATAGTGCTGGAGGCACAGAAACGAATTAAGGACCACATGAACCTAACCGATATTATTCGTTCTATACAGGATAGCAGCAAGTACGTGGTAAAGGAACTAGGTAAGGCGGCTAAGAAGGTAAACGGTAAGCGATTGCTAGATGTGGCTACTATATCGTCCAATAACGATAAGACCCTAGGTAAGATTATCGCTGATGCGTATGACGCAGTTGGCGAGAATGGTGTGGTGACGGTAGAGAACGCCAGCGGCACCGAGACCTACTCGGAGGTGATTAAGGGCATGAAGATTGACCGAGGGTATACCAGTAAGTATTTTATAACGGATGTAAAGAAAGGGGAGTGTGTGCTTGACAACCCATACGTGCTTGTAGCGGACCAAGAGATAAACCACACAAGTAGCATAGAGCATATACTAGCCCCTATCATCCAAGAGGGCAAGCCACTGTTGATTATCGGTACGCTGTCACCAGCGGCACTGAACACGCTAAACCTAAACAAGGCTAAGGGTGTCATTAAGGTGTGCTCGATTATACCACCGCAGTTTGGCTACAAGAGCCATGACCTGATGAGTGATATAGCTGTAGCTACAGGTGCTACCTACTACTCGGAGGATACAGGCGACAACCTAGAGACCATCCAGATGGCTGACCTAGGACGAGCTAAGAAGGCTATCGTGAGTAGGTCAGGGACCATCCTGATAAAGGACGACAGCCATAACCTACACGTGGAGAATAGGATTAATGACCTGTGGGAGGAGTACAACGCTAGTGATAATATCCAGGAGCAGGAGTTCATCAAGGAGAGGATAGCCATTATGTCTGGCGGTGTAGCCGTCATACACGTAGGGGCAGGCTCAGATATTGAGCAGAAGGAGAAGAGAGACCGAGTAGATGATGCGGTGTGTGCTACTAGAGCCGCTATTGAGGAAGGAATCCTACCAGGTGGTGGGGTTGCACTATTAAAAATTGCGGACGACCTCGCCCAGCGAGGTGATGGTGAGAGTAGTCGTGTGGGTAATGCTATACTCTCAGAGGCGATGAAGGCACCATTTAAGCAGATTCTAGACAACGCAGGAATAAATCCAGCGGAGATAGAGCCTAACCTAGACCCAGGGGTTGGATACGATGTAAAGGGAGAACGATACGGGGACATGATAAAGCTAGGCATCATCGACCCACTGAAGGTCACTAAGAACGCCTTAGAGAACGCAGTATCGGTGGCGACAACCATTATGTCCACTAACGCAATAATAACTAATGTAAGAGACTATGAAGGCAGTAGGTAAGTATTTAATAATCGAGAATATCACCGAAGAGCTCAAGAGTAACAGTGGGCTCATCATGACGGGTGAGGATATGGGGAACCTAAGGTACCGCAAGAGTAAGGTGATAAGTGCAGGCACGGAGGTAGACTGCGTAAAGGATGGTGATATCATCTACCACGACTCCCGTGCTGGTCACAAGGTAAAGCTTGATGATAAGGTGTATGGGGTAATCCTAGAGAGAGAGGTAGTGATAAAGATGTAATTTATTCATATCTTTGTATAAAATCAAGGATTATGGCTCATAGAACATCACTACCACTACATCCCACGGAAGGGGATGGCAAGAAGAAGAGAAAGGTCGAGAGAGGCACCTATGGCTTCGGTATAGACGGTAAAGAGGTTGCGGTAGAGGGTAAGATGATTACCAGAAGGAGTGGTAAGAAGAGGTTTGTGCCTAAGAGCCGTGCCAATAAAAAGATGTTTAGGGTAATAGACCGAAACAAAAGAAAAGGCATTAAGGGTTAGGCTATGGCACTAGGACGTACAGCGAAATATTACAGGGATAATCCAGAGGCTAGAAAGAAAAGGCTAGAGTACCAGAAGAGGTACAACAAGCGTAAGGACCAGATTAAGCGTAGGGTATTTGACAATAAGAAGAACCGAGAGTTCGGCACCTACGGCAATTATGACGGTAAGGACGTATCACACAAAGGAAATCGTATAGTTTTAGAGAAAGAGTCTAAGAACAGGGCTAGTAAGTCTGCCACTAAGGGAGATGTTCGTGCTAGAGGCAAGAAAGGTAAGGGTAGACGCAACAAAGGAAACACAGGAGGAAGATAATGGCAAAAGATGCGTGCTATAGAAAGATAATGAAGAGCTACGGCAAGTGGTCCGCTAGGGCGGCACAGGCTACCGCTAAATGCCGAAAGGCTAAGGGTCAGGTTAAAAAAACTAAAGCAGGCTCCAACCTAAAGAGATGGGGTGCTGAGAAATGGGTAGACACCAGAACAGGTAAGGCGTGTGGTGCTGGAGGTAAGAATGAGTACTGTAGACCCAGTAAAAGAGTTTCGAGTAAGACCCCAAAAACAAAGGGGGAGATGAGTAAGTCTGAGCTTGCTAGAAAGAAAGCAGAGAAAAAAAGAGTCGGGATGCAGGGTGCATCTGGACGGAAAGTTAAACCAGTTAAAAGAAAATAATTATGCCAACAGTAGGAAAAAAGAAGTTTGCGTACACAGCTAAGGGAAAGGCTGCCGCTAAGAAGTATGCTAAGAAGACAGGAAAGAAAGTAGCCGTTAAAAAGAAGTACTAATGGCTAGTAAGGCAAATATGGCGTGTAATAAGCCAAAACCTTCTACCAGACCTGGAAAGAAGCGAATGGTAAAGGGCTGCGAGGGTGGCAAGGAGAAGCTTATCCACTTTGGGGCTAAGGGATATGGTCATAACTACTCATCAGCCGCTAGGAAGAGTTTTAAGGCTAGGCACAAGTGCAGCAGTAGGAAATCTAAGCTTACAGCGTCTTATTGGGCGTGTAAGAACCTATGGGCTGGCAAGGGAGGCTCCACTAAGTCATCACCAAGCTCACGGAAAGGAAAATATTAGTATCTTTGTAAAAAAC